>Ga0315901_10005117_pt1 | contig 16064 bp, 18 predicted proteins | sample LakEriMetagenome_10_FD_203761 | JGI IMG/M metagenome (GOLD analysis project Ga0315901, IMG submission 203761) | Freshwater fungal communities from buoy surface, Lake Erie, Ohio, United States - Buoy 2 MA116 | ecosystem: Environmental > Aquatic > Freshwater > Lake | place: USA: Lake Erie, Ohio...
ACATCTTGAGCAACGCCAGATTTGCTTGATTCTTGAAATTTTTGCTGAGCCCGCTCAATGGCAAAACTTGATCCACCAACTACTCCTCCGGCCCCAGCTCCAACAAAAAAAGAATCAAGAGATTTATTAACTAATCCATCAAGAGCTTTATCGTCAACGCCAGTTCCCCAATCAAGAATGCTAGTTGAAACAGTAGCAGCAACCTCTTCAATACCTTCGCCAAAAGCATTTTTGCCAATTGATTTAATTGCATTAGAAATCATTTCTTTGGCGCCAGCATTTCCTAAAACACTTGCGGCTTGTTTAATTGATTCTTTAAATCCAGGCGATCCAACTGCAAACAAAGATTCAACCCCAGCCTCTATGCCGCCAGTTACAAGAGCATTCGATTTTGCAAGTTCTGGATCAATTCCTTTTTCTAAATTGCTAACAAGCTTTTCTGTTCCAGCCGTTACTCCAAGAATTGACAATGCAGCTGGCCCAGCGATTGCGACCATCCCAATCTGTGGAATGTTGCTTGCAATTTGAAGAGATAATGCCTTAATAGCTGCCTGAGTATTTCCTTTAGACAACTCTTCGGTAAAGCTTTTTTCCATTCCTTCAGGTTTAAATTCTTTTGCTTTATCATCAAAGAATCTTGTTACCTGATTGTCATATAGAGTTTTGGGCGGAGCCATGCCGCCAGCTGCTTTTATTTCATCTTGACGATAGGCCTCACCACTTGCACCTTCATATAAAAAAGAAGGTCCATAATTTGGAGTATATGCAAGAGATGGTGACTTTGCTAAATTGGCGGCAATATTACTGACACCGTACTTAATCGCATTAAACATCTCACTAGCAAAACCAACATCTTTAGATAAGTTATCAATCTTTTCTAAATTATCTAGATCGTCTTTTGCGACTTTGACGTTGTCAGGTTCTTCAAGCCAGCGAGCAAGCAATGGATTTTTTTGCAGCATCTTTGCAGGCTCTGCTTTAACTTTGTATTGCTCTTTAGATAATGAATCAAAATTTCTTTCAACGATATCCGAAGGAAGGTCTAAATCTTTTGCGAGCTTTAAAACTTGAGCGGCTCTGTCTGGTTCTATTGCTTCAGCTGCGAGAAAATTAGTGGAAATATTTGTTGCACTTTGATCTATATCTTCCTGAACAAGATCGTCGTATTCATTTTTTTCTGTCTTTGCTTGTGGGTTTAAGTCTTGCGCAACGATTTCATCATAATCTAATTCCACTTAAATATCCTCTATTTGCCAAAGTTTTTCTTCATGTAATATCTAGCAATAGCTTCCTCTGTTACGGGAGCGCCCTGCTTTCTTATTGCAGCTTCAATTCTTTTTCTGTCGTCTTTTGGAACCAAAGGAATAAACTCACTCACTTCTTCTGGAGTTAGTTCATAAGCTCTAACTTTTTCGCCGCTTAACATTTCTTCTAATTGGCGACCAATTAACGGTGTTTGACCCGCAACCTTAGCAAAGAATCCTGGACGATTAACTCGACCTTCTAAAATAGTAAGATCCATTAATTTTGTAAACTCATCGCTATTAAGTTTTCGGCCTAATCTTTCTTGCTCATCCAAAACTGACTTCTCAAACTTTCTAGCAAATAAGTTGTATTGTTCTGGATTCTTTTTTCTATCTATTCCAATTTGACCCAAAGCAGTTGAGACAATATCGGCCTCAGTTCTCCAGCCATCAAGAACTTTTTCGCCTTTACCGTTGCCATATCTAAGATCTGTTTGGAGATCTAACATTGTTTTCCAATCAGACTGAGATAGCTTCATTTTCATTTCAGGACTGTTAAGTTGTACTTTTAAAAATTCATCTTTGGTTTTTGGATTAGCCGCTAAATATTTGAGGTTATAAAAAGTCGTAAGATCTGTTTCGTAAATTTTCCCAGATCTTTTTTCTGAGTGATACTTTTGCATCTGCGTTCGATCAGAATAGCTTAATCCAGCAAGCTTCGATGGGGGCAAATCCATTGAAGGATCATTATCAATTTGATCTAAAATCCCACGCATATAAGTTTCAGAGTCTTGTCTTTCAGCTGCATCTTTTAATGCATAAAATTCTTTAACCTTATCTGTTGCGGCTTCTCTAAGTTTTGGGTCATCAATCTTGCGAGCTTCTGATAAGGCTTGAGCCATTGAGCTAGACTTTGCAACAAATGAATCAGCAAGCCTTTGAGATTTGCCTAATAATAAGCCAGCCTCCAAAACGTTATTAACTTTCGCAACAGCATCTGGAGTCATGCCTTCTTTAACTTTATTAAAGTATTGCTCGGCAAACATTTCATTTCCGTCATCAATCATTCGAGTAATAACAGACTGATGAGTTTGAGAAGCGGCTTCTGTTTTCATGAGCTCTATTGCTTCGGCTGGAAGACCTTGAGATTTTCCTCTGGCTTCGATTGCAGTCATTTGATCCGATAAAGCAAAGGCTAACTTTTGAGGGTCTTGATAGTTTTGAACTGCATAAGCTTGTTTAGTTTCTAAATAGGTCTTGGTTAGCGTGGCGTTGTAATTATCATACTCTTGCGACACATGCTTTTGAAGGGTTCTATCAATGGATCCACCGCGCTCAGCTGCCATTCTTTTAAACGCAAGCTTGGCCTTTGGAGAAGTTAAAGATTCTTCAATAGCTCTGACGTTTTCAGAATAAGCCTGGTTAACTTCTTCAGGAGTCTTGAATGCATTGGTACCTTTTTGATTTAACGCGCCGCTATCTGGATTGTAGAGGAGTTCAGTTTCAGCCGTTGTTAATTTTTTATCAGCTTCCATTAGCTGCAATTGAGCAGCATCATCTTCAGCCTTTTGAACAACTTCAACGACCTCACCGCCAAACCTTTGCAAGGCTGGGTTAACTTTATCGCCAATGCCAAAAGCTGCATCCGCAAAATCAGTTTGAACTCGACCTTGATTTAAACCTCTTTCTTGAACTTGAGGCTGATTAATTCTTGGAACTGAAGGCATGTTATTACCCCTTAATTATTTGCGTGGCGGTTCTTGCCGCTTCTAATCCACCAGAAATAAGCGTCTGATCAGCTTGAAATTCAGCCGCACGGCGAGCCATTCTCCCACTAAGGGCTGATTGTTGAGCTTGATTTTTAAAACCCATGGCTTCGCGAAAAGCATTGTTTCTAATTGTTTGCACATCTTCAGCGCCAATCTTTGCCGTCTCTTCTTGAATGCTCGCAGCTGTTCCGCTAGATACAACAACGCCTTGAGCAGCATATCCTGATCGCTGTTGACCAATGACTTGATTAACTTGCTTTTGATATCTTCCGGCTTCTTTTTCGCCTCGAACCATTGCGTCCTCAGCTTCAAGAGTTGTCCTTCGCTCATTAATTCTGGCCATTGCTTGTTGGAACTTTCCTTGTCTTCTTTCGGCATCTGCTTGCGCAACGCTCGAACCAACTTGAGCCGCTGCCATTCCACCTAAAATCACACTACTTGCCGCCGCCATAATTATCCCCTAAATGGAAAGCGCCCAGCTGGATAAACAGCCAAGACGGTTAATGGGACCGGATCGGTATTTCGAATAAAAACTCTTCCGTTACTATTCCACGCCGATTCAATCCCAACATTAACAACTTCTGTCTTAAGTTCAACAGGCTCATCGTAAGATTCAAATTGCCTAAGTTTAACCTGATACAACCCGCCCAAAAAGTCAGCATCTTCATTTTGAGGCTGTTCACGACCTGCCCAAAAGTCTCGGCTTGCTTCAACAAATAAACTTACATCAGTCACAAGCTGAGACTTATCTGCCAATGTTTCCCCTTGAGCGGTATCAATGTTTAAAGTTTCAAGATCGGCGGTGATCGGAATTCCCACATGAATCACCCCATAACATCGGTCTAAAGTTATTGCACCATTTGTCACAGTCACGGTCGTATAAGCTTCGTTATTGGGATTAGCGACAACATATCCGTCAGCAAAAACAGAAACAGATTCTCCCTCTAAATGCCAAAGGCCTCGAACAGTATCAACAGCTTCGGCCCAATCCGTTATTGCAACAGATCTTATTGAAGCTGGAACTGTAGCGTTGGGTCTTCCCCTAACAACAGTAGAGCTTGTGTAAGTGTCAATTGTTACGCGAATGATTGTTCCATCGGATCCCGTTAAATGAATTTCATTTCCAACATCAGATGCTGAAAAATACGATGCGCTTGCTGTTAAAGTTATCTCGCTTGTGTACAGCCATCCACCGCCAGAGTATTCACTCATGGTCATAGAAGTTGAGCTAGTATTTCTTCCGTCATAACTTAAATGAGAATCTAAAATCTTAACGTCTTCAATATTAACAAAATATCTTTTCTCCATTTTTTCAATGTATCTTTTGCTTGTCCCGTTAATGGTTCTTTGGATAACAAAATACACATCATCTTCCTGAGAAGTGATTCCAGGAATAGAGGTCACATTTTGAAATAATCCATTCTCAGTGTCGTGCTGATGCCAAGCTACCATTTGTTGCTCTTTTAAATAAGTGCAAGCAATAACTTTTCCGTCATCTCGAACAGCCCATAAAATAGAATTGGGAACTTGCTGAAATGACCAATCATCAATTTGTTTTCCATCAAATAAATGAGAAGCAAATATTGTTATATCATTTCCAGAATATCCATCAGATTCAATCTTGTAAGTTAAATCCCTTACGATCGCGCCGCGAGATTGAATAAATAAACATGCGTCGTTAATAACCAAAGGCGCTGGGCTTGGCTTTGATCCATTGTATGCTATTTGTCTTGCGTTGATCTGTGTTGGAGTTATCGCTCCCCCGCCGTCACCATTAACAACCCATTCGCCAGATTCGGTGAAAACGATAAGTCTTCCAATATCAACCAAACTATAAACTTCAGAAATTAATTTTCCAGCCAATGTGAATTGGATTGAATCAGCATCCGTCTGAGGACTGCTTGTTTGAAAGTTAGTAAATGAACCAGTTCCAGAAAGAATCACATTCTCTGGATTGTTGTTAGTGTTAGCAAAAACCTGGCGCTGTTGGTAATAAGTCACAGCTGAAGGATATTCGTCGGTAGCTGCAAAAACAGCCCTGTCAGTTGGTGGATTGTCAGAGTAGTCTGGAGTATATCCAATGTCATCGAATTGCATTATACTTCCAGAGCAAGTTCCAATGAATCCATATATTCCATCTCTAAGTCTATAAACATTATGCTGATATGGATCACCTAAAGAAGTGAACGCAATTCTATTGAAATTGGTTGGAGATAAAGTTGCATTTCCAGTTAACGTGCTTGTAACACCGACGGATCCTTCTTCTCCAGTTCTTGGATCAAAAGTTGTCACGCCATAGCCATATGTCGTTGCGCCAGCTGTTCCGATATTAGTAACGCCAAGCCCATTAACGGCGGCAAAGTTAACAGCCGGAACAAAGTTAACATTTGCTATGCTCCAGTTATTATCGGCTGTTCTTGTCAACTTTCGAGGCGGATAGCTTGGATGAACAATCGTCATTACATCTGCGCTTTGGGCAAACTTTAAATCTTGTAAGTCAGCTTCCAAGTAAGTTGTAGTTAAAGTGTAAACTTCAGCAATTGTTCCGCCAGAAGTATAAGCCCCAAAGCTTGTTGAATTTACAGCTGTTCCATCAAGGTAATTTAATTCAAAAGTATTCGCACCTGTGTTGACGTTCGCTACTTTGAAATTCCGCCCATTAAGAAAATTTCCAATGGGACCGACAATACCAGAAATATAAACTTCGTCTCCATTGGCGTATGTATCAGATCCAGAATAAGTGAGAACAGAAGGATTAGCATTAGTAACCCCCGTGATGTTTTGCGCGGTGTTTGTGACTTGCGCTCCATTTTTAATGACTCGCATGTAAAGATTTCCGAATTCCAAAACATAACTAACAGAGCGAGAGAAGATAAAAGGAATAAGTCTAACTGTTTTAGTGGAGTCTTTAACCTCGCAAATAAACTTAGTCCCAGCCCTGTTCTGACATCCGCCATGTCTCATGGTCGCCATGTTTCGCATCTTCCGAACTGAAGTATAGTATTTTGCAACATCAGTTCTTGCATATAAACTAGGAGATATCTCTCCGCCGGAAAATGCTTTCTGTGATTGCGTAGACATCAATCAACTCCTAGTATTTATCAGAGTCTTCGTATAATTTTTTTACTGGATCGGCTTTTTCTTTTTCCAATTCCATCTCAACAATTTGAAGATTAACGTAAACTTTTTTCCCGTACTCTTTTGATTCAGACATGTTAACGGAACACACTTCGACCATTGCTTCCATTTTCATTTTCTTACCAACAACGGCGTCTTCAATTCCTAAAGCTTTAACAACTTCAGCATCCAAGCAAAGCATTAAACCATAAGGATATTGAGGGCCATCTTCTTTGAGAACTGCGGGACTAACGGATGAGCCAACATTTACGCCAGCCTGTTCACTTGTAGTTTTAAAGGTAATATCTTTAAGCATCATTGATTTCATTTTATTCCCTAAATCTGATGAGCTCAGCCTCTGGCAACTCATCGTCTTGTTGTTCATTAAATGCATTCGAAGTGGCTTTGCTAAGTTCAAGTCGATACATGTTCATGCATTTTTCTTGAAGATTAAAAGGATCTCCACTTGTCATTGCAGGTGCCGCGTAAGATGCAAGCCTATAAGATAAGGCCATAGTAAAATCATTAGGATAAAGCGTGGTGTCTGTTACTTGTTCAATGTATTCGACAACAGCTTCTTCTCTATCGCAATAAACTAACAAACCAGTTGAGTCTTTTCCGACCTGATATGGAACTCGACTCGCACGAGTATCATTTCTATTGCTAGATTGAATGCGCAAAATATTTAAACAATCTGTTGGATAACGATACGAATAAGCCCATTCATCATTGGGTTCTTCTTCAACTAAATTAAGCTCAGCTGTTTTTTTAGCAAAAGGCCATGCGTGATCTCTTAAAACAAGATTGCGAACAGTCTCATAAAGAGTTCTAAATAAAGCAGCTTCCTTTGATTGTTCAGTTGATAAGTTGGCAATGCCCTTAGTTTGACCAAGGTGAACCAATGCCAAGTTGCAAATTACAGTTGAAGACGCTGCCATTTAAACCCCTTAGTTAAAATGCCCAACAGCAACTAAAGCAACTCCAGCTCCAGTTGTAATTCTCCAGCCAGCCGATTGGCATCTAGCTCCAATTTCAATAGTGTATGCGCCAACAGGATGATTGTTTGGAACTACAATAATATTAGAACCGCCAGCGCCGTCTTTAATTTGAACCTGACTTGTTGCTGAGGTTGTAACTTGTATCACAATTCTTTCAAGCAAATCCCCGCGGGCGTTGCCAAGAACAGAATCGGTTTGAGATGCGGCAACAGCTCTGTATCCACAATTAAATGCAAATCTTTGATCAGACATCTTTTCTCCTTGCTAAGAATGGAGGGGATTTTAACCCCTCCACCTATCAGATAACTTCGTCACTTCCTACATTAAGAGTTTCTTCAACAGGCTCAAGTGAAACATCTTCTTCCTGGACCTTAGAGATGTCCAAAACTTTCAACCAAGTTGGAGGTAAATATTCTTTTCCACCAACTGATACAAAAGCCTTTTTCTTCTCTAAAGACTTAAGCTTTTCCTTGTCCTTTATTTCATCCTTAGCAACAAAGTGTTTGACGTTAATCATAAACTTTTTGCCTTCTTTAATTCTCACATGTCCGACATAGCCTTGTCGAAGGGCTTCAACTTTAACCTGCATAAAATTCTCCTAATTAAGAAATAGTAAATCCATCTGGATAAGAAACATAATTTTGGATCATGTTCATTGGTTGCAACTGACAAGAAACAGTCACAGTTGGTGAAGTTCCACCGACAGTGTAGTTCACGCGAATGAATCGCTCAGTTGTAAGATCTGGAGGAACTGGCAAAACAAACTGGGCGCCTGCTACCAATTGAGCTCCAGTCAAAGTTGCGCTTGATGCAATAGTCGCAGCTGATGAAAAACCTACGTTATCATCTGCTTGAATTGCAAAAACTAAAGTGGGGGAAGTTCCGCCAGCCGCAACGTCAACATTGAGAACAACAGCCATAGGCTCGCCAATACCAATGTTTCGGTCAGCGCCAAGATCAATAACATCTGTTGAAACTGCTGTAGCAGTCAACGCTTGAGCGATGCTGAATTTATTTTGTCTATCGATATACATTTTAAAATCTCCTTTTATTCTTTAATTAATTAGATTGCCGCTTCAGTTTCTAACAATGCATCAACTTTACGGATTGGGATTCCGCGGAATGTTGGAACGACTTTGCCGTCAACATCAGCGTAAATCAAGCCACCGCCAGAGATAACATCATCTCGTCGTTGGATATCAAGCATTTGGAACACAGTTCGGTTCATGTAGAACACGGGCTTTCCAAGACCCATAGTTGGAAGTCTGTGAATTGCTTTGATCATAAGTTCGATCAAATCAGCTGCACTTGATTTCGCAACAAGGTTTGAAATATCGATAGAACCGATACGGACGCAATATCTCCAGTCCTTCAATGCAACACCGCACTTCCATTGCCAGTGATCTTGATATGCGCGCATACGAGTTCCAGCAACGCCAGCTGTTGTTTCAACAGTAACTTCGCCAAGATCTTCATGGATTAAACCAGCCTTGGATCCTTTAGGGAAAATACCGTGAACAGTTTGAGCGCCCCAAGCAACAAGCCAGATTGAAGCATTGTCAGACCCAGTTCCGCCAGCATCCAAAATGTTTTGTCCGGAAACAGACGCAACATCAGAATAACGGATTGAAAGACCTGTAAACTCCTCAGCGGCTAAGCCAGAGTTTCCATAGAACAAAGTTGATGCCATCTCTTGATTCATAGCTTCGATGAAAGCCTGAGCTTCAGAAAGACGGAATGCAGCTGTGTTACCGTTAAGCATTGCCAAGTCTTTATCAACTTCAGACCATGCTTCAAGCATTCCACATTGCTCATCAACTTGTGCAGTTGTTGATTTTGAAGGTTGAACACCTTGGTTCAATAATCTCCAAGCAACAGTGGGAAGGCCAGTTCGAACAGTTGTTCGGTGACCTGTGGGTAAGTTACCTTCCATCCAAAGCATGTCTTGCAATACTTCGTTAGATTGAGAAAGTAACTCAACGATTGATGGAACCTTTCCATCTGGATCAACGCGCTTTGCGAAGTCCGCTAGTGTTAATACATTTGCGCCAAGTGTAGCCATTTTTTAATTCTCCTTTTAGTTAATTTTGTTTTCCGTAAAATACTTCCTCTAAGCTTTTCGCCTGCCCACCATGAGCATTAGATGAAATGATCTTATCTTCTGACATTGCTTTTCCAATGCGCATAAACATTCGAACAACATCTGGATGATTTCCAAGTCCAGACTCGTTTAAATATTTAGATAATTTTTCATTTCCGAATTGCTTTAGAGCACGATGAGCAAGTTCAACATTCTTGTTAAACTCTGGCCCGCCGATTTCTTTGTCTGTCATTGCCTGTTGTTTCCACTCCTCACTTGCTTTTGCTAAAGCTTCAGCATGTGCTTCAGCTTGCGCATCTGCAAATGATTTAAGCAGAGTTTCTTCCTTGTTTAATAAACCTTGAGCTTGCTCATTGGTCAGTCCATTGGCCTTCGCGTAGGCAATGACTTCGTCAATTTTAGCTTGGTCTAACAAAGAATTTTCAGAAGGCTTAAGCTCATACTTTATTTCTGGCTTAGCTTCTTCTTTACTTGTAACAGGTGCCGACACTTCAGCTTGAACGGGAGCGGCTTCAGTCGTAACTGGAGCAGCTGTTGAAGCTGGAGTTGACGTGTTTTCAGTTGCAGCTGGAGCGGTGCTTGTGGTTCCGCTTGCTGTTGGTGTAACTTCTGACATCTTAATTTTTCTCCTTTTTAGATTCCTTCATCATTTTTAAATAAGCGTCTGGATCTGCATCCATAATTTTAGAAAGAAGCTTTAATCCAATGGATCTGCGACCTTCTTTGTAATATGTCCAAGAGCCAGACTGATCAGCCGATTCAGAATAAATTCCGCAATCTGAAAGCATTGACCAAATAAATCTTCGACCTTGCTCGATCGCTAAAATAAACTTCATGTCGTTTATTGCAGATTCAAAAACAAGCTTCTCTTTTATTTGAGCGTTTTTAATTTGGCCTTCATCTGATGCGTTTTTAACTAATGGCTTTTGCATTATCTTCTTCTTAACCTCGCAAAAATTCTATAATTCCAAAGAATTCCAACATCGACTGGCGGCGATCCACCGTCACCAACTGGCGGAAAATATGTTCCCGCATAGTATGACTTAGGAAAAAAAGTCTTTGCAAACATATTAAGAAACATCCTTTGTTACTGATGTTCTATTCCCGTTCGCGTCAACGGTCGCGACTATGCGATCAATGCTGTCGTTAATATCTCGAATTGTCACTGTCGTAGTTTCAGCGCCACTTAACTTCCCGACTAAAGCCGAGAGAATAAGCTTTAATGACTCTCTCATTGAGTAGCCCGTTTCAATATCTTGGTTGTCTAATAGTTCTGTAGATAAGCCTTCGGGACTTAATGGAGTTGCTCCGCCAGCAACAGCAATCATTCCACCAAGAGCTGTCATTGTTACGTTGGGGCTTAAAACACAAGATGCTGATCCTTCGGTTGGAATAATTCCGCCAAGACTTACATTTGGAGTTATAGCCATTGAAGAGCTTGCAACAGCTGAAACGGCGGAGCTCAAAGCTGCATTTGTAACAGTTATCGCTAAACTTGCGGATCCAACAAGGGCAACAATCTGATCAGCTTGAGCATTAACTAAAGTTAGCACCATGCTAGAGGATGCCACCATATTAAGGCCCATCTTAGCATCGGCACTTGTCGCAGTTATTGAGGCAGCTTGCTGATAAACTGACATCCCGCCAGGCTTAAGAGGAAGTAAAATGCCGCCCGTTCCGTAACCGCTTGGAATACCAGTCTTGTCGTTGATGCCAGCTTCTGAGGCGTAAATGTTTCTAAAGGTATTTAGCCTAACAGTATCCCACGACTCCGCACCGCCTACGATGAAGCCTCTTGCATAAGCCGCCGAATTTCTTCTGTTAGTAACTAAAGCCAATGATTACCCCCAAGCAAATTCTAATGAGCCTGAAATGATAGATCCGTTCGCCGCCGCGCCCGCAGGTTGGTATAATAAATTTAAACAAGCACCGTCTTGAATCTGCGGCAAACTTGGAGCTTGAGACAAAAAGTCCATAATAACAGGGACGTTCGCCGTTGATAGTGGGATCTCTGCAATTGGATAACAAAGAACTAACGCCGCTGTTCCAGTTGTCGCATGTGGAGTTGTAATGGTAACAGATTGAACACTTCTCACTCCAGTATCGCCAGAAGCTAGTGGCAAGAATGGACCTCTATTGTTAGCCGCAGTTCCTGAATGAGTAAATCTTCCGATACCGCTTGATGCTGTTAATGCAGTTGTAGCACCTAAAGCCCTTCCCGCAGTTGCTGCTTGATTTGTATAGGACACGGCCAAAGTTGGAGTATTAGCTCCAGAGGCAACAGTCATTGTCATATACATTCGAAGACCGTTTCCATCTGTGTATCTTGTGAGGGAAGTTCCGTTAACCATGTTCTGCGCAGTTGCTGAAATGGTAGAGATGCCAGGATAATAAAGACACACATCCACAAGTAACAAAGTTCCAGGAGATGCCGTTGTGGTATTTGAAACAGCAACCGCTTTTAATAAATGCTTTGTATCTGTTGAGACGTTTCCGCCATGATAAATTCCCCAGCCAGTTGTCTCTGTTGGAACTTGAGCATTTAGCGCAGTTCCAGTGAAAGTGTTAGCAACTGGAGATCCAGCCAAAAGAGATAAGTCATACCACGCGCCAGCCACATAAGCACCATTGGCAACAGTCTTATTAAAGTCCGCACGCCAGCGTTTACCATTCGTTGTCATCTCGTTTATTAAATCATCGATCGAAGAAAAGCCCACCTATTACCCCCAAACAGTAGTTAAAAAACCTTGTAAAACGCCAGCGCTTAAAGAGCCGTTAGGCAAACAAAGGAAATTCAAATAAGCGCCGTCTTCAATTTGATTTCCATTAAATTCATTATACATATTTGCTTGCTCACTTGGAGTTGCAAACGTAGCAGTTACTTCAACGATTGGAATTTCAACAATAGGCTTAACCAAAACAAGAGCACAAATTCCACCGTTGGCCGATGAAAACGTAACGCTCTCAACAGACCTTATTCCATAATCAGATCCCTGCAATGGAATAAAAGGTCCAGCATTTTCCGCAGCGGTTCCGCCAGTTAAAAGAGTTGCCGCAAATGTTGAAGTGTTAGTTGTAAATAAAGGCGAAACTCTTCCAGCTGTTCCATCTTGATTAGTGTATGTGATTGAAACTTGCGCTCCACCAACATAAGATCCTTGAGAAACAAGAATTGCGCGAACGCCTTTTCCATCTGTATATCTTGGAAGCGCAACAGAGTTTGTTAATTCTTGAGGCTCAGTAGAATCACCGTCAATAAATGGATAATAAAGAACATAATCGCAAAGCATAAGATGGCTTGATTGAAATGCCGTAGATGCTGAATAAACAACTAATCGTTTAAAAAACTTTTTATCAGGACTAACTGGCCCGCCGTTATCAATTCCTTTAGTTGAAGAAAGTGTTGCAGAAACCAAAGGCTCTGTCGCATAGAAGTTGGCTGGGGGATTTCCAGGAGAATAAGAAAGATCGCACCAAACCCCAGCAACTGTGGCGTTAGATACAACCTTTCTAAAAGATGTCGTCCAAGTCTTTCCACTTGTTTTAACCGAATCTCTAAATGCTGAAAACCCTTTAAACCCTGGCATTAGTCAAGAGTAAAGCTCAAAGCTCCAGCTGCAAACTGAGGCTGAACTCCCGTCGATACGGTGATTGATGAATTTAAAGCTGCATATACAATGACGTTTCCAGCACCAGTTGTTGCTGAATCTACAATAGCTGCGTGAGTGATAACATTTGATCCAGAAGTACACGCTGCAAACTGCTCAAGGTTAGCATTGGAAACAGAGTTACCGCTAATCGTAAAGTCAGTCGCTCTTGTTAAAACAACGCGAGCATAAGATCCATAGGTTGCTTCATTGGTATGAGCTCCAGCTTCTCCAGGACTTGCTGTGTAGAGAGCAATCCAAAGGCTAGTGTTACCATTCCAAGGAAGCGCAGTTCCCACAAAAATTTGTTGGAGAACATCTTCTTCAGTTGAGTTCGAAAATGACATGTTACAAATCCCTTCTTACAAGCATAGAGACATTGATAGAAACTCCAGATCCTCCAGAGATTCTTGGTCTCATATACCTTGTGATTTCTGTTATTGTTTCAATTTTTGCTGATGTAATACTCAAAGCATTTCCTTGAGGATCTGTTAGAACTAAATAATCAGTTCCATTATTTGATCCTTCAATGATGCAAGTTCCACCGCCGAAAGTTCCGCCAACTTGAACTGTTCGATCTGCGCTTCCAGGCATCTCAACGGGTTGTCCAGTGTCGCCGGTCGTAAGTCCAGACCAAGTTAAAACATGGCAAGGATCTTTTTCTGTGGTGATTCTTTCTACTGTGTAATTAACAACAGCCATTAACCCACCAAGTTCCCAGCGTTAGCTTGCGATAACAATCCACTTAAAGCATTGTCACCTTGAATTTGAGTATCACTTAAAGTCTTCGCAGTTTGAGCAACAGCTTGAGCTTCCATCATTGCATTTTGTTGGGCAGCCGCTGCTTGTTCCGCTGCAACCATCTCTTGCATCTCATCATCAGTTCGAACAATTCCTGGATCAAGCGAGATGATATCTGCATAAACATCAATCATCTGATCAAACTTAACCTTCTTTAAAACATTCGGGTCCATCGATGCAAGCTGCCCAGTAAATCCAGCCATGCGCTCAATGCCTTGAATGCCGACAAGCTTTTGCGCTTGAGCCATAATCGAAATGTACTCGACTTTTAAATCCATCCCTTGAAGTTCATCAGGAATTGGCGGCAATAACTTCTGTCTTAAATGAATATCAAAAACAATATCAATCAAAGGATCTAATAAATCCTGATTCAATTGCTCAAGAACTGGACCTAAAGCTAGAAGCTTTTCCTCATGTCGTTCTTCAATTTCACGCGCTGTAATTTGACGGCGATCAGATGAAGCAAGCATTAAAAACAAATCTTCAAAGAACGCTCTTTGAATTCTATTTCGAACTTGGTTTTGCTTCATTTCCATTTCTTGAATTCTAAAATTCACTTCATGCGCTGGCCTAAACCCAGCTTGCGAATCGCGCATATCAAGATAAGTAATATCTCCAGGCAAGATCGAAGCTGATTGATTTTTTAATGTGGCAGGCCCAACCATTGGGGGCCTAATCATTTTCTCAATTGCTTCCATTAATCTTCGCTCACCTAATTGCAATTGCTTAATATCACCAAGCGCAAGCATCCCAGGACAATCTGTCCCGTAAACATCTTCGCCCGTCACTTCCCAGCGAGGACATAAAATTGGAAAGTAATCATAGCCCTTTTCAGACAACATCTTTTCATCATCACCACTTTGCAAATAGCCTTGAGTTGTATTGCCGCTTAACCCGCGCTCATAATAAACAGATTTAAATTTTTTATATTTAGATTCTAACCTTCGAGGATCATATTCTGGATTGGGCATGATCGTATGAACAATCTCAATCCATTGCTCAGTCTGATTAATATCCCATAAGTTTTTCACATAAGAAGAAATGTTTGACCAATCGATTTCATTGCCAGCTTCATTGATTCCAAACTTCTGCACGACTTGGCGAACAGTCATTCTAAATTCGCGAACGAAAGTATCAACCATTCCAATATCATTTTTTGCAATCATGTATGAGCCAACTGGAAAGCTCTGTGTGTGAAACACATCTCCAGTAAAGCTTTCTTCAAGTGACATCGGTGCAGTTCCGAAAAGCCCTAGGTCCCCATAAACAACAGGCAAAGTGTTATAGAGATTTGACTTGAGCATTGATGTTGTCATGATTCTTTGAACTTGATGAAGCCACATTTTAACTGCGCCAAACTCCGCAAGATCTGGATCTGGAGTTGTAAGTCTAAACCATGGTCTTGCTGGAGAAGTGATTCCGCTCACCATTCCAGATCTTAAAGTTCTTAATGCCATCGTTGCAGTTGAGTCGATGATCTTTTGATTTCTGCGATCACCTTTATTGACATCTGAAGTGTAGAATCTTGCGCGTCTTGGCTGAACAAAGTCTGAGAGATCTCGCCAATGCGCTGTAAATGTTGATCGCTCATTATCGAGTTGCGATCTTAATATTTCTAATTGTTGGCGCTTTGTATATAATTTCAAGATCTATTCTCCCAATAATGTTTTGCCGGAAGATTGTCCGCCGCCAGCTTCGCCAAGTGGAGATGTTAAAATTGTCCCTGACCTGCCTTGCTTTGAAAGAGATAAGGCCTTTTGAGATCTGCGCTTTGATTGCTGTTTAAAAGATTGATCTTCTAATGTTTTTTGATTTGCCATTTCAGCTTCAGCTGCGGCTTGCTGGGCGTTGGCCGTTTCAATTTCTTGTTTTATTTCAGCTTTAACATTTCGCTGTTTTCTTGCCTGATCTTCAACGCTTGAACCGAGGGGATCAAACAAATATTTTCCCGATCCAATTGCATTTCCAACAGATGAAAGTATTCCGCCTTTTTTTCCAGCCATTTCAATTCTCCAATAAAAAAGATCGTTCTTGTTCTTTAAACCCTCGACGAATAAGCGAAGCATCTTTAACGGGACTGGCAGATTCGAGGGTCATCCAGATCCAATCACAATGTTGTTTTCCGATGCGAACAAATTCATTTAATAAAAGCAGTCCAGCTTTTGATCCGCGGTGTTTTTCTTGAACCCACCAAAAGCATTCATTCAAAGTTAGTATCTCAGGATTGTAGGGATGGGGCTCAACGGTGCCAGCAATTAAACCAATAAGGCCATGAGTTGAATCATCAGCAACTAAGAATAAATGCTTGTCGATTAAGATTTGAATAAAGACTTCGCTGTGCTCTAAGTCTTTTCCAAAGAGCGAATGTTTTGTACCGTAGAATTTGC
>Ga0315901_10005122_pt1 | contig 16052 bp, 16 predicted proteins | sample LakEriMetagenome_10_FD_203761 | JGI IMG/M metagenome (GOLD analysis project Ga0315901, IMG submission 203761) | Freshwater fungal communities from buoy surface, Lake Erie, Ohio, United States - Buoy 2 MA116 | ecosystem: Environmental > Aquatic > Freshwater > Lake | place: USA: Lake Erie, Ohio...
TCAGGTAATGGAATGAATTCTGGAGGTAGATATGCATTTTTGCGTTCAAGAGAATCAATGGATTTAATTAGTAAAACTATAACTAAAAAATTACAAGGAGTTCATCCTGATGGAAAAAATATAATTATTCCTAATGTAACTATTAATAGCGTTATTGATAGTTTTTATGAGAATAATCCAAACACATCAGCTCAAGTATTACAAGAAATGGTTGTAAATCATATAGTAAATTCTATAAGAACAGAGTTTGATACAATTGAGACTAACAATAAACTATCTGTTTGGGTTACACGATATGATACAGAAAGCGGATTAAAAAGAGTTCCAGATATTAAATTAAATCAAAAGATGAGACGTCCTGTGTTCCAAATGAGATATTAAGAGGAAATCTTTTAATTCCGGCCCCCATCACTTCGTGATGGGGAGCGCAGCGATGCGGAGGAAAACTAAGTTTTCAGGCATAAGGTAAATTTTTTTATAAACTAATTAAATTAAATTATAATTTAAAAAATATTTTTTAAATTATAAATAAGTAATATGAAGATAACAATTATTGATAATGATTTTACTTTTTTAGGAAATGAAGTAAGTAATCCTAGAAATTCTGGAGATTCGGCACATTCTTCATCTCATGCCTTATCAAATAATTATGGTCCCGGTAAAGAATTACAATATACTAATATAAGAAAAGCGATTGCTAAACTTTTTTATAATTATAAGCAAGGTTCAAGTTTTTATATGACAAAGACTCAACAGCATGAGAATTATGGAATTTATAAAGCGCGCGTAAGTATGGATTTATTAGGAAATGAGAAATTTATTGTAGCAATTGTTCCAAATGATAATATTCCTATAGGAAATATTAAATTTCTTGAAAGTTTAAGATGGGTAAGTTTTCAAACAAGAGAAACAACAAATATAAAGAAAGAGTTTAATAAGATCGATATTCAACCACAATCTTATGTTCAAACAGATGTTCCTTTATTGAATGATAAAATTCATTACGAGAAGACAACAAGAAGAGCATATGTTTATGTTCCAGAAAATCTTCCTTTGAAAGTAGAAATAATTCCATTAAAAGAAGGAGATAGTTATTCCGATCATGGGTCAGTTATTTCAGCCTTAAATATATTTTCAACAGTAATAAATTTAGAATAAAATATTTTAAAAAATATTTAAATAAAATATTTTATCATATATTATAATAATGAGTATAGTAATTAGAATAAAAGATAATCCTGATGAAAAATTTGATATATATTCAAGTGATAGTTTATCTACTATAAAAAATCGCTTTTTTATTCAAAAATCTATATATCCTCCAGTTGGTAAATTTGAAATTATATCAAAACCAGAATCAGAAAATATTGAAACATCTCTTATTAAAATTCCTGGGGTAGGAACAACTTTAACTGTTGATATTAAAACTGATTTAGAATGGGTAGTACATCCTCTTGAAAATACTGTTTTTAATGTAATAACTTTTCGTGAAATTCTTGATGAATTTGATATAAATGAACAAGATGAAACACAGTTTAAATATAGTATTAGCAAACTTGCTATAAAATGCGAAGATCTTTTTGGAATAAAAGATATTGTTGAAGTTATATTTATATATACTTTAACAATGTACGGATTAGATGAAGATGAGAGTTACGAAGATAGTTATGATAGAGTACAAGAAGATTCATTTGAAAATACATTTGCACTTTCTAAAGAATTAGAAAAATATAAGGATAGATATAAAGAATATTTTGAAAAAATAAAAAAAGAATATAATATAGAAGAAAATCAAAATGCTGAATTATATAGAGAAAAATATGAAGATTTTATAAGCGAACTAAGTAATTATAAACTTAAAAAGTTAAAAAGTTCTCCAATTCAAACAAATATAACAGAAGTTAATTATATTTATAAAGGAGAATGTAAAATGAATATTGATTTGTACGAATTGTTTAATCTTTTACATCCTGATAATTTTTTACAATTTGCTAATATTGGTAAATTTTATAAAGTTCTTAATAATTTTAAATACCCAGAAGAATGGAGTTTATTATTTAATGAAGAAGATGAAAGTATTTTAAGATTTTATATTTTTGGTAAAGAAAATTCAGACGATGTAAATGGATTAAATCTTGAAAATCCAAATTCTGATGATTATTTCATGGTCGAATTATTACAAAAAGATGAAAATAAAGGTGTATTTAGTTATGATATTTCTATAAAAGCAAATAGACAAATCCAAATATCTGAAACAAAAATTATTGAAAGAGCTTTAAGCTATCTTGTTGTTACAAGACCCGATGTCTCGATTAAACGCGACACAGGTTCAATAAAGCCTTATGATATATCTTTGAAAAAGACATTTGGAAATGGATTTTTTATTTATAAAAATTTAGATATGTTTAGAGAGTTATTTTTTGATTTTTGTACAAATCATCCTTATCTTAGAAAAACAATTATATTTGATGAAAAATATAAAATTGAAAAAGAAAGAGGTGGAACAAGATTTTTCATAACTTTAAATAATCTTGAAACTTTTATGAAATGTAGTCTTTACTTTAAAAAGATAAATAAACCATATGAAAGAGAAGTAGAAGCTTATCCAGATGTTGTTAGTGTTGGAGATAAAATTATATTGATAAATATTTTATATGGAGAAAATGCTTTTCAAGTACATAAAACAATAGAATTATTAAATAACTGTTTTGCTTATATGGTAGAAAATGCTGATACATTTTTTTATTCATATTATTCTAAATATATATCAAATATTAAATCTATAAGAGATGTTTCATTTGAAGAAGATAAAGATTTAAGATTAAAGGATATATATCCTCAAATGTTTGTATCAGGATATGGAAGATTTTGTCAGCAACAACCAAAAGTTATATATGATGAAGATGAAATTGAAAAAATGAAAAAAGAAAAGAAAGATTTATTCTTTTTCCCAAAGACTAAAAAAGAAGGTCCTCAAAGTTATTATAGTTGTTCTCATAACAATAAATATTCATTTGTAGGATTATCAAAAAATACTTTATCAAATTCTGATCAATATCCTTATTTACCTTGTTGTTTTGCTAAAGATCAAAATGTAAAAAATAAACTTCGTTTTATTTATGAATCTGATTTTACAATTGAAAAAGAAGAAGGTGTTAAAAAAGAAGTCATAAAATCTAAAAAAGTTTTAAAAGAAGAACAATATGGTATCTTACCTAATAACTTATTAAATGTTTTTAATCTTGTAGATGAAGAAGTTATTACAGGAAAAAATAGATTTTTAAGAATGGGAGTACCACAAGGTATAAATAGTGTTCTTAGCGCTTTATTATTAAGTCTAGAAGAAAGTCCAACAACAATTAATATAGATAAATACCGAAAAAAGATTATTGATTATTCAAATTATAATTTTTCTTCTCAAAGAGGATTACAACCAGAGTTTGTAAGAAATATAATAAATAATAATGAGAATATTGATCCTATTCAATTTATAGATATTTTAGAAAATATATTTAATGTTAATATTATTTTATTTTGTGTTGATAGAAAACAATTTAGAGATGGTACTATATGTAGTTCTAAATTTAAAAGAAATTTTATATTAAATACTTCTCGTAACATTTATGATAAAACTGTATTTTTATATAGAACTATGGGTGGAGAACTTGATGGATTAAAATATCCTCATTGTGAATTAATAGTACAAGAAAAAGAAATGGATGAATTAGAAAAAATTGATGGAGATATTTATAAAAATTTTGATCCTAACTCTGAAATTGTAAAACAAATATACGCGATATACTTAAGTACTATAAATATTAATTATAAAACAATAAAGTTTAAAAATAGATTATTAGGACAGATAGAAGATGGTTATGGAAAGATAAGAACTTTAATTTTTGATTGGGAAAAGAAACCATTTAATATTTTAGTATCACCATCTCCAAACTTTAACAAAGAACAATTTAATATTGTTAAAAGAGAAATTTATATACCTGATTATAATATATCAGCTGTTGATATAGATTCTGCTTTAAGATTTTTAAAGAGTGAAGGAATAAATGAAAAAGATATTTCAAAGATAACAGAGACTAATGAAAATGTTATAGCATTATATTGTAAAAAAGAAAGTCTTACTATTTATATTCCTGTGAAATCTAAACCTGAAAACTATTTGTCAGAAAGTTCAACTCTTCCATTAATGAAGCGCTTTGATGTAAAGAGAAATGAATATCCATATCCAAATAATTTATCATTTTCTTTATTAAAACAATATAATTCATATAAAAGATTAAGTAATTTTATAACATCTTATTGTTTGTATTTATTTTCTCATTTATATAATGATGAATTGCGTGTTTTAAGATTTATATCAACAACAGATACATTTGATCAAAAAATAAGAGAATTAGTTAATAATTTTGAAGAAAATATAATTATTGAAGAATCAGAATATAACGTAAATAGAAATTTAAATTTACAAAATAATAGTATAGTTAAAGATGAAGAATATTTATTAGTTGAAAATGAAAAAATAAAGAAAAAATTATTGTACATAGTTTATATAAATATAAAGTACAATATAGATGATATGATTGAATATCGATATAAAAAGTATGTAAGTGATTTTTATACAACATCTAAAGATTTTAATATAAGCGAACACTTTACAATATTTTTTACATCAACAGAGTTAAATTTTACAAAGAAAAACCCTAATAAATATATTGTATATAACATTCCTCCTACTATAAAAGATTCTATTTTCTTCTTTAAGAACGAAAGTGTTTTAGATGGAAATATATGTATTTTACAAAAATGCGAAAATATAGAGAATGCTTTATATGTAGCTTCAGAATGGAAAAAAGAAAAAATTAATAAAGCTCAATATAATGGCTTATTGAATAAAGATACAACTAATTATACTATATATAATTATGTAGGAAATGAGGAGTACGATAATATTGTAATTGCAAATATATCTGATACAACATTTTATAATATTCTAATACATAAGTTTCAACAAATTGAAAACCCAATTATTTACGCAATATTAGAGTATTAAGTTTGAAATATTAATATTAAATTCTAAATATCCAAAAGCAGTATCGTTATAAAAAGCAATAGAATTTTCTTTTATAATACCTTTATAACTAATGCTATGATTTATTTCAGGATGAAATTTTATAAATTTAATTTCGTAGGGATATCCATCTATCCATTTAGTTACTTTTCCAATTAGTATGAAAAACATTTCTTTATTTCTAAATTTTGTATTTCCATGTCCATTTATTTTATTTCCATCTATTTGTATTAATACGTCTTTCCATTCTGTTTCTTCATTTGTAGATTTTCTATAACTTTGCCCAGTCATTTTATAGTCTCCTTTAAAATCATAAGGTTGTGACATATCGATTTCATTTTGTGATAATTCAAGAGCTATAAAACTAGTTAATAAACTATCTAATTCATTTTCTGAACGACATTCCATAGAAGACATTTTGTAATTTAATCCTTAAGGATAGTAATTTAATTTATCTCTAAATAAATTAAATTAAATAAATCAGTTTCTGGTCTTTTTGATACTTGTTCCGAATTAAATAAAATATTTTTCTAAAACACGCATAGGAATATAACTTAATGTTTTCATATGCGTTGATTCAGGTATTATTCTTGGAGCTATAGAAGGATCATATTCATATGCTTCTATCCATCTATTTACACATAAACACCATTTATCACCATCTTTTAGACCAGGAAATCCTCTTGAAGGAGATATTAAATCATTTCCTTTTGAGCGTGTAAATCTTAAAAATTCATTATTAACAACTCCGCAAATAAGATGAGTTCCTTCATCCGCAATATTATAACTACAACTTCCTGTTCTAGCATATCCTGTAAGAGGATCAATGCTACAAACTTTAAGAGGAGTTCCAAAAACGTTTAACTTATATTTATTTAAATTTAGATTCAAATCTTGTTCTGATTTAATAAAAGCTTGTGTATTTCCCATTTATATATACATATATATTAAAAAAAATTAATTTTCAGAAAATGCTAAATATACTTGTATATAACGATTATTTTGTCCAGCACTGCAAAAACCTGATGTTAGCTCCATATCTATAAATTGTCTCATAAAAAGAGACATAGCATCAGGATTATTTCTTATAACTTTCCATACTTGAGCTCCTAATAAATTACAACTATACCCAATTCCTTTTTCTCCTATATTTCCATCTATATCCCATTTATTATAAACATAAGAAGGTACTCTTGATAAAATTTCAATATTTGTAGATTTTCCAAGAGGAATAATTTCTTGTTCCCAATAATATTTTAACTCTTCTTTGTCTTGAATTGTAGGCAATTTATTTTTTATTTCATTAAAATAATTCTTTATATAATTATCATAATAATGCGTTTCTAGTTTTAAGTTATAAGACATTTATAAAGCTATAAAAATAATATTTAAATATACATTTTTTTATATAAAAAAATGTATATAGTTTATAATCCACAAGGGAGATTTGCAAATAACTGTTTTCAATATTTTGCTACAAAAGTTATTCAAAAACTTATAAATGAAAATTACAGAAATAAGTTTCCCGATTACAAAGGAGATATATGTCAATTTGTAGATGTAAATAGTTCTCAGAGACAAACATTATTAGCTACTAATAAATGGTTAAGAGTTGATGATAATATTTTTATAAATTTATACAATAGCCTTAAGGCTAATCTTTTTAATAATTTTAATTCTAACTTTTATATGGATGGTTTTTACCAATTTGATTTTTTTATGTCTGAAAATCTTGAATATATAAAATCTCTTATAAATAGTGAAAATAAAGATAGTATAAATGCGAAATATTCTATATCAGATTTGTATTCAGCTTTTAATAGGTATCAAAGAAATGAATTTACCGATGAAGATTTAATTGTTCATATACGTCTTGATGATTTTGTAAATGAAGGAAGAAATTCTTATGTTATGTCAGATAAGACTTATTTTAATACTATAAAAATTATTCAAAATAAACATAAATTTAATAATATTTATATAGTTGTTGATAAAATTCGTAGAGTTTGGGAGAATCAGTATATAAACAGTCTTTTATTAAATCTTAAAAATATTGGTATAACAAATATTTCAGTATTACCTACATCTGATTTATTAACAGATATGACAAGATTATATTCAGCAAAAAATGTGTTGTGTAGTAATTCTACATTTTGCTGGATTCCAGTTCTTCTTGGAAAATGTGAAAAGAACTGGTTGCCAAACAAAAATACTTGTAGTAATCAAAGATTTTTTAAAATAAATAATCATACTCAAATATATCCTATGGAATATTTATATATGACTAAAGAAGAAAGTGTTGAATTAATTTAATTAATTTGAATATAATCTCCTTCTTTTATTTTATATATTTGTGTAGTATTTAGAGGAAGTTCTATAACATATTTACTAGGTAAATCATAACTGCATGTAATATTAGTTAAATCAAGAGGTTTTGCTGTTTTAATACATTGAATAGTTCCATTTTCATTTACAAAAAGAACATCTAATGGAATATATGTATTCTTCATCCAAATAGATGGATAACTATCTTCTTCATAAACAAATAACATACCATGTCTATCTGGAAGATAAGTTCTTTCCATAAGACCTTGAATTTTTTGTTGTTGAGTAGAAGCAATTTCAAGTCTTAAAGGAATAATATTTTTCTGAGAATTATATACAAAAAAATCTTTAGAATTCATATTTATATTATAAACTGATTGAAAAAAAATATTTTTTTTGACCAGTTTATATTAAAATGGATACTTTTACAAAATTATTTTGGATTTTTACAATACTTTTTATAAGTTTATCATACTATCTATTATGCTGTACTAAAAAAACAAATGTATTTTATCTTCAAATTGCTTCCGGACTTGGTATATTTGCGACAAGTAAAATTGGTAGAACTTTTTTAGGATTAGAATAATTTAAAAAAAAATTACCGGACCCAAGGTTAGGATTATAACCACCGTACATATACTTCTCATGTTTATCATAAGTATCTTATCTAAATTTTTTTATAGAGGACCCAGGGTCCTCCTTATAAATTATAACCACCGTACATATACTTCTCATGTTTATCATATGTTTCTATTTTAACACAAATTACATTTATAATTTTCTTCATAATCTTTAATTAATTTTATAATATCTTTATGAAAAAAGAAAGATGTTAAAGTATAATTTACTGTTTTTAAAAAATGATAATCATCCCTGTCAAGAATTATATTATTTTTTGTGAGATAATAATTTTCAATCCAATCGTATCTAATTTTAGAATAATTTCTAAATTCTTCTTTATTTTTTAAAAGTTCAATAGTAATACCATCTTTATATGTATTAATAAGATTTTTATATTTTAATTCTAGTCCTAAAGGTTCCTGTTTAATATTTTTATCTGTCATTATATAAAAATATATTTTATTTAAATAAATAAAATATAAAATAAAAATGAGTGCCCCAGATTTTTGGGTAAATTGGTTGAAAAGATTTTACGAAAAAGTTAAAGATACTGATATTAAAATATCTAAAAATCCAGATAAAGTAGCTGTTATAATAGAACCAAGAAAACATCCTCTTTTAAAATATGTGATATTTAATTTTATGCACTTTTTATCTAAAAAAGGATGGGGATTACATATTTTTTGCGGAACTCAAAATTATGAATTTGTATCTGAAATAACAAAAGAATTAAAAGGTTATGTTCATATTACTAAATTGCCTTATGAAAATTTAACAGAACAAATGTATAATGGATTATTAACAACGAGTGGAATTTATGAAAGAATATGGATGTTACCAGAACATATTTTAATATTTCAAACAGATACGATGTTATTTAGCGGAGAATTAGAAGAATTTTTTAAGTTTGATTTCATTGGAGCTCCATGGAAACATAGTCCGTTTAAAGGATGTAACGGAGGTTTAAGTTTGCGAAATAGAGAAGCAATGATAAGAGTTTGTAAAAATAACGAATATGTATATGATAATGAAGATGGTTTTTTTAGTTATAGATATGAGTCGCAGTTAAAGATGCCGGAACTTAAAGATAAATTAAAATTTAGTATAGAAAGTTTATGGGTAATAGATGATGTAATAGGATTGCATGCAACATATAAACATCAAAATTTAGAAAGATTGAAGAAATTATTAGAAAGAAAATGGAAAGAAATTTTTAATGAAGAAATTAATTTATAAAATAATTTTTTATCTTTACTATATTAAAAGATAAAAATGTCACGAAAAAGAAGTCGTTTAGATTCATCTGATGATGATTTAGGAGATTTGGCAGATTTGTTTCAAAAAGGAACTGGCCTTGAAAGAACTCGTCGCGCAAATCCAAGACGCGGTGTTGTTCAAAAAAGAGAACACGAGGAAGAAGAACGTCGCAAAAGATCAAGATTAGAAGCTGAAGAAAAAGCCCAATTAAAAGCTCTTAAAGAACTTGAACGTCAAAGAAAAGCAGAAGAGAAAGAAAGACATGAGGAAGAAATGGATGAATTAGAAATTATGATGGAGGAAGGTATGAATGTAGGAGGATTTAAGGATAAATATGGCTCTGGAAACGGTGAAAGATGGTTTCAAGAAAGAATTAAAAAGAGAGGGAAGAAGTCTCGTAAGAGTGGAAAGAAGTCTCATAAGAAACATTCTGATAAAAAGAGAAAGAGTATTCGTCGTAGAAAATCTAAGTCTAAGTCTAAGTCTAAATCTCGTTCCGTGTCAAGAGGTAAAAAACAAAGTAAGAAATATAGAAAATCTTCTAAAAAACGTTCAAAGAAACATTCTAAGAAGAGAATATCTCGTAAGAAATCAAAGAGAAACTCAAAAGTTTTAAGAAAGAGTAAATCAAATAAAAGAAAAAAGAGTAAATCAATTAGTAAAAGAAAAGCAGGAGCATATGCAGCTGCTTTAGCAGCTCAAAGTCTTTTAAACCAACAATCGCTAACATTTCCCTAGAGATGTAGAAAATCTCATTATTTGAAACAATAATTTTTTATATTTATATTATATTATTAAAATTAAATATAAAAAATAACTCACTGTCAAACTCAAAAAATCTAAGAAGAGAATATCTAGACGTAGAAAGTCTCGTTCTTTAAAAAAATAAAATAATTTTATTTATATTTTGAATAAAAAAATATAATTAAAATTATTTTATTTTATAATTTAAAAATGGATATCGATGAGTGGTTTAATAATGAAGTGGACCGTGACTTGCGCACATACATAGAAACCGGTGGAGGTTATTTGCGAGGTGGTTACCCATCTCCATTATTTCACTGGCGATTACCTCCAATTACCTCTCAGGATCAGCTTATATGTGCTAATGGGCTTGGAATATTACATAATCTTGCTCTTCTAAAACTTGATCTTATGTCCCGATATAAAAACTGTGGAAGTTTTTCTTTTGATAGCAAGTGCAAGCGGTTCAAAAAAGCGATGACTATTCTTGATGAAACATATGCTGTTGTGGCTGAGAGAATCATTGATGGTGGGTTATCACCTGGTGAAGTTCCAAATCACTTAGATGAATCAGAGATGCAGAGAGAATCAGTTAGAATAGAAGATGGAAGCTGGATGCTTGGTTCTAGAGACATTGTTTCTTATGGAATTCTAACAGTGGTTGATGCATTTCATTATATTCCTATAACACTTGAGCTTTGTCATATATCATTGAAAAAACGACCAGAGATCATAAATTTCCGAGATGAATGGGGTCAAACTCTTCTAATGAGGGCTATAATTTTGGATATGGGTCAAGAGATTGTTAAGATGATTATTACACCTGTTTCAAATATCCTAGACCCTAGTTTTGTACTTATCGCTAAGCAATACAAAACCTCATTGACTGCAGGAGATATGGCAGTTGGTACTGAGTATTCTTCGCTCCTGAAACGCAGCGCGAACTATGATGCAAAGATTGCGAAGATAAATTTTGGGATCCTACAACGCTTTAAGTCAGACAAAGGGCTAGATGCTGCTAAGAAAACTTACGATGAATGGTTAAAGTGGCACAATCCATCATATAGAAGATTTAGTTCACCAAATTTTATTCCTAGATCTGTAAAATCTCGAAAGATTGAAGATGATGAAAAACTTCATCCTGTATTACTTGAAGAAGATCCAAAAGAAAAAGTTGTTGTATTTAGTTCTGAAACAAAAGTTGAAGATCCAGTTATGCTAGAAGAAGTTCCTATTTTAGATTATCTATCTGAAGATAAAGATAACTGTTTATTTACAACTAAAGATGGACGATTTTATCCTTTCAGTAAAAGTCGTCTTGAGGCAAGTTTAGAAGAAGGAAATGGAGTATTTGTTGGATGTAAGGAAACAACTGGATTTACTAGTCTAAGCAACAGATATAAAGATTTAATTCTTTTTAAGGCTAACTCAATTTCATTACTTCATTTGGATGGATATATACTTGTAAAAGATCTAAAAAAGATTGAAAATGGACAAGTGTTTATAGTTATTCCTACAAAATATAGTGTTCCATCTGTTGTTAGTGAAAGTGTGTTACGTGGAGGTGGTTTTGTGAGTGCTTTCCATTGCAATGATGGTTCAGGTGGAAAAATTTACAGATTGGCTCCTGCAATAATAAAAGAAGATACCGATGAGATTACAGAGATGATGGATAATGTAATGGTTCAAAAGATTAAAAAGCGTAGTGGAAAAGGAAGAAAGTCTGTACGCTCGACTCCGGGTAGAGTACGAAGATCTATTCATCGTAAGAAACTTTCAGGTTCTCGTAAAAGTTATATAAAGTCTAAGGTTAGACTTTCAAAGAAATTATCGAGAAAAAGAATTTCACATAAGAAAAAGTATAGAAAGTCAGCAAAGAAAGGTTCTATACGTTTATCAAGAACTAGAATATCAAGACGTAGAAAATCTCGTTCTTTAAAAAAATAAAATAATTTTATTTATATTTTTTATTTAAAATATAAATAAAAAATTATCAAACAGCTTTGCCAGCCCACATTATAGCATTACACATTAATTCTCCTCCATTTGTAGAAGAATTCCACAAATCAGACCTTGATGTATTAGAAGGAGGAAAGAAATTAAGAGCTACAGTTCTAGCTGAACCAATATTTTTTTTTACAACAAGTAAATTATTATCATTATATCTTGCTACTACAGTAGCGCCAGATTGAGCAGTTAAACCTCCAGCACCAAATCTTGATGAACCAGGGTTAAAAGATGTAACACCTAACATTAAAGGATCTCCAGATGTATAAGTTCCAAGACCCGTACTTGCCATAGTTTGATTTCCAGGGAAAATAACAGGGCAGTTTGTATAAGTAAAACCAGTAATAGCTAAACTGGCAATAGCAAAAACCGCAATAACAAGATTTCCACCATTTGTAACAAAAGTGTTAAGATTTGCTCCTAAAGAAGCATTTACACTTCCATCAGTCCAAACAAATACAACATCATAGTTAGAAGTATTTAAATCACTACCGGTATAACTGCTTCCATTATTTTGAGTAATAGTGAGAGTTTTAGTAGGATAATAAGTATTTTTAGCATTATTTATTTTTGTAATAACATCTGTATACCAAGAGGATGTACTTTCATTAGCTATAATATTAACACGAACCGTATTAGCTCCAGTGGGATTAGAATTAGAATATAAATTCCAAGCAGAAGGACCAAAATTATATGTTAGAGGCATTATTAATATATAATTTTAAAAATATTTTTTATTATATAAAAAATTATTGTTTAGCAACACAAACCCATCTATTACCATTTGTAGTTAATGCATAAATAAATGTAATACTACTGTTTGTTCCAACTGTAATTTGAGAAGTTCCTAAAGAAAATCTATTTGTAGTTGCTGCGGCAGTATCTTCATTTTTAAAAACAACGTTAGAAGCAGAAGAATTAACACATACTATAAAACGCCCTGTAGTTCCTCCTGTAAAACCTTGTGCATTAATACCTCCAGCTCCTGTCATTAAAAATAAAGAACCATCTGATAAGGGATAATCTAGTAAAGATGTATTGACAGGAATATTACCACCTTGTGAAAAATTAATATTAGCAGTTAAAGTACCAGTAGGTCCAGCAATTCCTTGTAATCCTTGAGGACCTTGTGCTCCAGTTATTCCAATAGGACCAGTAGGACCTTGAACACCAGTAGGACCAATAGGACCTTGAACACCAGTAGGACCTATAAAACCTTGTGGTCCAATAATAACACTTTCATCGCTAACATCTCCTCCAAAAATCCAGTCTGTAGGACATCCAGTAGGTCCAGTATTACCCATACCACTTCCAGCATATACATAAAGACTTCCTCCAAGTACTAAAACAAATTCACCTACGTTAGATCCTGTAGGATTTGTATTACATAAATCGTTGAAACTATTAGCAGTACCAAAAACTTTAAACCCTTGACCATCAGCTCCTTGAGGTCCTAAAAACCCTTGTGGTCCAATAAATCCAAGAGGTCCAGTGGGACCAATATCTCCTTGAGGTCCTACTAATCCTTGAGGGCCATCAAACCCTTGAGGGCCAGTAGGTCCATCAGATCCAATATTACCTTGAGGGCCGGTAGGACCATCAGAACCAATATATCCATCACTTCCAGTAGGACCAATATTTCCTTGAGGTCCAATTGAACCAACTGAACCGGTAGGGCCTATAGGGCCAGTTGCACCAATAATAGTTGATATACCAACACCAATTTTGTTTGATGAAGTACCTGTATTGTTATTGTTTGGAATAAATTTCATAAGAGCATTTACAACCATTTTTTATTATTATATAATAAAAATAAAAATAAAAATAAAAATTTAAGTAATACCCCCTAAACCAATACACCAAATTGTATTAGCAGGAATATTAAATCCAGTTCCAGAACCTCCTATAGAAGTTGGAATATCTACAGTTGCGTTATAATGAGTTCTCCAGTAAGTTTTATTAATCATTGTAAGTTTAGAATTTCCAGAAGAAGTAAAAATATAATTTTCTGTAGCACTATTAAAAGTTTTATAATAAGGTCCATTTACACATCCTATTAAGAAATAATAACCAGCTGTTACAGATTGAGTAGATGTTAAGTTTGTAGTTGTAATACCTCCTGAGCTATAAGAGACATTTGCGCTTCCAATAGAAACAATATTACCTTGAGAGAAAGATTGAGTATTTGGTGAAGTAGCTTTACATATATAATAAGTCCAGGTATTACTTCCAGAAGTATAAGTATATTGTTGAATTTGAGTAAAAGATGTATTTTGATTAGCATAAAACATTTGCCAAGTTATAGAGTTAGTAGGAGATTGAGTAGTAGAATTTATATAAGGAGGAATAGCAACACCTCCAGAAATAGCAATATTAGTTCCAGTTGGCCCAGCTACACCAGTGCTTGAATTAGAATATAAATTCCAAGAAGAAGGTCCTAAATTATATAGGAATGACATTTATTAATATATAAAATATTAAAATTTATTTTTATCAGTATTATAGTTTTGAAGAATTTCAGAATCAGTTAGAGCTTTATTATAGTTTCTATAAATACCAATAAATCCTTTATAAAATCCTCCATCTCCAAGATTTGTATTATCTTGTTGTCCAAGTGCTACATAATAATTTGGATTTACATTTATTCTAAATAATCCATTACCTGAACCAACTGTTTTTACACCATTTACAAATCCGTCTAAAGCGCCTGAAGAAGCATTATATCTCCAAACAACTTGTTTCCAATCATTTGTTTGAAATGTTCCTAAATTAAGACCAGAGTTATTCCATACTCTTATTTTTCCAGTTCCACTTACTATTTCAATTTGTGAATCATGCCATCCAGAATTAAAAGGCAAATTTCCTTGTTCAGATATAACAACACCATTTGTATAAGTTCCTCCAACATAATTATTAATCCAAATTTCTTGTGTTTGATTAAAACTAGAAGAACTTATAAAAGAAAGCATGTTAGGACTTAAACTATAACTATTAATACCATTAAAATAAAAAGAATTTCCTCCAGTATAATAACAGTTAGAAAGAGACATATTATTAGAATTTCCACTTAAATCATACCAAGTATTTCCAGAACCAGGGTAGCTAGAAGAATTTGTTGCGTCAAGCCATTGAAAAAGATTTGATGTAGATGGGCCAGAGTTAGAGTTAAGAGTGTAAGAAGCAGGTCCAAAATTATATAAGAAGGGCATTTATTATATTTATATAAATATAATAAATAAAAATTAAAAACCTTTACCACTTAAAAATCCAAGGATTTTACTACCACCCGTATAAGTTATAAAATTAACAACATCTATAGAACTTGCTGAAGTTGAAAGAGTAGGTGCTCCGGCAGTTCCCCAACTAACAGTATTAGGCCAAGTAGCTAATCTATTTCCAACGCCATCTTGTTGAATAAAAAGATTAACACCGTGAAGAGTTCCAGTAGGAGCAAAGTTAGTAAAAGATATAGCATTAGTACCAGATTGAAGAGTTAGAGCAAAGTTATTTCCAGTATTACAATTTACAGTGAAAGTTCCGCTAAAAGCAGAAATAAATATAGTTTCTTTATAAGAATTAAATATAGGATTTACGAGATTTCCATAAAGAGTTGTAGTACCTGTAATACTAACAGTACCAACAACATCAAGAGTAGATGTAGGAGTTATTTTACCAATAGCTACACTTCCAGAATTATAATAAATATTGGCTCCAGTTGTATTCCATAAAGAAGATCCTGTTGGTCCAGCAGAACCTGTAGATCCGATTAAACCTTGAGGGCCTTGAGGACCGTTGAATCCTTGAACACCAGTAGGACCAACTGGACCTGTTGCTCCAGTTACACCTTGTGGTCCAGCTAGACCTTGAGGGCCATCAAATCCTTGAGGGCCAATATGGCCAGTAGAACCAATATGACCAGTAGGGCCTTGAGGACCAACTAAACCTTGAGGGCCCTCAAATCCTTGAGGGCCAATGTGACCAGTAGGTCCTACTCCTGTAGGACCTTGAGGACCAA
>Ga0315901_10005125_pt1 | contig 16047 bp, 4 predicted proteins | sample LakEriMetagenome_10_FD_203761 | JGI IMG/M metagenome (GOLD analysis project Ga0315901, IMG submission 203761) | Freshwater fungal communities from buoy surface, Lake Erie, Ohio, United States - Buoy 2 MA116 | ecosystem: Environmental > Aquatic > Freshwater > Lake | place: USA: Lake Erie, Ohio...
TTATTGTCAAAAGTCTGGCTGTAGGTACCTACATCACCGGTGGCCAGTGTTCCTGAGGTAATGGTCGGACTGGTTCCCGATGAGGTATTGCCGTCGTAGGTCTTGCTGTCTGCCGCTGCCGTAATGGTGATCGCACGCTGGGTGATGTTGGCTGTTAAATTTGGCTGCGTGATCGAGTAGTTGGCTGGTGCAGTGTAACCGCTAACGGTAACGGTCTTGCCCGTACCTACATTCTTCGTATCGAACGTAGCTGTAGCCGTACCCGTTACAATGAACGACTCTCCGTTCTGCAACCCAACGTATTGCGGTGTGCCGGTCAGTGTGGCAGCAGTGGTACCATCGTATGTTTTGTTATCAGCCGTGATGCCCGTGATAGTCAAGCCTGCCGCTGTGATGTTGGCAGTAAGGCCTGTGGGCTGTGTCAACGTGTAGTTGCCTGCGTCTATTCCTCCAAGAGCAAGTCCGCTTACGGTAACCGGCTTGGCTGTACCAACGCTGGCAGTGTTGAAATTCGCCGTGTATGCACTTGCATCCAAGGTCACCGCCTCGATTCCTACTATACCGGTAAGTGTGTTTCCACTTGTGGTTAATGTAGCCGCCGTAGTACCATCGTACACCTTGTTGTTGGCACTGATATTACTTACCGTCAACACCTTGGCCGTGATGTCCGCCGTGGTCGTCGTGGTAGTGGTCGAAAGCTGGTAGTTGCCGGCATCCACTCCGGTCAAGCTAAGGCTGGTCACCGTTACCGTCTTGCCCGTGCCGATGTTCTTGGTATCGAATGTGGCCGTGCCGCCGCTGGCGTTCACCGTCTCTCCGCTCACCGCATTGCTAACATTGTAGCCGGTGATGGTTGCAGATGTCGTTCCGTCATATACCTTGTTCGATGCTGTGAACGATGGTGTCAGGCTTCGTGCCGTGATGTCAGCGCTCAGCGTGGGCTGCGTGAGCGAGTAGTTGGCAGGTGCGGTATAACCACTTACGGTCACCGTCTTGTTCGTACCAATGTTCTTCGTATCGAACGTGGCTGTAGGAGTACCTGTTACCGCGAAGTTTTCTCCGTTCTGCAAGCCAACGTATTGAGGCGTGCCGCTTAGCATGGCTGCTGTGGTGCCATCGTAAATCTTGTTATCTGCACTGACACCTGTGATGGTCAATCCTGCTGCAGTAATGTCACGTGCTGTGAGGGTGGGCTGGGTAAGGCTGTAATTACCGGCATCCGCACCGCTGATGCTGCAGTTGGCCGTAATGGCGATACCGGTTCCCACATTGGCTGATGCGAAAGTGCCCGCCTGAGTAAGGCTCACCACATCGCCACTCACCACTCCTACCAATGTTCCGTTGGTGACAGAAGCCGTAGTAGTTCCATCATACACCTTGTTCGAAGTAGTGGCTCCGCTTACGGTGAGTGCCTTGGCCGTGATGGTTCCATTGGTCGTTGCGCTCAACGTTACATCGTAGTTGCTCGCCATGTTGGCGCTTGAACCATCTACGATCGATACGACCGCCGGGGTCAGTGTCTTACCTGTGCCCGTGTTCTTGCTGTCAAAAGTCTGGCTGTAGGTTCCTACATCACCGGCGGCCAGTGTGCCCGCGGTAATCGTGGGACTGGTGCCTGATGAAGTATTGCCATCGTAGGTCTTGCTGTCCGCCGCTGCCGTAATGGTGATCGGGTGCTGGGTGATATTCGCTGTTAAAGTCGGCTGCGTGATCGAGTAGTTGGCTGGTGCAGTGTAACCGCTAACCGTTACCGTCTTATTTGTACCCACATTCTTCGTGTCGAACGTAGCCGTAGCCGTACCCGTTACAGTGAATGACTCTCCGTTCTGCAACCCAACGTATTGCGGCGTGCCGGTCAGTGTGGCAGCAGTGGTACCATCGTATGTTTTGTTATCAGCCGTGATGCCCGTGATGGTCAATCCAGCTGCTGTGATGTTGGCGGAAAGGCCTGTGGGTTGTGTTAAGGTGTAGTTGCCCGCATCTGTTCCTGTCAGAGCAAGTCCGCTGACGGTAACCGGCTTGGCAGTACCAACGCTGGCAGTGTTGAAATTCGCCGTGTATGCACTTGCATCCAGGGTCACCGTCTCGGCTCCTACAATGCCGTTGAACGAATAACTGCTCGTGGTCAGTGTAGCTGCGGTGGTTCCGTCGTAAGTCTTGTTGTCGGCGCTGATGTTACTTACGGTCAAGGCCTTGGGCGTGATGTCAGCTGTGGTTGTCGTGGTCGTGGTGGAAAGCTGGTAGTTGCCGGCATCCGCTCCTGTCAAGGTAAGGCTTGTCACAGTCACCGTCTTGCCCGTGCCGATATTCTTGGTATCGAACGTGGCTGTGCCTCCGCTGGCGTTCACCGTCTCTCCACTCACCGCATTGCTCACACTATATCCGCTGATAGTTGCAGTGGTGTTTCCGTCATACACCTTGTTTGACGCCGTGAACGATGGAGTCAGGCTTCGTGCCGTGATGTTAGCACTCAGCGTAGGCTGCGTGAGCGAGTAGTTGGCAGGTGCGGTATAACCACTTACGGTCACCGTCTTGTTCGTGCCAATGTTCTTCGTATCGAAAGTGGCTGTAGGAGTACCCGTTACCGCGAAGTTTTCTCCGTTCTGCAAGCCAGCGTATTGAGCAGTTCCGCTCAGTGTGGCTGCTGTGGTACCATCGTAGATTTTGTTATCTGCACTGACACCTGTGATGGTTAATCCTGCAGAGGTGATGTCACGTGCTGTAAGCGTAGGCTGTGTAAGACTGTAATTACCGGCATCCGCACCGCTGATGCTGCAGTTGGCCGTGATGGCAATGTTGGTTCCAACATTGGCCGAAGCGAAACTACCTGCCTGGGTGAGGCTCACCACATCGCCACTCACCACTCCTGACAATGTTCCATTGGTGACAGAAGCCGTCGTGGTTCCGTCATATACTTTGTTCGAGGTAGTAGCTCCATTTACAGTGAGTGCCTTGGCCGTGATCGTGCCATTATTCGTAGCCGTTAACGTTACATCGTAGTTGCTCGCCATGTTGGAACTTGCACCATCTACGATTGATACTACCGCCGGAGTCAGTGTCTTACCTGTGCCCGTGTTCTTATTGTCAAAAGTCTGGCTGTAGGTTCCTACATCACCGGCGGCCAGTGTGCCCGCGGTAATCGTGGGACTGGTGCCCGATGAAGTATTGGCATCGTAGGTCTTGCTGTCCGCAGCTGCCGTAATGGTGATCGCGAGCTGGGTGATGTTCGCTGTTAAAGTCGGCTGCGTGAGTGAGTAGTTGGCTGGTGCAGTGTAACCACTAACCGTTACCGTTTTATTGGTGCCCACATTCTTCGTGTCGAATGTAGCTGTAGGCGTACCCGCTACTTGGAAGGACTCTCCGTTCTGCAATCCAACGTACTGCGGTGTGCCGGTGATGTTAGCTGTGGTGTTTCCATCGTAAACCTTACTGGCGGCTGTGATACCCGTGATGGTCAACGCAGTGGGAATCACCGTTAGGCTGCTTGCGGCGTAGGTGATGGAGTAATTGCTTGCGGTGAATGTACCGCCAGTGGCAGCACTAGGTGTGAGGGCATAAGTACCAACAGCAGCATTGCCGGCTGTTCCCCCGCTGGCGGTGATGGTCACGCTGCCAATGGTTTCTCCATTAAGCAGTCCGTTACTGGTGAATGCGGTTGAACCAAACCCGTAAGTTTTGGTTTGACCATATACCTTGCTGTCATTATCGGCTGTGATTGTCAGGGGAGCAGCACTTACTATCAATGTACCGGCTGGGTAGGAGATAGTATAGTTATTTGCATTGAAGGTTCCTCCGGTAGCTGCGCTGGGCGTGAGGGTGTAAGTCCCCACTGAAGCATTGGAAGCAGTTCCGCCGCTGGCTACAATGGTTACACTTCCAATGGTCTCTCCATTCTGCAATCCGCTACTGGTAAACGTAGTTAAACCCGAACCGTAGGATTTGGTCTGCCCGTAGGTTTTATTGTCGTTATTGGCGGTGATAGTCAACCCAGCCTTGCCAATCGAAAATGCGGTCGCACTGGAACTGGCAGATGACCAGAAACCGTCTGAGCTGGCTGCTAGGGTTGCCGTTACGGTGTATGATCCTGCATTGGTAGGCCTTGTGACGCTTGCAGTATAGATGGTAGGACTTACTCCTTCGTAGCTAAAAGTATAGTTCGATCCACTTCCGGTGTTGGTGGCAGCAGTAGGACCCTGGGGTATACCATTATAGGTATAAGTGCCAATGGGAGTAACGGTAACCGATGGAGTACTCCATGTGGCTGATGTAACGTTCACTACACCAGAAGTGGCCGCGAAGTAGGTGTTGTTTTTGTTGGTTGCAGATGAAGATGTACTGCCCCAGCTTCCGGAAGCGGTGCCATTACTGCCTAGAGTTAGTGAATTAGCAGAATGAGTAAATGTTCCAAGATTCGCAATTACCCCGGAATTGATGATTAGATTACCGCTGATAGTAATCGATGATCCAAGTGTTTTTGTACTAGACCCAGATAATATTAAATTGTGATAGGTAACTGCTTCCGGTGTTTGCGCTGCTCCGTTATATTCTACGGTACCAGTACCTGCAGTGAAAGTCCCCCCTGTTCCGCTGACACTACCGGCGATTTTTAAGGTGCTTGAACCTCCGTTCAATGTTCCATTAGTCCTGGTCCATGCTCCCGAAAAGGTGTGGGTAAGACCGGATCCCAGGTTAAGTGTTCCACCTGATCCGTTAATCGTTAAACCTGCGCCGTTAACATCACCAGTAAATGTGGCCGTACCAGCAGTTTTCGTCATCGATACAGTACCCGTTGTAGTGAAACCGGAAATGCTTTGACTGGTTACTGTTCCAGCGATCGTAACACCACCAGAACCGCTTGTCAGGGTACCTGAATTGATGAAATCACCGTGAAGTGTGATCAGATTATTCTCTGGCGTTAATGTAGCGCCTGAATTGATATTCAAAGCCACATTCGTATTATTACCAATCTGAATGGCACCTGGTGTTCTTATTGCTCCTGTATTCTTAATAACAATACCGCCTGTTGCAACAAATGGAGTTATCCATTCCTCAGAAGTTGCAGTATAAGATGAAGGTTTATTATACTCTAATGTTGCTGATGATCCATAAGTCACAACACCGGTTGTGACAACGACAGAGGCAGTACCGCCTATAGACAAGACTCCATTCACCGTAGGCGTGGTTGCAAAAGTCTTTGCTCCTGATCCTGACAATGTTAAATTGTTATAGGTTAACACAGCGGTTGTTTGCGCTGCTCCGTTATATTCTACGGTACCAGTACCTGCAGTGAAAGTCCCCCCTGTTCCGCTGACACTACCGGCGATTTTTAAGGTGCTTGAACCTCCGTTCAATGTTCCATTAGTCCTGGTCCATGCTCCCGAAAAGGTGTGGGTAAGACCGGATCCCAGGTTAAGTGTTCCACCTGATCCGTTAATCGTTAAACCTGCGCCGTTAACATCACCAGTAAATGTGGCCGTACCAGCAGTTTTCGTCATCGATACAGTACCCGTTGTAGTGAAACCGGAAATGCTTTGACTGGTTACTGTTCCAGCGATCGTAACACCACCAGAACCGCTTGTAAAAGTTCCATTATTAACAAAGTTGCTATTCAATGTAAGCAGATTGGCCCCCGGCGTGAGTGTTCCTCCTGCATCAATGGTTAAATTAGGACTTGAAGCAGCAGCATCGAGAGTTACTGTATGCCCATTAAGGATTGTAACCGATAAATCTGTGCTTGTAGGAACGACAGTTGCTGTCGCCCATGTAACACCACCATCTACAGATCGTTCCCATGTCCCCGCACCTGACCAGTTTCCGCTGGTTTTACTTCTAAATTGTGGCGGAAGTGCTTTTAAACTCATTGCGGTCATTGAACCCAAAGCATTCCCACTAAATGATATTGATGATAAGTCTGAAATACTTGTTGTAGGAATTGTTCGGATTGCTACCGCGTTACTAATTGCATCAGTAACAATGTTAGTTTGTGTATTTGATACAGTCCAATTGGTGGCAGCTGTAATCGTTCTCAATCCAGTGTTATTAAGGCGTTGATTACTTATAACTTCAACGGCTAAATCTCCTGCATTAACAGTTAATGCTGTAGCAAAACTTAGAGAATTACCTGCCGAAGTTCCGTTTGTTACTGTTTGACTATTCGTTATCGGTGCTATTTGATCAACATAATCGTAAATAGCATACCAAACAGTTGTGATTCTGGTAGTACCACCAGAAACAGTGAAAGATAAATTGTTATTTATGGCTGCATCTAAAGCTGATTCATTTATATAGTACAATTGAGTGTGTTGCCGGACGCCCGTTGAGCCCATATCACCGTTAACGGAGGTGAATGTTTGCCCTCCATATGTCAGGGTAACCGATCTTGAGCCAACCGCAGTCATGTTTGTGGCAATAGCTACAACCATAACCCTATAATTACCAGAACCACTGGGAGGTGTTATACTACTTGTTTGTAATGTGCTTTCAGTGCCGTGGTAAATATTGGTCCAAGGCGTTAATGTGGTAACCTGGGAAAAAACATTACTACTAAAAATCAGCGAAATCGCAAGAATAGCTAATGTTCTAATGTTACTTTGGGAGTAATTTGCAAGCTTTCGTATAAAGAAATGTCGCTCCAAAAAAGAAATAGCGGATAATACCCGAGCACAACTAGTCAATATAGAATTTAAGAGTATGCGGACTATAGAATTAGGGTATGCACATTTGACGAAACGACGTGATTTTATCAATACTTTTGAATAATAGCCCGATCTGCACCATTTTTTAATTCCTCTGGAAAACTCGGGAAAAAATGAGGTCTTAACACTTGTCTTTCTTCTAAAAGTTTTCTGTTGAGGAGGTATATGCCCAGCATCAGAAGAATTTTCCTTTACAGGGAAAATCACCCGAAAAAACCCAACCAAGAACTGATATAAAAAAGCCAACCCCCGCATCAATAGAATCACAAGCATACCCACGCCCTTTTCAAAAGGCCTGAAAAACATGTTTAGGTATGGATGCACTTTCAATTTCATCGCTTGCTGCTCAGCACGTAGTGGTTTTATTGGTGGTTATTTTTAAATCAATCTGTTGGCCTGCCTTTACTGCCCCCGGTATCCCCAATAGCTTTTCACGCACCATCACCGCTGCCCCTTCAACAAAGGCCACGGTGTAGAACAGGGTGGAAGCAGATAGCTGCAAATACAAACTCGTCTCCTGCACCTTGGGCTCAGAAGACAGTACAAACGTAGCCGGCCTTTGTGGGGCCGACGGATTCAATTGGTCATGCATACGGAAGAGCGTTTTCAATCCCGTTTTCTGAGACTGAGCACGACCCTCTTTACGCATGCTTATGCATAAGGTTTCGGGTGCGTTCAGATAAGCGCCCAAAGCGGAGAATCGCATCCCAAAATGGGGTGAAAACCAATTAAAAAATGCCTCCAATTTAGACTCCAGCATAATCTGATTCTCGTGTTTTTTTAATGCAACGCGTTTACTGTTCAAAACCTCAAATACCCCTTCCACGACTGTTCATAACAGTCCACTTTTCGCCCTACGCACGCTAATGTAGACAAACCTTTGGCGAAACGATTATTAATTTTGGTGTATATATTCAATTAGTAGGCTATTATTTGTTTTTCGTTGGTGGACACCACTATTACTATGATCAAAATCTAGGTAAAAACACCCAAGGAAAGGCGTAAAAACACACATGATTGGGGGTAAATTTCATTAGGATATGAACACACCTATAATCGAACTGTAATTAACAAAAATGCGAAGGTCATCAAACAGAAATGTTGTCTTTTAAATCATCTAAAAGTCATTGGTCGGTTGCTAAAAGTCCCGAGCTTGTCCGATAGCTATCGGTCTCAGGGCGGTCCCTGAGCTTGTCCGATGGCTATCGGACGAAGGGCGGTCTCTGAGCCATGAATCGGGGCTTGGCGCAGCGCCAGCCATCTAGCTCCGTAGGAGCGCCAGCCATCTAGCTCCGTAGGAGCGCCAGCCATCTAGCTCCGTAGGAGCGCCAGCCGTGTAGCTCCGTAGGAGCGATAGCCGTGTAGCTCCGTAGGAGCGCCAGCCGTGTAGCTCCGTAGGAGCGATAGCCGTGTAGCTCCGTAGGAGCGCCAGCCGTGTAGCTCCATAGGAGCGCCAGCCGTGTAGCTCCATAGGAGCGCCAGCCGTGTAGCTCCGTAGGAGCGATAGCCATGCAATCCCTATCCCATCCAGGAATTAAAATCGTTTGTTCGACCCCTTCAGGGTCGCGGATGGGTGGGATTCCGTGGTTACAACTGTTCGACCCCTTCGGGGTCTGGCATATCATTAAGTCAACAAAACTGCGTCCTTCGCTCCCCGAGGCTTCGGGACTTTGCCGTCCGATAGCTATCGGACATTGCGGTTAACCAGCGGATTTAAATCTCCATCCGCCAGCTTGATACCATCATCATACATAAATCCGCTTTCAAAGAGAATGCAAATGGATATGAATGCGGTCGATTATCTCATCAAAATCCGGCTGCCCGTTGTAATAAAGCTTGGCCGTAGCCTGATAGGCCTTTTTAAATGAATCCCGCTCTTCGGCATCCTTCAGATGAAAAGCCGGATGCTGAGCCACCGGAATATTCTTGTCGGCACCTTTCAACCTGACTGCTTTATGGGCGTTGTATTCCGGTGTCTTTACAAAAGCAAGTATTTCCTCATCCCCAAGCAGACAATACACATCGTAATACTGCCGCATGAAATTCTTGTTACTTCCTCCGTCCGCCTTGTTTCGGTTTCGGTACTTGCGAATGATGGTTTGAAGTTTTTCAACGAGGGTGTAGCCCGGATGATAACAAAGCACCGACGGGGCGGTGTTATTGATATACCGGTCTTGCATATTCAACGAACACAGGTGCTCCCACACCCAGGATGAAATGACCAACGGCCTGTTCGGCGTCACCGTATCAAAGCCGACCTCCAGCAAGATTCCATCTTTCAATCCGGCCAGCGCCGGGGTGTGGCTTTCATAATACAACCGGATACCGCCGCTCCTGTACTTATCCACATCGTCAAACTCGTGATCCCTTTCGATCCGTACAATCCCATCAATGGAAATTTTTTTCGCCAGTAGATCATACAGGCTTTTCCTGGCCGCCTTCACTTCGGCTTTGTCCTCTTTTCCCTCGGTTGGTAATCCGAAATGGGTTCGTATATGAATGTCAATGTCCTCGGAAAAGCGCCGGATAAGGCCGAAACCTTTCGACAACGACGTGCCGCCTTTCAATTCGAATTCGATTCCTTGCTGCTGAAGGGCATACAAGGCATGCATGATCCAATAATCCTTTTCCACCAGGGTGATATCGACTCCTTTCGTGGCGGAAACGATAGCCAACAGCGACTTGAACTCGGAATCCCGGTGAATGAAATCAGACATGTTTATACAAATTCCGAAGTAGCGATTTTACTACTTTTTTGGTTCTTCCCGAGCCGAACAGTTTAGTCATTTTCAACAACTCATCTGTTGCAAATCCATCGAGCTTGCCGGGTAATTTTTTCAACAACAGTTGCTGGTCGTCGGCCAATACATCGAGGTTGTTGAGTAAATCAACCAATAGGAATTCCTTGGTCAACCTATCGGGAAAAGAGGATTTGATGACAAACTCAAACGTATTTCCATTCAGCTGGAACTCTCCTTTCCGCTTGTGATTGTAAACCCAGGTCGTGTTGTAGATCTGTGTGAGGCCCAGCCCCAGGGTGTTGTAGGCGTTGGGTTTGACTAATAGGAAATCGGTACTGTTCAGAAAACGTTCAATCAATACCCGTTCGTCCGGAGGGACAGGACCGAACCTGGAGGTGGTTGGCGCATAATAAAGACCCTGACTTAGTTTGACAAGAGTCCCATCCTGAGTCAAAAGTGCCAAATGCCGATCGATGGCCGACGAATAAAATTCCAAGTCCGAGCGGCGATACACCGCACCGGGCCTGATATGCTGCAATAACGCTTTCATTTGATACCACGAATTTACGGGACGAAAAGCAAGTTGCATGATTATTTTGGTATATTTCATGCAATAAATCATATACTGTTGACAAACAATTTTTTATTTACAAAAGCATCATTGAGTGTCTGATGCGGGTTATGAATCGGATAAAACTTCTATTTTATTGTTAATTAACCTATTATCAAATTGCTACATCATCAAATCTCCACATCACCAAAAACCAACAATCCCCGCGGCGCACGCCGCGTTTAAACAGCAGATCTCAATCCACCCTTTGACTAAATGCCCCACCCAAGAGCCGATATATCACATTATTCATGTTTTTGCGACATATCAACCCCGTCATGTCATTCAACGCTATACATCAACCAAGCCCTGATGGATCTGCAAAATCGCTAGGGATCGCACAACCGGTTTGGGCCTCAAACCCATTGGTGAGCGGAAGCCTGTCCGCCGTGGCGGATCGAACCACGATTAGTGAGTTATTCACCCTTCGTCCGATAGCCATCGGACGAGCTCAGGGATCAGAATATAACCGGTTGGTGAGCTACTGGAACTGGTGGCTGAGCCTGTCGCCCTTCGACAAGCTCAGGGACCAGAATATTACTGGTTGGTGAGCTACTGGAACTGGTGGCTGAGCCTGTCGAAGCCCGGCGTTGGATTCTAATTCACTACGTCACATTGTAGGCCCTTCGACAAGCTCAGGGACCAGCATTAACTGGTTGGTGAGCGTGTCGAACCACGGCCCTTCGACGAGCTCAGGGACCAGAATAAACCGGTTGGTGAGCCTGTCCGATGGCTATCGGACGAACCACAACGCCAAACCAGAGGCTGCGCCACGGTTTGGGGCTGCGCCTACAACCTACAACAAACCAGCGTGCGATAGCCTTCAAACAAACCAACACTAAAAATCGGCGTTTAGTTATCCTTAACTACAACATACAACCTACAACATACAACATTTCACAATCCACCAATCCACCAATCCACTAATCCAAAAAAAGGCCCCCCTTTCCGGAGAGCCTTCTGAAACAATTTATCACCAATAGAATGTATCGCCCTTACATGTCGGAAACCCCAAGGTGATTTCTTGGGCTTTCCGAATCATTAACCAACGATCCTACCATTTCAATAATCGTTTATGTAGTTGGATTACGATTACTGGGTATATACTATCCGTATGGTTTCCACATCCGAATTCCTGACCACCCGGACAAAGTACAATCCGGGCGACACCTTCGCCTCAGAGAAGGGTAGCGTGATTTCATATTCACCTTCATCCTCGTGTTGAACCGGTTTCTGCATGACAAGCGCTCCATTGATATCATACACGCTGAATTCAACTTGTCCGGGAGTAAGCATGGTGTAATTCATATTCACATCGCTCGCTGTAGGATTGGGATAGGTCTTAATACGGGGCCATTTCTCATTTTCGTCGAATTCGTATCGGAGGGGAACACAGTTGGTAGACTTGACAAGCAGGTTCGTGCTTGATCCAGACGCTGGTGACCCGTTCACGGTCGCTCTAAACGAATAAGAAGCAACCTGTCCCGGGAATGAGGGTGTAGAGCCTATGATCGATTTCGAATCGTACTTCACAGAGATCACATACACCTGCCCGGGAATAGCATTGGTCACATTAACGCGAGCCTGACCCGGAGCGATCTGTGTGCCGGTAGCCAGGCGGGTGCAGTTCGGCCTCCAGAAAAACACCTGGGAGCCGTTGGTTGACGTAACCACATTGAATAGATTGAAACCGGGAGTAGCACAGGTCTGGATGATATCCAGCGTGAAATTGGCAGCAGGCGCTGTAATGTAGGAGTAATAGAAGAATACTCCCGGAGTAGCATTGGAAACTTTGTTCCGTCGTACAGTGTAGCACACTTCGGTAAGCCGCGTAGCTCCACTCTTGAAAGTGCTACATGAGGTTGCTGTGGGATACAAGCCTGCAGAATCGCAACCTGCAGAAGGAACTAGAGTGGCATTGGTGGGATTTGATTGGCATCCGGCAGCGTTTTTGGCAATTACTGCGTAGCTGCCGGCAGCCAAACCGCTGAACAGCGTACCGGACTGGAAGACACCACCGTTGATATTGTAGGTGAATCCGGCTCCGGTTGGAGCAGTGACCGCTATGCTACCCGTTGATGTGCTGCATGTAGGCTGGCTTATATTCAGAGTTGGCGCAGGGACAGGAGCGGGCTCCGAAATAGTGGCAGTGCGGATGATGGTGCACCCGTTGGCATCGGTTACTGTAACGGTGTATGTTCCGGCAGGTAGACCTGAAGCAGTCACGTTGGTCGCCCCTGAACTCCAGAGGTAGGCATAAGGCGGTGTTCCACCACCGGCACTAATGGTACAAGTTCCGTCCGATCCTCCATTGCAGGTGACCGGTGTTGTGGATGTGGTACCCGTCAAGGCGGGAGGTTGTGTGATGGTGACACTGGTTTGTGCCGTACAGCCGTTTGCATCCGTTACAGTGAAATTGAATGTTCCGGCCGTGCGCGTAAAGCTACCTGTTCCGGTGAAGGAAGGGGTTCCTCCAGTGGCAGTTACGTTTACCGATGTGCTTCCTCCGAAACACAATATGGGTGAGGCAATGCTGGAGGCGGCGATAAGTTGGTCAGGTTGACTGATGGAGATACTCGTTTGTGCGGTACATCCGTTCGCATCCGTGATCGTGAATGAAAAAGTACCTGCTGTACGGGTAAAGTTTCCGATGCCGCTGTACGGTGTCGTGCCGCCGCTACCGCTTACGGCGACGGTGGTACTGCCCCCGAAACACAGAATACTGCCGGATGTGGCATTCGCAGTCAACTGGGTGGGCTGGCTCAGGTTGGTATTCCGGGTGATGGAACAACCGTTCGCATCGGTCACTGTAACCGTGTAGGTTCCCGAGGGAAGTCCGGTAGCGGTCTGCGTGGTCGCTCCATTACTCCAGAGGTATGTGTACGGTGCCGTACCGCCGCTGGGGCTGATGGTTGCCGTTCCGTTCGAACCACCGTTGCAACTGGCTGGTCCTGCTGTCGCAGTACCACTCAGGGCGGTGGGTTGGGTGATCGTGATGCCGGTTTGAGCCGTACAGCCGTTTGCATCGGTTACAGTGAAATTGAATGTTCCGGCCGTGCGCGTAAAGCTGCCCGTCCCGGTGAAGGAAGGGGTTCCTCCACTGGCAGTTACGTTTACCGATGTGCTGCCTCCGAAACACAAAATGGGTGAGGCAATGCTGGAGGCGGCGATAAGTTGGTCAGGTTGACTGATGGTGATGCTCGTCTGTGCGGTACATCCGTTCGCATCCGTGATCGTGAATGTATATGTACCTGCTGTGCGCGTGAAGCTGCCGGTACCCGTGTAAGGTGCCGTGCCGCCGCTGCCACTAACGGTTACGGTAGTACTACCACCGAAACACTGGATCGCCCCTGAACCGGAACTGGCACTCAGTTGAGTTGGCTGAGTGACCGTGATACCGGTCTGCGCAGTACACCCGTTCGCATCCGTGATCGTGAAAGTGTATGTTCCAGCTGTACGCGTGAAGCTCCCGGTGCCCGTGTAGGGTGCAGTACCACCGCTGCCACTGACGGTAACGGTTGTGCTGCCCCCGAAACAAAGGATCGCTCCTGAACCGGAGCTGGCACTCAGCTGCGTAGGTTCAGTAACGGTGATGATCGTCTGTGCAGTACATCCGTTCGCATCCGTAATGGTGAACGTATATGTTCCCGCCGTACGCGTGAAGCTACCGGTACCTGTGTAGGGTGCAGTGCCACCATTGCCTGTGACATTGACCGTAGTACTTCCGCCGAAGCAAAGGATAGGTGAAGCAACTGCAGAGGCAGCTGCAAGGAGTGTTGGCTGATTGATCGTGATGTTCGTTTGCGCCGTACAGCCGTTCGCATCAGTAATAGTGAATGTGAAGGTCCCTGCGGTTCTTGTAAAACTACCCGTGCCGGTGTATGGAGCGGTACCTCCGGTACCTGAAACCGTCACCGATGTACTTCCTCCGAAACACTGGATACTTCCGGCATTGGCATTGGCGGCCAGCGCCGCCGGTGGAGAATTCACTACCGCTGTGGTGGATGTTGATTCGCAACCGGCACTGCTTTTCGCAGTCACATGGTAGGTTCCTGCAGAAAGGCCGCTGAATACCGTACTTGACTGATAAGATATTCCGTTGATGCTGTAAGTGATTCCTGCTCCGGTGGGAACCTGCACGGAGATGGTACCGGTAGATGAAGAACACAACGGCTGGGAAACGACCAAGGTAGGCGCAGGAGGGTTCACACAAAGGATGGTGATGTAAACCAATGCCGTATCACAGTCTCCGTTGACATCGCAAAGCACATATAAGAAGGAGTCGGTGCCGACATAATCGGAGTCGGGCGTGTAGATGAATGTGCAGGGCGGACTGAAGGTGATGGTACCGTTGGTAGGTTGTGTGATTCCGGTCCATACATTCCCGCCATCCCCGCTGGGAGTGTCGTTCGTGCAGATGTTGATGCTGACCGGTGTATTGACAGGAGTGGTGGTGGAATCGTTCACTGCTATGGGCAGAAGGTTCGGAGGAACCGGTGGAGTTACATATACCCCGCTCGTGCCGGAGGTCATGCTGAATTTGGTGGTGCTTGAATACCATCCGCCTACGAAAATACCGTTGCTGAAAGGTGAAGTTTCTCCGTTACTTGGATCCCCGGTGGTGAGCCAGTATCCGGTGAAGAATCCGCCGCCGTTGAAATCACTGCCGTTGTTGATCAACGAACCGGTTCCGTCATTGGATCTGGGACCCTGGGGATAAGGGGCCGCCGGCGTACTTCCTCCACCGCTGCAGTTCAGATCGCCGGCCACGTGGATAAAATTGGTTGCTTTCAATCCTCCGAGTGGTATTATACCGCCTCCACTTTGGAATTTGACCTGACCCTGGTATCCATTCGCCGGATTCCCGTCACTGTCCCAGCGCAAGATGAACACATCGCCTGCATCACCCGTTATACTGATGGTTGCTGATGTTGATAATCCGGAAGTGACGTTAATGACGAATGTCTGGGGGATTCCATTCTGGGTATTGAGCCCATCCAGAGAACCGGAGGATACGCTGCCATATCCAGTACTGGGTGCTAACGCGTTGATCTGGCTGAACGCACTATTGAGGTCGTTGACCAGATTTGAGATGCGGGTCGTCTCGTTGGTGCTGGCAAATGCCTGACTCGGACTTACAGCGGGAGCTGCATTCTGGTTGACGATATTTTGCCACGAGGACAAAGTAGCATCATTGGTGTAAATGGTGCCGGCATATGGAACTCCGCCTGATGTCCGTTCGCTGGCAAGCACGCCGTTGATCGCTACATCTCCGATGAACCCCTTGGTTGCACCTTGCCAGTTCGCATCCACATTACCGTTAGTGAATACAAAAAGGTAATCGGGCAGCTTTCCGAGATTGACCCCCCCAAGGGTGGTCTGGCCGGAAGCATTGTGACAGATAAAAGCAACGAGCAGCAAAACATAGAGGCAAACACCGAAGAAATGTCTGATAACTTTCGGTTTCGGTGAATGATTCAGCAGTGAGGTTTTGGATGGATTCATGCTTTTTTATTGGTTGGTTGGATCTTAGTTTGGGAATAACAATGACTTCAAAACGGATTTCTTAAGTGTCATTGGTAATGGCTCAATGCGTGAACTGAGCGGATTTTTTCGGGACTCGTCGCTCAAGATTTCCGCTTGAACCCTGACAAAATCTTCAGAATGTGGAATTAAAAAGCCGTCAGAATCAACAACTTCGAACTAAATCAGAGGTCGTTTGCCATGTTTTATTATTAAAATGCTGTACGAAATAATATAAATATGTGACTGAGGAGTCGTTTTTTTGGCTAACTAAATATTATAATTGGCTAAATAAAACAATTCGTGAGGATTAAAATAGAAACCAGGCATTGGCTTTTGTATTAATATATTGAATTTCAATTATATATATAAATTTAATGATATGAATTGACCATATGTAAGTGTTTGCACCTGTATATAGATCAAACCATTTTGTTTTTCAATGGCGTTGAATGGAATCCTCCCGCTCCCTAATGAA
>Ga0315901_10005127_pt1 | contig 16044 bp, 18 predicted proteins | sample LakEriMetagenome_10_FD_203761 | JGI IMG/M metagenome (GOLD analysis project Ga0315901, IMG submission 203761) | Freshwater fungal communities from buoy surface, Lake Erie, Ohio, United States - Buoy 2 MA116 | ecosystem: Environmental > Aquatic > Freshwater > Lake | place: USA: Lake Erie, Ohio...
TGAGATTGCTAATTCAGTAAATGCCTGGGTTCGCGAGAGTGGCGAAGCCGTAAAGCAAAAAATTGAAGAAGAAGTTGAGTCCACGGTACTTCGAATGGGTTTTGTGAAACGGGCTGAGTTTGATGCTTTAGCAGCTGAAGTTGCGAAGTTAGGCGGCAAGCCAGTTGCTGCTAAACCATCCGGCACTAAGGGGGCAGCAACTGCCAAGAAGGCACCGGCCAAGAATGTACCTGCCAAGAAAAGCGCGACGAAGAAGCCTGCGGTAAAGAAAACTGCTGCCAAGAAGTCGACAGCTAAGAAAAGTGCTGCAAAGAAAGTGAGCAAGTAAATGGATCAGCACGAAGTAAACATTGTTGACGAGGTCAAACTCGAACTCAGCGAGATTGATTCACTAGAGGTTGGCGAACATGGGCAACGTTACGAAGCCCTTGCTCAGAAATTGCAACAAGCACTCACCTCGATTGACGGGCTCTAAGACTTAACGGTCTGCTTGGAATTTCGTATTCATGAAAACTAGACTCGATGCAGAATTGGTTCGTCGTGAACTTGCTCGTTCTCGCGAACATGCTGCCGATCTAATTGAGTCTCGATCGGTTTTGGTAGGCGGTATTCCAGCTACCAAGCCAGCAACGCAAGTTGATGCCGAAACTTCAATCACGATTGCAGGAAACCGAGATGATTTCGTCTCGCGAGGTGGGCATAAATTAGCTGGCGCCCTTGATACTTTCACTGATATCAAAGTAGCGGGAAAACGTTGCTTGGATGCGGGTGCGTCCACTGGTGGTTTCACCGATGTGTTGCTGCGTCGCGGCGCTGACTGTGTAGTTGCTGCCGATGTTGGATATGGGCAACTGGCATGGGAAATTCAACAGAATCCAAAAGTGGTAATTCTTGATCGCACAAATATTCGTCATCTAACTGGTGAGTTAGTTGGCGATCCGATTGACCTTGTAGTTGCAGATTTATCCTTTATTTCACTGACTTTGGTGCTGCCAGCTCTTGCGGCAGTTTCCAAACCAGAAGCTGATTATGTATTGATGGTTAAGCCTCAGTTTGAAGTTGGTCGTGAACGCCTTGGCGCTGGTGGGGTAGTGCGTGATCCTGCACTCCGCAAATCTGCTGTCATGGAAGTTGCTGAATCGGCATACGACGTTGGACTTGGAACTCTGGGTGTTACCGCGAGTCCATTGCCAGGACCGGCCGGAAATGTTGAATATTTCTTATGGCTTCGTCGTGGTGCACCTGCAATAGATGAAGCTGCACTCGATCGCGCAATTGAGATCGGGCCACAATAATGAGTCAAAAGCGCGCAGCAGTTTTAGTAGTTAATCCATCGCGAACCGAAGCGGTTGAGGCTGCAAGCGTTCTTGCCGACCTACTTCTAAAAGCTGATTTCGATTTATTTACAATCTCGGATGTGACGATTAACGGTGTCACAAAGTGTGTCGCTGAAAATTTACCTGAAGTTGAGATTGCTGTAGTTCTCGGAGGCGATGGAACTATTTTGCGAGGCGCTGAACTAACTCGCGAGCGCAATATTCCTTTGTTGGGAATAAACATTGGTCACGTTGGTTTCATGGCCGAAGTGATTCGTCCTGAAATCTCAACAGTTGCAAAAACAGTAATTGATAAAAGCTATGGCTTAGATTCGCGCATGGTTCTTGCCTATGAAGTTATTCGTAACGGCAAAGTAATTGACACTGGCTGGGCTCTAAATGAAGTAACCGTTGAACGCCAACACAGCACAATGGTTGAACTATTCGTCCAAATTGATGGTCGGCCGCTATCTCGCTGGGGTTGCGATGGCTTGATTGCTTCGACTCCAACCGGATCCACAGCGTATGCGTTTAGTGCAGGTGGTCCAGTTCTTTGGCCCGAGGTCGAGGCCCTAGTTCTACTACCTATTTCGGCACATGCGCTCTTTGCCAGACCAATGGTTATCTCACCAAAGTCTGAAATTGTCGTCGAAATTCAATCGGATGAGGCTCTGCTTTCGGCTGATGCGCTGCGCGAGTTCGAACTGATAAGCGGTGATCAAGTACGAATTGCCCGTGATTCCAGCAAGATTCTGCTCTCTCATATTGTTGCAACTACTTTTACTGACCGCATAGTGGCCAAGTTCAAACTACCGGTTGAGGGATGGCGCGGTGAGTGAACGCTCTTTCCTAAACGAGATCACGATAAAAAATCTCGGCGTTATTGAATCAGCAACATTGGAATTTGAGCCTGGATTAACGGTTTTGACTGGCGAAACTGGTGCCGGAAAAACTATGGTGCTAACAGCTCTGAATTTAATATTAGGCGGAAAAAGCGATGCCGCCCTGGTGCGTACGGGCCAAGAAAGATTAGTTGCTAGTGGCCGCTTTGCAGTTACTAAAGCGATTGCAGATAGCGCCAGTGAGAAAGGCGCCGATCTCGATGGCGATGAATTAATTCTTACTCGTAATGTAAATAGCGATGGTAAGAGCAAAGCGATCGCCGGCGGAATTGCGATTCCGGCTGGAACTTTGGCTGAGCTAGCAGTTGAGTTAATCGAAATTCATGGTCAGGCAGCGAATTTACAAATTACCAAGAGTTCTAAGCAGCGTGAGTTGCTTGATCGGTATGCCGGCGCTGGGCTACAGAAAGTTCTATCTGCCTATCAGCTCGAGTTATCAAATTACCAAGGACTCAAGAGCCGAATCGCCACCTTGAAAAACGCAGCCAGTAAGCGCGATGCTGAGATCGCTGAATTAACTGAGTTCACAAACGCCTTTAATAAGTTAAAGCCCAAATATGGTGAGTTAGCCCAAATCGAGGTAGATATTTCCAAGCTAAGTTCGGTTGAAGAGTTCCGAGTCGCCATTACGACCTCACTCGGTGCTATCGAAGATGAAGAGAATGGGGCTCTTACTTCCCTCGGATTAGCCCGTAAATCACTTGATTCCGTACGCGCTAAAGACCCAGAGATTGAAAGTGTATTTAGCAGTTTAACCGATGCCTTCTTTTTACTGGGCGATGCCAATTCCACCTTGAACTCTTATTTAGCAGCACTAGAAGCTGATCCTGATCGCCTGAGCGCTCTGCAAGAACGCAAGGCGGCGCTGAACTCTTGGCTTAGGAAATATGTAACTGGTGAGATGGATTTAGATGCTCTGATTGTTCGTGGCGAAAGTTCCAAAAGCGCAATGGCCGATCTAACTGGTGGCGATGAACTAATTGCAGAGTTAGAGAAAGAGTTGGTTGGCGTAAAGAAATCGCTGTTAGCAAATGCAAAAGAGCTATCAGCGGCAAGAAGTAAATCAGCGCTATCTATGGCAACTGCAGTGAGTGAAGAAATTCATGCTCTCTCGATGCCACATACAAATTTGATTGTTCAGGTTAGCCATCCAGATTATGCAGGCGGGCTAAAGGAATCAGATTTCACAGCTAGCGGTTGTGACGAGATAACGTTGTTACTTCAAGCCCATAAAGATGGCCCACTTGTGCCGATCGCTAAAGGCGCATCTGGTGGCGAAATGTCGCGCGTTATGTTGGGGTTAGAAGTTGTGTTAGCGAAGGTACAACCAGTCGGAACCTATATTTTCGATGAAGTAGATGCTGGAGTTGGTGGCAAGGCCGCCATTGAAGTAGGTCGGCGACTCGCACTTCTCGCAAAAGATGCTCAAGTTATTGTGGTTACACATTTGCCTCAAGTTGCAGCATGGGCAGATTCACACTTCGTGGTAAAGAAGAGTAGCGACGGACGCATTGTGGCAAGCGGTGTCAACAAACTCGCCGAAGCCGAGCGGATTAATGAGATTGCTCGGATGCTCGCGGGCCTTGAAGATTCAGCTAGCGCGCAAGAACACGCCGCCGAACTCCTAGCTATGCGCGCAAACGGTTAAGCACCTGCGAATTTACTGATAGGTTTATATCCCATGAGCGATCATGTGACTAAACACTTATTTGTAACTGGCGGAGTCGCCTCTTCACTTGGCAAAGGACTCACCGCTTCATCACTCGGTCGACTACTAGTCTCTCGTGGCCTGCGCGTCACAATGCAAAAACTGGACCCATATCTAAACGTTGATCCAGGAACCATGAACCCGTTTCAACACGGTGAGGTCTTTGTAACAGATGATGGCGCTGAAACTGATCTAGATATTGGTCACTACGAGCGTTTTCTCGATACTAATTTGCACGGTTCAGCGAATGTGACGACCGGACAGGTTTATTCGCGAGTCATTGCACGTGAACGTCGCGGCGAATATTTGGGCGAGACCGTTCAAGTGATCCCGCACATCACCAATGAAATTAAAGAACGTATTCGTGCCATGGCAGCTCCTGACATTGATGTAGTGATTACTGAAATCGGTGGCACTGTTGGTGATATCGAGTCTCAACCATTCTTAGAAGCTGCTCGACAGATTCGTCAGGAAGTCGGCCGCGATAACGTTTTCTATTTACATGTTTCGTTGGTGCCATATATCGGTCCATCTGGTGAATTAAAAACTAAACCGACTCAACACAGTGTTGCCGCGCTTCGTTCAATTGGTATCGCACCCGATGCAATCGTGCTTCGCTCTGATCGCCCGATTCCAGATGGCGTAAAGCGCAAGATTTCGCTGATGTGTGACGTGGATGCTGAAGCAGTAGTTGCTGCCGTAGATGCGCCATCGATTTACGATATTCCAAAAGTTTTACATGCTGAAGGCCTTGATTCATATGTGGTCTCGCGCCTTGGGCTTAAATGTCACGATGTTGAGTGGGGCGTCTGGGATGCCTTGCTCGAGAAAGTACATAACCCAAAGCACCAGATCACCGTTGGTTTAGTTGGTAAATATGTTGATTTACCTGATGCCTACCTTTCAGTCAGTGAGGCTTTGCGCGCAGGCGGTTTTGCAAACGATGCCAAAGTAAATCTGAAATGGATTGCCAGCGATGAATGCGAAAGTGATGCAGGGGCCAGAGCAATGCTCAGCGATGTTGATGCGATCTGCGTTCCGGGCGGATTTGGAATTCGCGGCATTGAAGGCAAACTTGGCGCTCTGAAGTTTGCGCGCGAGAATAAGATTCCAACTCTAGGTTTGTGTCTAGGGTTGCAATGTATGGTGATTGAAGCGGCGCGCAACCTCGGCGGAATTCCTGATGCAAATAGTGCTGAGTTTGATCCAGAATCTGGCACGCATGTAATCGCAACAATGGCTAGCCAAAAGGAGATTGTTTCGGGTCAGGCCGATATGGGCGGAACAATGCGTCTTGGTTTATATCAAGCAGAATTAACACCAGGGTCAATCGTCGCAACAGTTTACGGATCAACATCAATTTCAGAGCGTCACCGTCACCGTTATGAAGTAAACAACAAGTATCGCGATCAAATTTCGAGTGCTGGCCTTTTATTCTCAGGGATCTATGAGGCCGAAAATCTTGTGGAGTTTGTTGAATTGCCAAAAGAGGTGCATCCTTATTACGTGGGAACACAGGCGCATCCAGAACTGCGCTCACGTCCTACCAAGGCTCATCCGCTATTCACCGGCTTGGTGGCAGCGGCAATTGCTGGAAAAAAGTAGTTTCCATTAAGGATTAGCCATGCAGGTCGGCATAGCAAAAGAGATCAAGGTCCGCGAGTCACAAGTTGCGATTAAACCCGATGGTGTCAGCGAGTTGGTTCGTGCAGGGCATGAAGTATTTATTGAAGATGGCGCGGGTTTAGGTTCAGCTATAACCGATGCCGACTTCGTTGCTCAGGCGCATGCTTATGAGTTTTCGCCAATCGGTTAATAGCTTCCTCGATCACTTACGGATCGAGCGAGGACTTGCTGCGAATTCAATTGCTGCTTACGAACGCGATCTTCGTAAATTAGTTTCTTACTTTGAGGCAGAGTCCGTTGATACAAACTCGGTGACTAGTGCAGATATCACTACTTTTGAAAGTTCGCTAAAAGCTAAAGAATTAGCCCCTGCAAGTATTAATCGAATTATGAGTGCGGTACGGACGTTCTACAAATACCAGAATCGCGAACATGGAATTGTTGACCCGACTACTGAAATTTCTCACAATAAATCTGCTCGACGATTACCTAAAGCGCTGACGGTTTCCGAAGTCACGTCGCTAATCGATGCCGGGCTTCGAGAAGGCGATGTTATTTCATTGCGCGATCATGCAATGCTTGAACTTCTCTATAGTTCTGGTGCTCGAATAAGTGAAGTGATCGGCATCAATTTGAGCGACTTTGCTAAATCTAATTTGAATGGTAGCGAAATTACGACTTTGCGAGTACGTGGCAAAGGTGGCAAAGAACGTATAGTTCCATTGGGAAAATTTGCAGTAGCGGCGATCGATAATTATTTAGTTCGTACTCGTCCTGATCTTGCTGCTAAATCTGGTCGCAAAGAGAGCTCGATGAATGGTGCACTTTTCTTAAATCAAAAAGGAACTCGCATCTCTCGACAGAGTGCTTGGCAGATAGTGCTTACAGCTGCCGAACGAGCAGGGATAACGAGCAAGGTTTCGCCTCACGTGTTTCGTCACTCTTACGCCACGCATTTGCTAGATGGTGGCGCAGATATTCGTGTGGTTCAGGAGTTATTGGGACATGCTTCAGTTACCACAACCCAGATTTACACGCTGATAACGATCGACAAAATTCGCGAAAGTTATAGTTCAGCACACCCGCGCGCTAGATAATTACTGATTGCGTAAGCGACGAGCAAGAATGCTCTGATCGCCTTTAGCTTCAAGATCAGCCACGATTACCGCAATTGATTCGCGAACTATGCGACCACGATCGACAGCTAAACCAAGATCTCCGCGAAGCATTAAGCGAGCTTGATCAAGGTCAAAAAGTTCATCAGCTGATAAGTAAACAGTGATCTTCTCATCATGACGTTCACGACCACTTGGTGATTTCTCAACATTTGTAACGCGACGACGAGGAATTGAGCGAACGCCTTTCTTGCTAGACGAACGAGTTGGCGCTACTGAAGTAGTTGGTGCTTCAGCAACTGGTTCTGGTGCACTCTGTCGGACTGCACTTAAGGCAGGGGAGTTGGTGCGAAATAGTTCATCGGCACCAGGCAAGCTAGCTCTACGGGTCATCGGGCGCCTCCTCGGGCAATTAGTTCACGGGCTAAACGTCGGTATGAATTGGCGCCACCTGATGAGCTGGCATATGTCGTGATTGGTTCGCCGACCACTGTTGTTTCAGGGAAACGAATTGTTTTTGCAATGATGGTTTCGAAAACATCTTCCGGATACTTTTCCAGAATTGTGGTTAGAACTTCGCGATTGTGTACGGTCTTGCGTTCGTACATAGTGGCCAGAATTCCAATTAACTTCAATTGTGGATTTAAGAAATTCTTAACTTTGTCGAGGTTTCCCTTTAACTCAATGAAACCGTGTAAAGCAAAGTATTCACATTGCAACGGCACAATCACTTCATCGGCTGCGACAAGTGCGTTGATAGTCAATTGACCCATGGTTGGTTGGCAATCAATCAAGATAACGTCGTAGCGATCTTTCAAAGAATTCAAAGTGCGCTTAAGAAATTGTTGTCCGCCGATTTCGGCACCGAGTGTGGTTTCAGCAGTACCCAAGTCACGGTTTGCAGGCAAGAAATCTAAGCCCGGAACTGATGACTTTAAAATGATCTGATCAACATCGGCAGTTGGATCCATTAGCGCGTAATAAACAGTCTGCTCTAACGGCAAGCTGTGAGCATTAACGCCAAGGCCAAGTGATAGACCACCTTGCGGGTCAAAGTCCACTAGTAAAACTTTGCGACCAAGTTCGGTAAGGGCTGCACCTAAGTTAATTGTTGAAGTAGTTTTACCAACGCCACCTTTTTGGTTAAAAAGTGCGATTACTTTTGCTGGCAAACCTTCTTGCGGTGCAGACGGCACCTTAAAATTCTGAGGCGTTTTGCCTAAGAGATTGGCAGTAGTTGCCACATCCTCTTCAATTGTCGATTTAGCGTTCAAGCGTTAAACCTCTTTCTGCTTAGGTGCGTGAGCCTACGCATCGAATAGCCCCGTGAGCAAGTAGTGTTCACCCGTGGAAACGCCGGGTACTCAGAGTTCAGGAATCGATGTCGCATCTGATGCCATCGAAGCGAGCGCACCGAGCAATGAATTTAGCGTCCACCTGGCTAATTTCGATGGCCCCTTTGATCTTCTTCTGCAGCTTATTTCGCGCCACAAACTCGACATCACAGAAATCTCGCTGAGCCTGGTAACCGATGAATTTATCGCCTTCATTCGCGCCCTTGAGCTTTCGGGTGAAGGCTGGCGTTTAGATCAGGCGACTGAATTCTTAGTTGTGGCAGCTACTTTGCTCGACCTCAAAGCCGCACGTTTGTTGCCATCGGGTGAAGTTGAAGATGAAGAAGATCTCGCTCTGCTGGAAGCGCGCGACTTACTCTTTGCTCGCCTGTTGCAATACCGGGCGTTTAAAGAGATTGCAGCAACCTTTGGCGATCGCATAACCCTGCAAGATAAGGCTTTCCCGCGCGTTGTAGCCCTTGATCCGGCACTTTCTGCCTTACTACCTGAGGTGTTAATTGGAGTCGGCGCAGAGCGCTTTGCCGCTATTGCCGATCGCGTTCTAACTCCAAAGACCCCAGTTTTAGTATCAGTCGAACACCTTCATATGCCGTTAGTTAGTGTGGCTGAAGAGTCTAAAGGCGTGGTTGAGGCTTTACGGAAATCTAAAACTTTGAGCTTTCGCAGCCTGATCGCTGATGCGGGCAGCATCTTGGTTGTCGTTGCTCGATTCCTAAGTTTGCTCGATCTTTACCGCCAGGGTGTGCTTCGCTTCGACCAAGTCGCGGCCCTCGGCGAACTCCAGGTCAGTTGGATCGGTAGCGAATCTGGCGAAGTGGAAGTCTCTGATGAGTTTGATATTCCAGTGGTTCTAGAAGATAGCGGGGACGAAAATGTCTAATGTAGAACTTGAGCGTTCAATTGAAGCGATCCTGATGGTAGTCGATGAGCCAGTCACCGAACTGACTTTAGCCTCGGTGCTAGTAGTGACGATTGATGAGGTAGTGGCAGCCCTTGAAAATCTGTCCTCCTCCTATGAGGGTCGTGGCTTTGAACTACGCGCTGTGGCCGGGGGGTGGCGCTTCTATAGCCATCCAGATTGCGCTCCAGCCGTTGAGAAATTCGTCCTTGATGGCCAACAGAACCGCCTCACTCAGGCAGCTCTGGAGACTTTGGCCGTTATCGCTTATCGCCAGCCAGTTAGCCGTGCCCGCGTTTCTGCTATCCGCGGCGTGAATGTTGAAGCGGTAATGAAGACCTTGGTTACACGCGGTTTGGTTGAAGAGTTTGGGCTAGAGCATGAAACTGGCGCGATCCTCTATAAGACCACTAGCTATTTCCTCGAGCGCCTGGGAGTAAATAGCCTGGAAGATCTACCGGCCCTGGCCCCATACCTGCCAGATCTAGATCGTCTCGATGAGATTCTGGACTCGCTAACCGATTAGTTCTAGATAGGCCAATTAGTCCTAGAGAGGCCAATTAGTCTCAGACAGGGAAGAGGCGGTATCTTTAGCCCCTTAACCTGACTGTCGAGGAGATAGCCAAATGGCCGAGATGCGCCTTAATAAAATAATTGCCGATGCGGGAATCACTAGCCGCCGGGGCGCAGATGAACTAATTGCCGATGGTCGAGTTACCGTTGATGGGCGTCCTATTCGAGAGCTAGGCGCAAAGATTGACCCTGAAGACCATGAAGTAGCAGTAGATGGTGAGACAATCAGACGCTCATTGACTAAGTCTTATTTAGTACTTCATAAGCCTAAAGGTGTTTTGTCAACGATGTATGACCCTGAAGGCCGTCCATCTTTGGCTGATTTCATCGATTTGCGTAAAGAGCGTTTATTCCACGTGGGTCGCCTTGATAAGGATTCTGAAGGTCTGATTTTGTTAACCAATGATGGTGACCTGACATTCCGGGCAACCCACCCGTCATTTGGACTAGAAAAGACCTACATTATTGAGTTTGAAGGACGCCTTGAAACAGGGGTAGACAAGGTACTTTTAAAGGGCGTAGAACTCGAAGATGGCATGGGTCGAGTACTGAGTTTTAAACAGCTTTCGGCTAATTGGATAGAGGTAAAGATTCACGAGGGCCGCTACCACATCATCCGCCGCCTTATGGAAGCTGTCGGGGTAGAGGTGCTGCGTTTGATCCGAACTAACTTCGGGCCGATCTCATTGGGCGACACACCTGAGGGACGCTGGCGTGACCTCAATGAACAAGAATTGTTAAATATACAGAAGGCTTTAGATTTAAAGTAATAAATCCATTTGTCTATATTTATAGAATATCTATTTCTATATTTATCGATATTTATACTGGATCTTATATATTTGTCGATAATAGTGAGATATTTGAGCGTTACAAGTTCAAGCAATATATCTTTATCGACAATCATGAAAGAAGCTGTATGCGCGGTTCCTCATTCGACTGCAGTCAGTCGGCCTATATCTAGATCTATCGTTAAGTAGATTTGACGTTAAACACGTTTCCATTAAAAACGAAAAAAGGGTAGTTCAAGGTACCCTTAACCATGGTTTTAAGAGCAATTCGAGGCGCGACTCAGGTGAGCGTGAATTCAAGCGTGGCTATCGGCGATGGCGTGCGTGAACTCTTGCCAGCCATGCTCAAAGCCAATGGCCTCGAAGTTGATCATGTGATCTCAGTCTTAATGACCGCCACCCCAGATTTAACTGCCGATTTTCCAGCAGCAGCAGCTCGCGATGTTGGCTTTGCCGGTACACCTTTAATCTGTGCGGTTGAGATCGATGTGACAGGTGCACTTGACCGGATAATCCGAGTATTGATGCATGTCGAAAGTGAGAAAAGTAAGGGCGAAATCAGCCACATTTACCTTCACGGCGCGACCGCTCTGCGCAAAGATTTAGCCCAGTAAAAGGCGCAACGTGAGCTTAAAATCTGTTCGTATCGTAGGTGCGGGCCTAATCGGGACCTCAATAGGTCTAGCCCTTAAGGCTGCCGGTGCAACTGTTGAGTTTGTAGATGTTGACTCCAGCGCCGAACTTCTGGCCAATGACCTAGTGAAAGCTTCGAGGTTGGAGAGCCCAGATCTAGTAATCATTGCTACACCACCGTCTTCCTTCAAGTCCGCCATTGAGCGTGAAGCAACTCTCAACCCTGAAGCGATACTTATGGATATCGGTAGCGTAAAAACAAAACCTGTACTTGAGGTTTCGACTATGGATGGGCTTTTGTACAGGTTCTGTGGCACCCATCCGATGGCAGGACGTGAGGTTAGTGGGGCAGTATCTGCTCGAGCCGATCTCTTCTTAGATCGGGCCTGGATCATTACCCCTACGCACGAAACTTCAGAAGAGACCAAAGCTATGGCGCTTGAAGTAATTGCTGCCTGCGGAGCTCAAGTGGTCGAAATGAGCGCAGAAGATCACGATCAGCGGGTAGCGATGATTTCGCATCTACCACAGACCATTAGTTCGCTTCTGGCCGCTCAACTTTGCGGATCTAACCCAGATGCTCTGGCACTCGCCGGAGGCGGGTTACGAGACACCGTTCGGATTGCGGGTTCAGACCCAAAGCTTTGGGGCGAGATCTTGGCTGCCAATGAAGCGGCCCTAATGCCATTGTTAATAAGTCTACAAAGTGATCTTTCAGATCTGATCTCGGCGGCAAGTGGACCTGCGAAATGGGAGTCACTAGTTGCCGCGGGCAAAGCGGGCAAGAGTGCTATTCCTGGCAAGCATGGTGGCAAATCTCGAGAGTATAGCTACCTGCCAATTGTCATTGATGACCGACCTGGACAACTCGGATCGCTTTTTAATGCTTGCGCGAAAGCAAATGTGAATATTGAAGATCTCGCACTGGAACATTCACCTGGTCAGCTAACTGCAGTTATAACGCTAGCAATTGCGCCCGAAGATATCGGCAGATTAAGTGAGTTCTTAACAAAAGATGGTTGGAACGTTCACTCAGTTAGTTAGTAGATGTCGCGAAGATGAGGTAAAGCCTCACGCTGTAAGCAACGTAGAATAAGGGTCATTATGGGCATAGTTGTAGCAATAGATGGCCCTAGTGGTTCGGGTAAATCAAGCACCTCAAAATCAGTGGCAATGCGATCTACCTGGGATTATCTAGATACTGGCGCGCTTTATCGTGGCCTGACTTGGCTTGCACTACAAAATGAGTTAACCGATGCCAGCGCAGTTTTGAAAGCACTTAAATCATCTCCATTACGTTTTGTCGTTGACCCACTTGAGCCTCGACTATTTGCCGGCGATACCGAAATCACCGATGCGATTCGCACTGTTGAAGTTACTGAGAGCGTTTCTAAATTCGCCGCCATGCCAGAGTTGCGTGCCGAACTTTTGAAGTTACAGCGCAAAATTATTTCAGATTCAAAGCGTGGCATCGTGGTCGAAGGTCGCGACATTGCAACGGTAGTAGCACCTGATGCGGCGCTGAAGATCTATTTAACTGCTGACTTAACTGCTCGAGCAGTTCGACGTGATGCCGAAGAAAATTCAGTTCAAGGCATTGAAAACGTTGCGCAATCTTTGAGCAGTCGCGACGAACTAGATTCAACTCGCGAAGTTTCACCGCTTGCCCTTGCGCCAGATGCGCTGACGATTGACTCAACACATTTGAGTTTAGAAGAAACTGTTGATCGCATCTGGGAGTTATTAAAACAGCGTGAATTACTTGGTTTACCAGTCGTTGCAATCTTGGGTCGACCAAACGTTGGAAAATCAACGCTGATTAACCGGTTCATTGGTCGACGCGAGGCGATCGTCGAAGATACTCCTGGTGTAACTCGCGATCGCGTTCAATACGAATGCGAATGGGGCGGTCGTCGTTTTATTGTTATGGATACTGGTGGCTGGGAAGCAAAGCCAGATGGAATTTCAATTCAAGTAAGTGCTGGCGCCGAACAAGCAATGCGTGAAGCAGATGTTCTTGCCTTCGTAGTCGATGCACAAGTTGGCGCACTCGATGAAGATGACATCTTGGTAAGCGAACTTCGCAAAGCTAAAAAACCAACAATTTTGATTGCTAATAAAGTTGATGATGAACGCGCAGAATCCGAGGCATATGCCCTCTGGAACCTTGGGTTAGGTGAGCCGTATTTTGTATCTGCGCTACACGGTCGCGGTAGTGGCGACTTGCTTGATCATATTGTGGCTGAGCTGCCAGAGGTTGGTCGCGCACAAGTACAAGATGGCTACCGTCGCGTTGCTCTAATTGGCCGCCCAAATGTTGGTAAATCAAGTTTGTTAAATGCCTTAGCCGGAGAAACACGTTCTATTGTTGATGATGTTGCAGGCACAACTCGCGATCCAGTAGATGAGTTAATTGAAATTGGTGATCAAGTTTGGCGTTTCATTGATACAGCTGGCTTACGTAAGCGAGCTAACCAAGCAAGTGGTACTGATTATTATGCGACGCTTCGCACTCAGACAGCGTTAGAGCGCTGTGAAGTTGCAGCGGTTGTTCTCGATGCATCTAATCCGATTTCTGAACAAGATCTGCGAATCATCACAATGGTTGAAGAGGCCGGTAAAGCGATGGTGATCGTGATGAATAAGTGGGACTTAGTTGATGAAGATCGTCGCGATCAATTAGATAAAGAGATTGACCGACATCTTGACCAAGTTGAATGGGCACAGCGAGTAAATGTGGCAGCTAAGACCGGTTGGCACCGCGATCGTTTAGCCCCAGCTTTGCGCACCGCACTAAGTGGTTGGGAGCAACGTGTGCCGACGGCCAAGTTGAACTCATTCCTGGGCGCACTAATCGGCGCGACACCACCACCAGTTCGAGGCGGAAAACAACCAAAGATTTACTACGCCACCCAAGCTGGCATTGCGCCGCCGAAGTTTGTGATCTTCTCAAGTGGCTGGATCGAAGCGTCATACCGACGATTTATTGAACGCCGCTTGCGCGAAGAGTTCGGATTCCCGGGTACCCCGGTCATGGTGGCGATCCGAGTCAAGGAACGCGACAAAGAGTAATGCTGACGATTCCTAACGCCTTAACTTTTCTGAGGTTTCTCGGAATTCCACTCTTTCTGTATTTAGCGCTATATCTTGAGACCGATGGTTGGGCGATTACCGTGTTGGCCGTTGGGGGAGCTACAGATTATTTCGATGGCAAACTCGCAAGAGCCTGGGGTCAGACTTCGCGTTTCGGTGAAATAGCTGACCCGACAATTGATCGCCTATATATTTTGGCAGTCCTGATAGCGCTATACCTGCGCGACGCGATTCCGCTTTGGTTGATTGCAACCCTGTTGGGGCGGGATCTGATTCTGGGGCTGCTATCGCTTTGGCTCAGTGCAACTAAGCGCCCGCTAATCGAAGTCACTTTCTTAGGTAAAGCTGCCACCTTTAATCTTTTGTATGCCTTTCCCTTCTTGCTGCTTGCTCTCTCGGATTCCTGGTTGGGTACGATCGCCTTCGTTTTAGGTTGGGCTTTTGCAATCTGGGGCACGGCGCTTTATTTGTTCACGGGTTTTTCATACTTCATAAATGCGGTATCCCGTACTAAGGTTCGCGGAGATAAGTAGACCAAGTAGGTAGTTGAAGAGTTATTGAGAAGAGGGACGAAATGTCAAACATTCCAGCGTATTTGAAGTACACCAAAGAGCACGAGTGGGTTCGTGACTTGGCAACTGCTGGAACTGTTTCGGTGGGAATCACCGACTTCGCTCAAGGAGCTCTCGGCGACATTGTTTATGTGCAAATGCCTAAGGTTGGCGACACCGTTGTTAGTGGCAAAGTTTGCGGCGAAGTTGAGTCAACCAAAAGTGTCTCTGAAATTTTCGCGCCAGTAACTGGAAAAGTTATTGCGATCAATGAGTCACTATCTAATTCGCCAGAATTAATCAACTCCGATCCATACAACGCAGGCTGGCTCGTGGAAATCGAACTCTCAGAAACTTCTAGCGATCTGCTAACCCCAGAGCAATACGGACAAATCACCGCTTGACCTAACCCCATACTCAAAATAGGGTAAGCCTCCAGTTAAGGATGAAGTTGAAATTCAAACTTTCATCACTTTGATTTGAAATGGGGGAGTGGAAATGGCTGCAGCTGAAGTAGAGCGCGAACTCACCACCACTATCTCACTAGGAGTTAGACCAGTAGTAGATGGTCAGGTAAATCTTGATACTTTAATTCAATCACTTGATGCTGATAATCAAGGCGTGGTTGCTCAAGTTCTTGCCGCAAGTGAACCAACTGCTTTGTTGCTGGTCCTAAAGGGTGCCGGTCGCGGCAATCGATTTATGGTCGATCAGACAGGCACCACAATCGGTCGCGCCGTTGATTCGGGTATTTTTCTAGATGATGTAACTGTTTCGCGAAAGCACGCAACGATTAACTTTGATCAGGAATTTACCTTCACTGATTCCGGAAGTCTTAACGGTTCATATTTGAATAATGAGCGAGTTACAACTTCCGTGCTGAAGTCCGGTGATGAAATTCAAATAGGAAAGTTTCATTTAGTTTTTATTAGCAATAAAAGTAATAGCAGTAATTCCCAATCAGATAACAAGTAAGAAAAATCGGAGATCAAAAGATGAGCGTTCCAGCACGGGCATACCTCAGCATCGGTGAAGTTCTAAATAAGCTTCGCGGTGATTTTGCGGATATTACGATCTCAAAGATTCGCTTTCTAGAATCTGAAGGTTTAATTGATCCGCAGCGAACCCCATCTGGTTATCGCAAATTCACTTCAACCGATCTTGACCGCCTGCGCTATGTGTTGCTTGCTCAACGCGATCAGTATTTGCCACTACGTGTGATCAAGGAGAACCTCGATGCGATTGATCGTGGTCTACAACCTTCAGCTACTGGGGGAGCCGCAGCACCTCGTCCGCAACTTGGGCTAGCTACTGTCGATGGCGAGTTCGCACCGTCTTCATTTGGCGACACCAACGATTTGAGACTTAGCCGCGAAGAGCTTTTGAAGTCTTCTGGCATCAATGATGATCAGCTCACAGAGCTAGAGTCATTTGGTCTGATCACAGTTCGTGGTCGTCATTACGATGCCGATGCGCTAGCTAT
>Ga0315901_10005128_pt1 | contig 16042 bp, 12 predicted proteins | sample LakEriMetagenome_10_FD_203761 | JGI IMG/M metagenome (GOLD analysis project Ga0315901, IMG submission 203761) | Freshwater fungal communities from buoy surface, Lake Erie, Ohio, United States - Buoy 2 MA116 | ecosystem: Environmental > Aquatic > Freshwater > Lake | place: USA: Lake Erie, Ohio...
CGGCCCTTGTGCGATTCCTGCACACGATTTGGCGCAGGCGACGTAGGTGTGGCTGGGTGAGAATCTAAAACGGTAGGTGAGAGGGGTCGGCGAAAGCTCGAGGAGCATTGGGCCGCCGCGGCCCACCGCGACGAGACTTTTGCCGCCCCTCGAACCGGCACCTCAGAAACACCCTTGCCACCGGAGACCGATGTGATGACCACCCCGACGACCGCACTGCACCGCCTCGGCCAGAGCCTCTGGCTCGACAACATCACCCGCGGGATGCTCGACGACGGCACACTCGCCCGCTACATCCGGGAGCTGTCGGTCACCGGCCTCACGAGCAACCCCACGATCTACAACCTCGCCTTCAAGAACACCCCCTTCTACGACGCGGCGATCGCCGCGAAGGTGAAGCAGGGCATCACGGGCGAGCGGCTGTTCTTCGACCTGGCGATCGAGGATCTCTCCCGGGCCGCCGACCTGTTTCTCGAGGTGCACGACCGCACGAGCGAGATCGACGGCTGGGTGTCGCTCGAGGTGTCGCCCCGACTCGCCTACGACACGGCCAGCACGCTGGCGGCCGCGAAGGCGCTGCACGCTCAGGCCGGCCGTCCGAACCTGTTCATCAAGATTCCGGGCACCCGCGAGGGCCTGCCGGCGATCGAGGAAGCAATCTTCGCCGGCGTGCCGGTGAATGTCACGCTGCTGTTCACGACGGCCCACTACCTCGCCGCCGCCGAGGCCTATCTTCGTGGCATCGAGCGACGGATCGACGCCGGCCTCGACCCACGGGTCTGCTCGGTGGCGTCGCTCTTCATCAGCCGCTGGGATGCGGCCACGGCCAAGAAGCTCCCGCCGCACCTGGCCAATCGGCTCGGGATCGCGGTCGGTCAGCAGTGCTATGCGGCCTACCGGGCACTGGTCGCCTCCGACCGCTGCCAGCGGCTGGCCAACGTCGGCGCCGCACCGCAGCGGCTCCTGATGGCGAGCACGGGCACGAAGGATCCAGCCCTCTGCGATCACCTCTACGTGCGGGAACTGGCCGCACCGCACACGGTCAACACGATGCCGGAGGCCACGCTGCTGGCCTTCGCCGATCACGGCACGCTCGGCAGCCCCGTCTCGGCCGGCGGAGGCACCGCCGACCGAGTGCTCTTCGAGATTCGCCAGGCGGGCATCGACATCGACGCGCTCGGCGCCGAGCTGCAAAAGCAGGGGGCCGACGCATTCGTGAAGAGTTGGGACGAGCTGATGCAGGTGATCGACGCCAAGGCCAAGGCGGCCGGTTGACCCCGCATAAAAGCCCCCATGCGCAAGCAGGGGGATATTGCGGCGTCCATCCCGAAACACCCCGCATCATCCCCCGGCTCGCGCCTGGGGGCTTTCATTCCGGAGGATCCACGCCGACGACCGCGTCACCCGCCAGCCAAGCCCCATGCGCATACAAGCCCCATGCACACGCAGGGGGATCACGCCCCTTCGCCGAGATACGCGTCCCGCACGCGACGGTCGGCTGCGAGATCCGGGCCGCTGCCGGTGAGCGTGATCCGGCCCGTCTCCAGCACGAGCCCGCGGGAGGCGAGCCGCAGGGCCGCGCGGGCGTTCTGCTCCACCAGCACGACGGCGATGCCGCGGGCCGAGAGCGAGGCGATCACCTCGAACACCTTGGCCACGATGAGCGGGGCCAGTCCGAGCGACGGCTCGTCGAGCAGGAGCAGCCGCGGCCGTCCCACGAGCGCCCGAGCGATGGCGAGCATCTGCTGCTCCCCGCCGGAGAGCGTGCCGCCGAGCTGCTGCATCCGGTCGCCGAGCACCGGGAAGAGCCCGCAGGCCTCGTCGATGTCGCGGGCGAGCTGCGAGCGGTCGGTCTGCGTGAACCCTCCGAGCTCGAGGTTCTCCCGCACCGAGAGCCGCGGAAAGATCCGCCTGCCTTCCGGCGAATGGCCGATGCCGAGGCGCATGATCTCGTGCGGGGCGAGCCCTGCGAGCGGCCGACCGGCAAAGGCGATCCGTCCGCCCCGCGGCGGCACGACGCCCGAGATCGCCATCAGGAGCGTGGTCTTGCCGGCGCCGTTGGCCCCGATGATCGCCACGAGCTCGCCGTCCTCGACCGCGAGCGACACGCCGTCGAGCGCCCGGATCGGCCCGTAGCCGGCGACGAGATCGGTCACTTCCAACAGGGCCATCGCCACGATCCTCAGGAGTCGCTGCCGAGATACGCCTCGATCACCTTCTCGTCCCGCCGTACCTCGGCGGGTGTGCCCTCGGCGATCTTCACGCCGTGGTCGAGGACGGCCACGCGGTCGCTGATCTTCATCACGACGTTCATGTGATGTTCGATGAGCAGCACGGTCACGCCGCGGGCGCGGATCCGCTCGACGAGCTCGGCGAGTTCCGCCGTTTCGGTCGGATTCATGCCGGCGGCCGGCTCGTCGAGAAGGATCAGCGTGGCACCGGTGGCGAGGGCCCGCGCGATTTCGAGCCGTCGCTGGTCGCCGTAGGGCAGCTGCCCGGCGATCCGGTTGGCCGCCTGTTCGAGGCCCACGAACCGCAGTTCCTCGAGCGCCCGCACCCGTGCGGCGGCCTCGGCCCGCCGGTAGCCGGGCGTGCCGAAGAGCATCGCCGCGATGCCACCGGGGATCGTGCGGTCGAGCCCCACGAGCACGTTCTCGAGCACCGTCATGTTGGAGAACAGCCGGATGTTCTGGAACGTCCGCGAGATGCCGGCGCGGGCCACGACGTGGGGTGAGCGGCGGCCGCGCTTCCAGACGGCGATCGTGCCCGCCGCGCCGAGCAGGCCGCCGGCGAGCAGGCCGAGGATGCCGCGGATTCGGATCCGATTCTTGCCGGCGGCGAGCCGTGCGAGCACGTCTTCGGGCACGGTCGGCACCGCACCCGACGCGAGTGCCGCACCGGTCCGTTCGGTGTCGGTGACGACGGGCACCGTGCCCGGACCGGCCCGCCGCGCGGTGACGGCCGCCTGCAGCTCGTTGCGGACCGCCTCGGCCTCGGCGCGGTCGCGGCGGATCGCCAGCACGTCGCCGCCGTCGGCGCTCACCACCCGCCACTTGCCAGCCATCTGGTCGAGCGCCAGATCGGCGCGGAAGTAGCCTCGCAGCCGCGCGGCCGCGCCGGAGAGGGTGAATGGCTGCCCGGCGACCATGCCCCGCTTCACGACCGCCAGCCAGAGTCGATCGACGTCCACCGCCGCCGCCGCGAAGAGCAGCCCCGTGAGGAGCCCGATGCCGAGGGCCGACCAGAACGTGCCCGGGGTGAACGACCGAGAAAGGCGACGGCCACGAAACCGCACGGTGCCGCCGGTCGGCGGGTAGATGCCGCTGATGCAGTTGAAGGCCGTCGTCTTGCCCGCGCCGTTCGGGCCGATGAGCGACACGATGGCTCCCTCGGGCACGTCGAGATCGAGGTCCGATACGGCGACGAGGCCGCCGAACCGGATCGTGAGCCGATCGACCGCGAGCAGCGGTGAATCGGCCACGCCCGGCAGCGGTGGCGGATCGGAGAGACGCCTGCCGCGCTTCATGGGTGCGCCTCGTGGAGTTCCGCCGCCAGCCGCCGCGAGGGCACGAGCCCTTCCGGCCGATACCGCATCACGAGCACGAGGGCCGCCCCGAAGATCGCCAGCCGCCAACCGCTGAACGAAAGCAGGCTCGAGCCCGTGGGGTTGATGTCGAGCTGCTGGATCCAGGAGTCGGCCCAGGGAGCGAGCACGGTGTCGAAGCCCACGAGCAGCGCCACGCCGAGCAGCGTGCCGGGAATGCTGCCGAGGCCGCCGAGGATCACGGCGCAGAGCACCATGATCGAGCGGTTGAAGTCGTAGGCGTTGGGGTCGGCCGTGGTGGAGAGGCTCGCGGCGTAGAGACAGCCCGCCAGGCCGGCGACGGCGGCCGACATCGCGAACGCCGAGAGCTTGACCCGTACGGCGGAGATGCCCATCGCCGAGGCGGCCAGTTCGTCCTCGCGGACGGCGACCCACGCCCGGCCGAGCCGCGAGTGCTCGAGCCGCCGCATCGCGATCACGACCGCGGCGAGGGCGAGGAGCGAGAGGTAGTAGAACCACCGCGGATCGATGGCGAAGGCGCGGCCGAGGTCGATGCCGGCCAGCGTCACGCCGGCGCCGGGCGGGGGCACCGGGTTGAGCCCCTTCATGCCTCCGGTGATCTGCTCGAGGTTGCGCAGCGTCACCTTCACCACCTCGCCGAAGCCGAGCGTCACGATCGCGAGGTAGTCGCCCCGCAGCCGCAGCGTGGGGGCCCCGAGCGCCAGCCCGATGCCGGCCGTCGCCAGCACGCTCACGGCCGCGGCCACCGCGAACGGCATTTGAAACGGATACATCGGCACCGTGAGCACCGCGCAGACGTAGGCCCCGATCCCGAAGAAGGCGGCGATCCCGAGGTGCACGAGCCCCGTGTAGCCCACCATCACGTTGAGCCCGAGCGCGAGGATGCAGTAGATGAAGAGCGTCGTCACCTGCCCGCCCAGCGCCCCGCCGAGCGCGGGCACGACGAGCGGCGCGAGGGCGAGCACCCCCAGGGCGACCAGTTCCCAACGCTGCCGCAGAAAGTCGCGCATCAGACCTTCTCCTTCGTTCCGCGGCCGAGCAGGCCCTCGGGGCGGAATACGAGGATCACGATCAGGATGGCGAACACGATCGCCCCGGTCCATCGTTCCCCCACGTAGGCGCTCGACAGCGCCCGCACGAGGCCGATCACCATGCCGCCGACGACGGCCCCCGGGATGCTGCCGATGCCGCCGAGCACCGCGGCCGTGAAGGCGTAGAGGCCGTTTTGGAAGCCCATCTGGAAGCCGATGGTGTTGATGTAGAGGCCGTAGATCACGCTCGCGGCCCCGCCGAGGAAGCCCCCCACGAAAAACGTGGCGGCGATCACGCGATCCACGTCGATGCCGACGAGCGCGGCGGCGGTCGGATCCTGGGCAACGGCCCGCATCGCCTTGCCGAGCCGGGTGGCCCGCACCAGAAACGTGAGGGCGATCATGAGCGGAACCACCACCACGAGCACGAGCAGGTCCTTCGCGGTGAACTGCAGCCCGTCGGCCGCGAGCAGGTTCGTGGCGGGGAGCAACTCGGGGAAGGAGCGGTCGGCCGGCCCCAGCCAGAACAGGCCGATGTTCATGAAGATGAACGACACGCCGATCGCCGAGACGAGCGGGGCGAGCTTGGGCGCCGTGCGGAGCGGCTTGTAGACGAGCCGATCGACGGCCACGTTGAGCCCGCCGCAGAAGAGTCCACAGGCCACGACGAGCAGCGCGACGGCCCCCCACGTGGTCGCATGCCCCACGGATGCCAGGCCGAGCCAGCCGACGAGCGACAGGGCGAAACAGGCCCCCAGCATGATCAGGTCGCCGTGGGCGAAGTTGATCAGCCGGATGATGCCGTAGACCATCGTGTAGCCGAGGGCCACCAGCGCGATCAGGGCGCCGTTGGTGAGGCCGATCAGGCACTGCTGCAGGAAGAACTGGAGCGACACCGGTGGTACCTTCAGGGCGTGGCTGCGGCCGCGGCCGCCGGCTCGTCCTCGACGTCGCTGGCGTCGAGGGTCTCTGCAAACACGAACCTGCCGTCCTTCACGCCGCTGACCGTGAGCGTTCGCATGGTCGTGTCGCCATTGGCGTCGAATCCCCAGTGACCGAGGGCGCCGTCGAAGTCGCGGATCGCGAGGGCCGCATCGGCGATCGCGCGGCGGTCCTTCGCGCCGGCCTCGCGGATCGCCCGCAGCGCCACGCAGGTCGCCTCGTAGCCATAGACGGCATATGCCTCCGGCAATTCACCGTACTTCGCCCGGTAGCGGGCCACGAACTCCGCCCCCTTGCCGGTGAGCCTGTCGGGGGGCAGGCCGCCGAACGTGACGAAGCAGCGGCCTTCGAGGTTCGCCGCCCCCGCAGAGTCGATGAACACCTGCTCCAGGCAGCCGTCGGGCACCATCAACTTGGCGGTGATGCCGGCGCTCGCCATGTCCTTCGCGAGCTGCCCCCCCTTGCTCTGCGTCGTGCCGCCGAAGTAGACGAGGTCGGGGTTCGCCGCCTTCACGCTCGCCATCAGCGACTTGAACTCCTGGGCCTTGGCGTCGATCGAATCGTGGCCGAGCACCTCGATGCCGATCTCGCGGCACCGCTCGTCGAACAGATCCGCGATGCCTTTGCCATATACCTCGTTGTCGTCGAGGATGTAGACCTTCTTCACGCCGTGCCGCTTCGCCCAGTCGGCGGAGAGCGGTCCCTGCAGGTCGTCGGCCGGCACCACCCGCACGTAGTTCAGCCGTCCCGTGGGGCGGTAGACGTCGGGCTCGCCCGGCTCGCCCATGCCCGGCTTCGTGAGGCCCACGGCCGTGTTCGCGGGCGACACCATGAGCAAGTCGCCGAGGTTGAGAATCGGCATCGAGACCTTGGCGGCCCCCGAGTTGAACGTGCCGATATAAGCCACCACGTCGGGATCCTGGAGGGCCCGGCGGGCGTTGGCCGCTTCCGCCTCGCTCGTCCACTGGCCCGCTGCGGCCGTCGAATCGTCGAGATCGAGATACTCGACGCGGAACGGCCCCACGCGGCCCCCCGCCTCCTCGATCGCCATGCGGATGCCGCGGACGATCGTGTCGGACTGCTGCTTCGCGGAGCCCGTCCGGGGCAGGCTCGACACGATCTTCACGAGGTCGGGATCGGCAGGCCGGCAGCCCGCCCAAGCGGCGCATGCGAAGACGAGCACCGCGACCGCTGCTTCCCGGCGTTTCATGCCCTGAATGTAGAAAGCAGCCACAAACCGCGTCAAACCGGGGCGATCTTCACCAGTCGCCACGCGCGATGGATCCGCTCGTTGCGGAAGTCCTCGGGTAGCGTCTGCCGCGTGATCTCCCGGATCGTGTAGAGCGACGCCAGCCGCTCCTCGGCGAGGTGAAACCGGCGGAAGTTCGTGGAGAAGTAGACGACGCCGCCCGGCGCGAGGTTTCTCGCCACGAGCTCCAGCAAATCCGCGTGATCCCGCTCCACGTCCCACGGCGTCTCGCTCTTCGCCGATCGCGAGAACGTGGGCGGATCGCAGACCACGAGCTCGAACGGCGGCTCGCCGCGGCGGGCCCTGTGCTCCAGAAACGCCCGGGCCTCGTCCCGCACCGTGCGGTGCCGCCCCGCGTCCTTGAAGCCGTTCCGGGAGAGGTTCGTCCGCGTCCAGTCGAGGTAGGTATTTGAGAGATCGACGCTCGTCGTCTCGACCGCCCCGCCGGCCGCCGCATACACCGAGAAGCTCCCCGTATAGCAGAAGAGGTTGAGGAACCGTTTGCCCTCGGCCTCCGCCCGCACCATGCCGCGGGTCTGACGGTGATCGAGGAACAGGCCGGTGTCGAGGTAGTCCGAGAGGTTGACCTCGAACTCGAGCCCCGCTTCCCGCACCGTCACCACCGCCCTCGCGGCATCGACCTTCTCGTACTGGCCGCCATCCCGCTGCCGCTTCCGCACCTTGAGGAACGTCTGGTTCGGCGGCACTCCCAGCTCCAGCGCCGCCGCCTCGATCATCCGGTCGAGCCACACGTCGTGCTCGATCTCCGTCCGCTCGTGCGGCCGGTCGTATTCGGCGGCGTGCAGCCAGCCGGCATACCAGTCGATCACGAGCGGGATCTCGGGGATGTCGCGATCGTAGACGCGAAACGCCTCGATTCCCTGCCGGCGGGCCCACTTCGCGAGATGCTTGAACCGCTTGGCGAGCCGGCGGCGGAAGTCGCCCATCTGGTCGTCGGTGGTGCGGCCGCGCGGCCGGCCAGGAGCGGCATCCATCGGGCCGTCGGCGCCCGGGCTTGCATCCATCGCGCCGACGGCGCCCGGGCGGTACGAGTTTCCTCGCTGATGGCGGGGCGCCATAGGCTCGGAATCCTCGCACCGACCCGGGCTTGCGGCGGTGGCGCGTATCGAGGGAGGCCGGCCTTCGGTCTCGGGGAGTGGGGGTGGGGATGGGATTCGGTTTCGGATCTCGACTTCGAGCAGCCGGCAGGCGATCGGGCCGTTCATCAGGGGCACGCGATGGGTTGGCCGCAGGCCAAGGTGGTTGGCGGCGGGCGTGTCGGCGGCGAGGATCGCGGCCCGCCAGCCGCCGCAGTTTTGCACGAGCCAGTCGCCGAGCCGGCGGAAGAGGGCGCCGGCCCGGGGCAGCGGCAGTCGCTCGCCGTAGGGGGGGTTCGTCACGACGAGGCCCGTCGGCTCGTGAGTCCGAGCCTGCTCGAAATGCCGCTGTTCGATCGTGACCGAAGACGTCACGCCGGCCGCTGCGGCATTGGCCCGCGCGGCCTCCACCGCCTTGGGATCGAGGTCGCTCGCCGCAAACGAGCCAGTCGGCTCGTGCACCCGATCCTCGAGGCTCTGCACCAGCCGCCGGGCGAGCTCCCTGTCGCAGTCGCGGAACCGAAAGAAGCCGTGGCCCTGACGGCGGGCCCGCCACAGGCCGGGGGCCATGCCGGCCGCGATCGTTGCCGCCTCGATCGCGAGCGTGGCGGAGCCGCACATCGGGTCAAGCACCGCTTCGCCCGTCGTCGTCGCATCCGCACTGCCCGGCCGCCACCATCCGGCGATCGCCAGGATGCCGGCCGCGAGCACCTCGGAGAGCGGCGCATCGACCTCGCCCATCCGCCAGCCCCGCTGGTGGAGCGAGCGGCCGGCCGCGTCGCGGAAGATCGTGGCCACGTCCCCCACGAGGTGCAGCGCCAGCCGCAGGGTCGCGCCGCGGAGCTGCACGCTGGGCCGCTTGCCGCTCGGGGTGCGGAGCTGGTCGACGACCGCATCCTTCACGATCTGTGCCGCGTAGAGCGAATGCGTGGTGAACGTGTCGTGGATCGCGGCATCCACCCGCAGCGTGTCCGACACCTTGAGCTGCTCCGTCCAATCGACTTCCTGCAGCGCCCGGTAGAGCGACTCCGGCGAATCGACTCTGAATCGGCCCAGCGGCTCGAGCACGCGGATCGCCGTGCGGCTCTCGAGCACGGTCCGGTAGAGCGTTTCCTTCTCCGCGCCGGGCGGCGCCGAGAACTCGATCGTCCGGCGGCCGACCCGCAGGTCGCGGCCACCGACGGCCTCGATCTCCCGCGCGAGAATCCACTCCAGCCCCTCGAGCGTCCGCGCCGTCAGCCGCGGCGGCTCATCGGCCACAGGCGCAGCCAGCGGCCGCGGAGGCGAAGGAACGTCGGGAAAGATCTCTGACTGCATGCGGATCGGGCAGACAACGGAGGTAGGGAAGGGGCTGCCCACGCCCCGAGAGCCGGCGTATGACGACAAGCGTAGCCATGGATGGCGAAGCGCAGTCGGAATCGAGTGAGCGGAGGCCTGGAGGGCCGCAGCGAACGTCCGGCTCTCGGGGCGTGGGCAGCCCCGAACCGTAGCGCACGGCTGAAACTCACAAGCATCCTATCACCGCGTCGCCTCGACCAAATCGAATGAGGAGTGCCGGCTCGGGGACGGCAAAAGTCTCGTCGCGGTGGGCCGCGGCGGCCCAAGGCTCCTCGAGCGTTTGCCGATCCCCTCGCCTGGTCAACTGGTTTGTCAGGCTCGTCGCCGTCATGACCGTCATGGCCGTCACGATCGGAACGAGGTCGGCTGCAGAGTGCAAAAAATTCTTTCCGGGGCCGTGACACGGGGGCGTGACGCGGCAACTCATCTTTCGAGAGCCGGGCCGGCGGAGAGCCCGGGAGACGGAAACCTTCCTTCAGGAAAGACACGCAATCATGGATCCCCAGATCATCAGCTGGATCGTGAGCCTCATCGCCGGCGGCGCCGGTGGCAACATCGTCGGTGCGCTTCTCAAGAACCGGAACCTTGGGCCCATGCTCAACACGGTGCTCGGCCTCGTCGGCGGCGGCGTGGGCGGCAAGGTGCTGCCGATGCTCGTCCCGGCCATCGCGCAGCTCGTGGGCGGCGGCGACAACCTCGTGGGCACGGGTGGTCTGTCGGCGATCGTCGGGGCGCTGCTGCCGCTGATCGTCAGCTTCCTCAAGAAGCCGGCGACTGCCTGAACGGCCCGACGCGGCCGAACGACCTCGTTCGCAAAGACCGGGGGTCGGGCAAATCCGAGGACGATTGGCGTGAATGCGTCATCGGAGCCACGGGTTTCACCGGCCCCCGGCTTCTTTTTGCGGCTTTTCCCAGAGACAGATAGGGGAAGCCGTGGCGGGCACGGGTTCTGGAGCCCGCACCCGCCACGGCCGGGTTGATTCGGTTGCTGCTCTGCCTCAACGGCCGAAGGATGGCCGGAAACCGGAGGCCGGCATCCGCGGCGATGCGGCCTGCCGGTCGCGGAGGCGGGATACCTGCCGCGACACGGTGTGGCCGATCCGGGTCGTGGCCCGGTCGACGGCCGCAATCCAGTCAGAATCGACGACGGCCGCCATCAGCATGCCGCAGCCCTGCACCTTCGCGAGGATTCGGCAGACCTTGTCGACGCCCCCCTTGGGGCCGTTCCGATCGTGCAGGAACACCGTCACCTTCTCGACCCGGCTGCCGAACCGCGCCAGGGCGAACCGCAGGCGTCGCTCGATGTGATCCGGCAGTTCCTCGGGCCGCCGCACGCCCTTGTCCTTCAATTCCCAGTTCATGGCATGGCTCCCATTGAGGAGTGTCGTCTTCGTACACGGGGATTATTCGGTCGTGCCCCCGCGCGGGCAGCCCCGATTCTTCCTTGCCCATACATCGGAAAAGCCTATGCTTTGTCATCCACCCCGAAGGCGTCGCGGATGGACTGGCTGAACTACCACCACCTGCTCTACTTCTGGACCGTCGCCCGCGAGGGGAGCATCGCGCGGGCCTGCCAGCGACTCCACCTCACGCAGCCGACGGTGAGCGGCCAGATCCGCCTGCTCGAGAAGGCGGTGAAGGCGAAGCTGTTCGAGCGGTCGGGCCGCGGGCTCGCGCTCACCGACACGGGCCGGCTCGTCTACCGCTACGCCGACGAGATCTTCGCCCTCGGCCGCGACCTGCAGGACGCACTCCACGACCGGCCGCGGGGCCAGCCCCTGCGGTTCGCCGTGGGCGTGGCCGACACACTGCCGAAGGTGCTCGTGCATCGGCTGCTCGCTCCGGCCTTCGCGGTGGGCGAGGAGATTCGCATCACCTGCATCGACGGCTCACCCGACCGCCTCCTCGCCGAGCTCGCGCTGCACGAGCTCGACCTGGTCGTCAGCGACTTCCCGGCGAACCCGCGGCTCGGCACGAAGGCGTTCAACCACCTGCTCGGCGACTGCGGCGTCACGTTCTTCGCCACCGCCGCGCTCGCCCGCCGCCATCGCCGCGGATTCCCCCACTCGCTCACCGGCGCGCCGCTGCTGCTGCCCTACGGCAACACGACGCTCCGCCGGTCGCTCGAGCAGTGGTTCGATGCCCAGGACATCCATCCGCGGATCCGCGGGGAGTTCGCCGACAGCGGCCTGCTCAAGGCGTTCGGGGGATTCGGCGACGGCATCTTCGCGGCCCCGACGGCCGTGGAGGCCGACGTCAAGCGGATGTACGGCGTCGCGGTGGTGGGACGCGAGCCGAAACTGCGGGAACGCTTCTACGCGATCTCGGTGGAGAAGAAGATCAAGCACCCGGCCGTCGTGGCGATCACGCAGGCCGCCCGCCACGAGCTGTTCAAGCCCTGACGAGCCCGTTGGCCACCGGACTCACCGTGCCGCGGCCGTCTCCGGGAAGCGATCCTGGATCGGCTCGACGGTGAGCACGTCGGTCCGCAGCCCCTCCATCGCCCGCACGCAGGCCTCGGCGGCCGGCAGCGTCGTGATGCAGGGCACGCCGTAGAGCACACTCGCCGCGCGGATCCGGCCCTCGTCGGTTCTGGCGCCTTTCCCCCGTGGTGTATTGAAGATCAGCTGCACGCGGCCGTCGATGAGGTGGTCGATCAGGTTGGGATGACCCTCCTGGAGCTTCTTCACCACCTCCACCGCGATGCCGGCCGCAGTCAGCTCGCGGGCCGTGCCGGCCGTGGCCAGAAGCTCGAAGCCGAGCGCGACCAGCCGGCGGGCCACGTTCACCATGTAGTGCTTGGCCTGCGGGCTCGCCACCGAGATGAAGATCCGCCCCTTTTCGGGCAGGAGGATGCCCGCCGCGATCTGGCTCTTGGCGAAGGCGATCGCGAAGGTGTCGCTCACGCCCATCACCTCGCCCGTGCTCCGCATCTCCGGCCCGAGCGCGATATCGACGCCCGCGAACTTCACGAACGGGAACACGCTCTCCTTCACGCTCACGTGGGCCGGCACGGGATCCGCGTCGATCCCCTGCGCGGCGAGGCTCGTGCCCGCCATCACCTTCACGGCCACCTTCGCCACCGGCAGCCCCGTGGCCTTGGCCACGAAGGGCACCGTCCGGCTGGCCCGGGGATTGACCTCGATCACGTAGAGCGCCGGCTTCGTCTCCCCGTCGGCATTCGCCTCCTTCTTCACGGCGAACTGCACGTTCATCAGGCCAACGACGCCGAGGCTCCGCGCCAGACCGGTCGCGGCCTGCTTGATCTCAGCGATCATCTCGGGCGAGAGGCTGTGCGGCGGGATGCAGCAGGCCGAGTCGCCGGAGTGCACTCCCGCCTCCTCGATATGTTCCATCACGCCGGCGACGATCACGTCCTTTCCGTCGCAGATGCAGTCGACGTCGACCTCGATCGCGTCCTCGAGAAACCGGTCGATGAGCACCGGCTGCCCCTGAGCCACGGCGAAGGCCTCGGCCACGTATCGCTCGAACTGGGGCTGGTCGTAGCAAATCTCCATCGCCCGCCCGCCGAGCACGAAGCTCGGCCGCACCAGGCTCGGATAGCCGATCCGGGCCACCTCGCGGCGAGCCTGCTCCAGCGTGCGCGCGATACCGCTGTCGGGCTGCTTGAGTCCGAGCCGATCGAGCAGGTCGCGGAACTTCTCCCGGTCCTCGGCGGTCTCGATCGTGTCCACCGTCGTGCCGATGATCGGCAGGCCGGCGGCATGCAGGGCGCGGGCGAGGTTGAGCGGCGTCTGGCCGCCGAGTTGCACGATCACGCCGTCGGGCTGGATGCGGTCGGCGATGTTGAGCACGTCCTCGCAGGTGAGCGGCTCGAAGAAGAGCATGTCGCTCGTGTCGTAGTCGGTGCTCACCGTCTCGGGATTCGAATTGACCATCACGCTCTCGATGCCAAGCTCGCGGAGGGCGAAGCTGGCGTGGCAGCAGCAGTAGTCGAACTCGATCCCCTGCCCGATTCGGTTGGGGCCGCCACCGAGGATCATCACCCGCTTCCTGCCGGGCTCCTTCGGCCGCGTCTCGTCCTCGTCTTCCCAGGTCGAGTAGTAGTAGGGCGTCTGGGCCTCGAACTCCGCGGCGCAGGTGTCGACCGACTTGTAGGTGGCGACGATCCCCCGCCGCTTCCGCTCGGCCCGCACCTCGAACTCCGAGGAGCCGAGCATCACCGCGAGTTGGCGGTCGGAGAAGCCGGCCTGCTTCGCCAGCCGCAACGTGCCGTCGTCGATCGCGGAGAGCGAGCCGACGGTGCGGACGAGGCTCTCGATTTCGACGATCTGCCGCAGCTGGTCGAGGAACCAGCGGTCGATCGCCGTCGCCTCGAACACCTCGTCCACGGTCATGCCCGCCTTGAAGGCGTAGCGGAGGTGCCAGACGCGGTCGGGGTCGGGCGTGGCGATCCGGGCCTTGATCTCGTCGAGCGAGGGCTCGGCCGCGGTGCCCCAGAGATCCTTGCCGTCGGAGCCGAAGCCGAAGGCCCCCACCTCCAGGCCGCGGAGCGCCTTCTGGAAGGCCTCCTTGAACGTGCGGCCGATGGCCATCGTCTCCCCCACGCTCTTCATCTGCGTGGTGAGCCGGCTGTCGGCCTCGGGGAACTTCTCGAACGCGAACCGCGGCACCTTCACCACGACGTAATCGATCGAGGGCTCGAAGCAGGCCTTCGTCTTCCGCGTGATGTCGTTGGGCAGCTCATGGAGCCGCCAGCCGACGGCGAGCTTCGCGGCGATCTTCGCGATCGGGAAGCCGGTCGCCTTGCTCGCCAGGGCCGACGACCGGCTCACCCGCGGGTTCATCTCGATCACGATCATCCGCCCCGTCTCGGGATGGACGGCGAACTGGATGTTCGAGCCCCCCGTCTCGACGCCGATCGCCCGGATCACGGCGAAGCTCGCATCCCGCATCCGCTGATACTGTTTGTCGGTGAGCGTCATCGCCGGGGCGACGGTGATCGAGTCGCCGGTATGCACGCCGCAGGGGTCGAAGTTCTCGATCGAGCAGATCACGACGGCGTTGTCGTCGGCGTCGCGCATCACCTCCATCTCGTATTCCTTCCAGCCGAGGATCGACTCCTCGACCAGCACCTCGCCCACCGGCGAGAGATCCAGGCCGCGCTGCACCTTCGTGTCGAACTCTTCGCGGTTCCAGGCGATGCCCGAGCCCGAGCCGCCGAGCGTGAAGCTGGGGCGAATGACGGCGGGCAGGCCGATCTCGGCGAGCACCTCGCGGGCCTCTGGCAAACTCTTCACGATCCGGCCGCGACAGGTCTCGAGGCCGATCTTTTGCATCGTCGCCTTGAAGATCTCGCGGTCCTCGCCGCGTTTGATCGCATCGGCATTCGCGCCGATCATCTCGACGCCGTGCTTCTTCAGGATGCCGCGGCGGTCGAGCTCCATCGCGAGGTTGAGGGCCGTCTGGCCGCCGAGCGTCGGCAGCACGGCGTCGGGCTTCTCCACCTCGATCACCTTCTCGAGCATCTGCCAGGTGAGCGGCTCGATGTAGGTGCGGTCGGCCGTGCCCGGGTCGGTCATGATCGTGGCCGGGTTCGAGTTCACGAGCACCACGCGGTAGCCGTCCTCGCGGAGGGCCTTGCACGCCTGGGTGCCGGAATAGTCGAACTCGCAGGCCTGGCCGATGACGATGGGGCCGGACCCGATGAGGAGAATGGTATGGATGTCGTCGCGACGGGGCATGGATGGCTTCGTGGGACGGGAAAAAACAAATTTCCCGAAGGTAGCATCCGGCCCCCTCGCGCGGCAACGAGCCGCTACAATTCGGCCGCGTCGCGCGGCATCCGCGGCGACCTCCCCCCTCGTGTCGCCGGAGACCTCGCACCATGTCGATCGCCACCCCCACCCTCGATGCCTGGCGCGACACCCTCGCCGACGAGTTCAAGGACACGCGGCTGAATCTCTCGAGCGTGCTGGCCGGCGAGAACCTCCAGCCGGCCCAGGCGCTCGGGGTGGCCCTCTCCTCCGCCCGCTTTCTGAAATGCAAGCCGCTCGCCGACGCGCTCGAGTCGGACATCCGCGCGGGCCTGGGCGACGCGGCCGGGGCGGTGATCTCCGACGCCGTCGCCGCGGCCGGTCTCATGGCGATGAACACCGTCTATTACCGGTTTCGCCACATGCTGGGGAAGGAGAGCTACGAGGCCCGCCCGCCGCGGCTGCGAATGAGCCGTATGGCCCAGCCGGCGACGAGCAAGCTCGACTTCGAGCTGATGAGCCTCGCCTGCGCGGCCCTCGCGGGCTGCGAGCTGTGCATCAAGAACCACGAGGCGAGCCTCGTGCATCTCGGCGCGAGCGAAGACGCCTGCCACGACGCGGTCCGCATCGCGGCCGTCATCAGCGCCGCCGCCTGCGGCCTCGCCGGCTGAACCGCGCCGCCGGTCGGGACTGCCCGTGCCGTCTCACCCGGACGTTCGCTACGGGCATGCGGCTCTCGCGCCGTCGCCGCCGTCCCGGCGTCGGCTCCGGCTTACAGTCGCCGAGTAAAGCTCGGCTCCAGGGCCGGAGGCCCGAGTGAACACCAGCGGGCGGAGGCCCGCCAAGCGAACGGCGGCACGATGCCGAGCGTTCGCGTGAAGTGGCTTCGCTTGCCAGCAACGCCGGCTCGACGGCACGGGTAGCCCCGACCGGCTCCCCCTTTTCATTGGGAATGCGGCCGTGAGGGGCTGCCCATTGCCCTGTCGCCGGGCTATGGGAGCGAGCGAAGGCATGGATGCCGAAGCGAAGCGGACATGCAGTGAGCGCAGGACAGGATGTCCGCAGCGAACGTCCGGCGAGAGGGCAGTGGGCAGCCCCGAACC
>Ga0315901_10005130_pt1 | contig 16026 bp, 9 predicted proteins | sample LakEriMetagenome_10_FD_203761 | JGI IMG/M metagenome (GOLD analysis project Ga0315901, IMG submission 203761) | Freshwater fungal communities from buoy surface, Lake Erie, Ohio, United States - Buoy 2 MA116 | ecosystem: Environmental > Aquatic > Freshwater > Lake | place: USA: Lake Erie, Ohio...
TCGTGCACACCGGCCCGATTGGCTCGGGCCACCGCATGAAGCTCTTGCACAACTATGTCTCGCTGGGCACCGTCACCCTGCTGGCCGAAGCGGCTGCGTGCGCCCAGCGTGCAGGGGTGGACGCCCACACCTTGGTGGACGTGCTGTCCAAGGGCGGCGGTTGGGGTGCGGCGCTGGACCGTATGAAACCCATGCTGACGGCGGGTGACACCTCGGGCCTGCGGTTTTCCATGAGCAACGCGCTCAAAGACCTGAGCTATTACCACCAGATGGCCAGCGACACCCAGGCCGAGCGCACGGTGGCCGAGGCCATCCGAAACACGCTTCAGACGGCTTGCCATGAAGGCGACCCGCACGCGCTGGTGCCTGAGCTGGTCACGCTGCTGGCCCAGCGGCAGAGTAGTTGAATGCTCAAGCCGCCTGCTGGTACTGCAAAAAGTCCACTAAGCGCTTGGACTCGCTGACACCATCGTGCGGCACCAGCAAGTATTTCCAAGGCTTGCCGCCGACCGACTGCGCATAGTCCGACGCGTGCTTGCACCACTGCACCGCCGCATCGGCTTTGGCCACCACCTCGGCTGATTTCAGCTCGTCTTTGGCCTTGGTCTCGGCCATCAAAATGAACTGATCGGACTCAACCACAAAGTCGGGAATGTATTCAGGCTGCTCGGTGCCCAGCTTGTAAAAAATCTGGAACTGCCCTTTGGCAGGCTTGAACCACTTGATGGCATCGCGCTCCAAAATCACCGCAAATCGGCGCTCGGTGTCTGAGTCAAATTTTTGCAAGGGATACAGGCACTTGGCAAAACCACCAAACAGCATTTGGCGAATCTTGCTCACCTCAGCCAAGGTGTCGCGGATCAGCTGAATGGGCTGCCCGGCTGCCGCCGTGTAGTTGCAAGGCCTCAGCTCGGTAAAACCCCGGCTCACCTTTACCTCGTAGCTGCTGGCCTTCTCCCAAAAGTTCGCCATCATTTGTGCATGAATGGCATTGGCAATCGTGCGGCGGTGACCGTCCAGCACGTTCACGATGTCGGCCTCTTCCGTCAGGTACGTTTTCAAATGCGTGACCATCTGACCTGCCAAGTCATAGAGCAAGTCGGCTTGGCTGAAGTAATCGATGTCGTCAAACTCCACCAGCTCGCGGACGATGTAGTCCTCCAGCCGCGACTCAGTCAAGCCCACTTGCGAAGCCAAATGGCTTTGTTCATGGGTCTGCAAGCTCTGGATCACGATTTCGCGCTCGCTCGGCTGCAAATGCAGGCCACTCACAGCAAGCTTGAACGGATGAAAGCCCGTGGTCACCTCACCCGAGGGCACCACCGCGATACGCGGAATATCAATGGTCTGTTGCACCACCACTTCGGCGGTTTTGGCCACCACAGCGGCCACGTCCAGCAAATGCGCTTGACTGTCGGCTTCGCCCAGTACATCGCCCTGCTTGGGCTGCAAACGGGCTTGCACCTCGGCCACGATCTGTGCCTGCACCGCAGGCGTGAGCAAGGCCCCACTGGTCGGCACCGTCTCGCGCTTGACCTCGTATTGGGCAATCACCTGCAAGGCTATGACCGCTGCGTTGCGCTCGGCATCGGTGGTGAACAACGGCTTGGCCGGTTGAACCGGGTCCACCGCTTTGCCTTCGCCATTGCCCGTGACTTGCGCTGGCACTGAAGGGGTGGGAGCAATCAAGCCCAAAGCCGACATCACGCCAGACTGCACCTGCACGCTCACCTTGCGATCGTCCTGGCTAGGCGCTTCCAAAATGATGGTCTTGAGCTTGAGCGGCGAATCACCCTTGTTGGCCTCGTCCACGATTTCTTGAAACTTGTCGTGCGCCACGATGGTCAGGCGGTCCACCACCTCCACACCGGTACGTTTGCCATAAGGCAAGCGCAAGCCACGGCCAATCGACTGCTCCACCAAGGTGCGAGCATTGGCTGCACGCAGTGGCACGATGGTGTAAAGGTTGGTCACGTCCCAGCCCTCTTTGAGCATGTTGACGTGAATCACGATCTCGGTCGGCTCGTCCACGCTCTCCACCGCCAGCAGGCGGGCAATCATTTCTTCCTCTTCAGCCCCCGTGCGGCTGGAGTCCACCTGAATCACCTTGCCGGTGTAGCGACCTTCAAAAAAGGCGGGCGACTCGATCAGGTCTTTGAGTTGCGCGGCATGCGTGGTGTCGCGGGCAATCACCAGCATGAAGGGCTTCACGCGCTTCACGCCGTTGTCCAGCGCGTAGGTTTGCAGCTCCACCTTGGTGTTTTCGTGCAGGCGCACGCCGTCTTCGAGCTTGATTTTTTCAATCTCTTCGGCACTGTGAGCCTTGGCGTCAAAGTTGCGCTGGGTGGCCACGGCGGGCTCTTTCACAAAGCCGTCTTCCATAGCACGGGCCAGCGGGTAGTCCATCACCACATTCTTGAAAGGCACAGGGCCTTTGGTCGATTCGACAAACGGCGTGGCCGTGACTTCCAGGCCCATCAAAGGCCGAAGCTCGTTGATGGAGCGCACGCCCGCGCTGGCGCGGTAACGGTGGGACTCGTCCATCAGCATCACCAAGTCAGGCAAATTGGCCAGATGGTTGAAATAGCTGTCGCCCAACACCTCTTTCATCCGCTTGATGCGCGGCTCTTTGCCGCCCCGCACCTCGGAGTTGATCTTGGAAATGTTGAAGATGTTGATGCGCACATCGTGCGCAAAGCCAGCGGGCGCATCGGCTACCGCCGCACCCGACTGGTCGTAGTTGTCACCCGTGATGATCAGCGGGGGCTGCTGCGCAAACTCGGCAATGCCCTTGAACACATACTTGGCTGTGTTGGGCGTGAAGTCGGCAATCAGCTTGTTGTAAATCGTCAGGTTGGGGGCCAGTACAAAAAAGTTGTTGATGCCGTGCGCCAAATGCAAATAGGCAATGAAAGCGCCCATCAGCCGCGTCTTGCCCACGCCCGTGGCCAAGGCAAAACACAGCGAAGGGAATTCACGTTCAAAATCTTCCAGCGTTTTGAATTCGGCTTTCAGGCTGTTCAAAATGGCTGTCATGTCGCGGGACTGACCGTTGACATCGTGCTCCAGCAATTCAGGCGCAGCGCTGACGGCGGCAATCAGTTTGGCCAATGACTCGGCCTGCGGTGGCCGCAGCGACAAGCGGCCAGCCACATGGTGTTGCACACGGGCGTTCATTGGTGTTCTCCCTCAAACAGTCCAGGCTGTGGCGTGGCTGCTTTTCTTGTTTTAGTGGCCTTTGCCGCAGGAGCGGCTTCTGGCGCCTCTTGCGCCATGGGCAAATTGGCCACGTTCAGGCTGTAGTCATCATGGCCCCACTCGCAGCGGGCAAGCACCATCTTGGGGATTTTCTTGAGCGTCAAGTTAGGCCAGCGCTCAGCGGCCTTGGCCGCCGTCACACCGTGATACGCCGCACAACACACCAGCAGGCTTTGCCCTTCACCCACCTCGTCGGCCAGCGCCTGCAGCTGCTCGGCCGACAGGTTTTGCGTGGTCACGTAAATGAAGTCGCGCTCACTCGAATGGCCGTGCTGCCACCAGCGCGTTTCAGAAGGTGCATAACTAAAGGCTTCGAGCTTGCACAACGCCTCAGACAACTGCGCGGGGTTGTACTCTGGGTTGATGACGGGGTTGCCCCAGCGGTCATTGACGATGAGGCTGGGAGCCAGGCTGTAGTAACGGAAACCGCCGCCACCCTTCCAACCTACAGCCTTTGAAATTCCACTTTGATCCGTCCCATCGATGATCGCCTGCATTCGAGGAATAACATGACTATGGCAATGCTCACCTAACTCAATCATTAGCCAACGACGACCCATCTTGTGGGCTACGGCTCCAGTAGTACCAGAACCGCCAAACGAGTCAAGAACGATGTCCCCAGATTGCGTAGATAGCTCAAGGCATCTTTTAATAAGCGCCTCAGGCTTCTTCCCGTTTGGAAATGAAACACCACCTTCGTTGTGCAGATTATTAGAAAGCAAGTCGTCCCACATGTTCGTAAGAGGAGAAGCTGTGCATGTAACGCCATCAATCACGCGGGTTTTAGACTTGTAAAACACCAACTGTTCGCCACCAAGAAAATAATAGTCATCCTTGCCATCTCGAGGAGAACAGTAAACCCGCGATGGATCAGAGTTAGATTTTTCAAGCGCACCTCTTGCGGATTCGTTAACATCTTTGGAAGCTACACGCGCCGTGCGAACAACTCTATAAGCATTAGTGACAACGAAGTCGGATAATTTTTCTTCAAGCTTATCGGCATATTTAGATTTAACTGCCTCCCATGATTCAAGCTTGAGACTTCTTAAAAATGCCTCCCGCAAACCAATTAATCTCCAATCCTTAAAATCATCTTGAAAATTCTCAATGCACTTTGAGTAGCGGTCATCTCGCTGTCCAGGCACGAATACACGATTTGGAGACCAGGCACTTTTATTTTTAGCGTAATACAGCAAATAGTTGTTCGTAGTTACAAGTCCAGGATTGATAGCTTTCGGACCTGAGGCTGAGCTTTGCTTAAATGTGACAACACCAATCCGGTTGGACCGCCCGAAAATTTCATCTAATAAGACAATCAAATAGCCCAGTTCGTTATCGTCTATGTGGACAAAAAGTGAGCCATCATCAGACATTAATCGACGAATGACTTCCACACGATCACGAATCAATCCCAACCAAATTGAATGCTCGTACCCGTCGTCATAATGCTCAAACGCTTGTTTGGTATTGAATGGAGGATCTATGTAAACACACTTAATCTTGCCCGCAAACTCCTGCTCCAACGCCTTGAGCGCCAACAAGTTGTCCCCAAAGATCAGTCGGTTGTCGAAAATATCCGCATCCGAAAACCGCTGCTTCGCGTGATACGACCGCGCCGGGTCTTCCAGCAAAATGCGCGGCTCCAACTGCGGCCGCTTCTCTTTACCAATCCAGGTCAGTTCTAGTTTTTGTTTGGTCATTTATTCAACTTTATACAGCCCAAGGGCGCTATCACGTTACAACCATTCCATGCGTGCATGAATACGTTTGAGGTTGATGATAAACAGCTCAAGAAAGCGGCGACTGCCCTTGGCGAACCCTGATGCAATCAATGTTTGCGACATGGCTTCCGACTCAAAATCAGCGACCAAACTTCTGAATGATGCGCTGTGCCAGCCGACACGCCCCAGAGGCATTCGGGCTTCAGACTGTGGTTGGCTTGGGGACAACAAGCCCTCCAAATCAGCTTCACTGTAAGCCTCTAGGAATGCCAGCGAAGCCAATGTTTCGAATCGCTCAAAAAGCAACTCGAAGTTGGGCTCAACACCAATGAATGATTGTTTCCAGCTTGCCATGACATCGTGCAGGTGATCGCTGAGTGGCGTTTTTCTTTTCTCCAAACCTGGAAGGTGCTTCCAAACATCTGCGTCAGCACCTTTCCAAGCCCACAAGAAAAGCGAATCGACCATCCGCTTAGCGTCACGCCCTGCCCTAGGCAAGGTGGATTCAAAGAACGAGTGCAGATCTTTCCACCGCTGCGCCCTAACAAGCCCAAGGCCATAAGCGTTGAATAGCATTACAGCAGGATAAGAGCGCAGACCCAGCCACACGGTCATTCCACTTCCCTGAGATTCTGCATGATGGTGAAGTGCTCTGATGACATCCACTACAGCGCTGTGCTCTGATCCATCACCCCATCGACCCAAAACGCTCGTCATGCGAGCCAAGGGTTCAGCCACAGTTTGATAAACTTGCACTCGCCGCTTAAGCTCTTGAGCGCTCCATTGGGTACCCGTCGGTAAGTCGGCGCGATCTAGTTTCGCTATCGCGGCCCCCACCTCATGCGCGATCAAGTCATCCAACTGAATGCGGTATTCAGGTTTGGACAAATAACGCTTGGTGCTGCTGATCAGCAAGTCCATGCTGAGTGGGTTTTGGCGCTGGCTTTGGGTCAAAGTCTCAACGCGCTGCTGTAGGCCCTTGAAAAAATCATCCGCACCATTGACGGCAACTTGCTTGGCCGATCTGTGGCGAATGAGCTCCTGTGCACCATGCCCAGCTTCACCACGCAAGGCCCAATAGACGGGATATCGTCTGTTTGGCACTCGCAAAAGTGCCGATCTGAGCGCATGGTCCCACTCACCGGACCAGCCACACACGATCAACCCGTGTTCATCAAAGATGCGGTCCAAGAGTTGGTCATAGCTGGGTGGGTATGCACTCAACTCTGACTCGGTATTCAAAATGCGGGCGTCTTTGTAGTCGCCATGCAGCTTGACCAAATAGCACTCGCTGTGTGTCAGTGGCTCAGCGCCCCTCAAGGCGTCTTCAGATGCCACCACCGTGGGTTCAATGCCTTGCTCACGCAAGGCGTTTTCAATCAAACGGTCAAAGTTGGTGGTGATGATGACGCGAATAAAGCCAGCACGCACCAAAGCGGCGATGGCGTGGTGCGCAGGGGTGGGTACTTTCTTGCCCTGCTCGCGCTCTTCATCGGTCGGCTCGATGTAGCTGTGCAAGATGGACCGGCGCTCATCGGGTGTGCTGGCTATCTCTTCCAGCAAGTCGGAGTAATTGGGCTCTTTGCCCGTGGTGGCGGTGTACCACTTGGCCCAATCTGCTTGGTCAGCCACGCCCTGGGCTTTTGCCACCCTGCGAACCAGATCAAGCGTGATCTCCCAGCCAGTCGGGATTTCTGCCGAGCGGGACAAACCCGAACCGAGCAAGACAGCAAAAACACCTTTATTCTCAAAGACCGAGAATGAAATCTGGGTCAGCGTGTCGCCTTGAAGCAAGCTCATTGAATGTACTTCCTTCAAACTCTGACGCGTGTGCGAGCCTGCGCACGCAACTGAAGCTCTGCATTGACCTGCGCATACAGCAGCGCAGAAGCGTTTTCTCGGTCAGTCAAGACCAGTGCAAGGGCATATAACTCCAGCGCCCCGTCATCTATTGCCCATGCAGTGTCTTGACGGGTCACGACCACAAACACCTTCTGTTGCTTCGCAAGGGCCTGTTGAAACGTCCATCGCGACACCTGCAAAGTTCCGTCTTTTCTGTCTTGGTTAGACAGCCATCGATTGGTATCCCTCTCACGCATGCCTTCAGCACGATTGCGCTGAAAGCCTTGCTCCACTTCGGCCAATGACCCTGCCGTGACAAGACTGAATGACAGTTTGCTTTTGCGGTAGTCCAGTCGTGTGGTTCGCACCTCGGGGCTATAGGCGAGTGCAACGGACACTTCACGGGTCCGGCCCCTGCCTTGCCAGAAATTTTCTGACGATGGCAATTCAAAAATGTGGTGCTGGTTGTTGGCAATGTGCTCTTCAGCCAACAAGGTCACTGCATCGTCCAATGATCGGTACAAGGCAGCATCGTTCACCTGGCCGTAGCCCACAAACCGGGTTATCCGATCTTTGGTCTTAGCTTTGTCAGCAACCTTGAGTAGCCCCTCGGTTGCAGCGGGCCAATAAGCATGCACTCCCAGCATGGCACGCAAAAGGTTGGGCGTTGCATCAGGCAAGTCCTGCAACAATCGTGCAGCCTTGTGGGCCACAAGCGGGGCCGCGTAGCTGGTGCCAACGTTTTCGCGGAACGCGCCGCCTCCCGCTTGCCCAAAGCCGCCATTCAATGACAACACGCCCAAGCCTTGATACCTGGCTCGGTTCGTTCCACGGTTGATGGCCACGTTGCCCGCGTGTTCGACCAGGTCGGGCTTGATCGCGCCGTTGATGGATGGCCCTGTGCGGGTCAAAGGCGAAGGCTGCCCTGAACGCGCAAGAATGCGTTCCTCAATTTGGTCTGGGTAGCGTTGTGCATCTCTGCTGGCCTCATGATGAGCCAAACCACCAACGGTCAGCACATTGAGTGCCGTAGCAGGGTCCAGCAAACGCGCTGACTCGTGAAAAAGGTAATCGGGATAGTTGGCCTGGACTTCTTCGAGATACAAGTTCCCCGTCGGGACAACGAACAAAACAACCAGTTCACGCGTGAGGCGATCGAGCGTATAGGCCAACCCACGCAGGTGACGGTCGTCGTAAATTTTGTTGCGATCACCGTAGCTCAGATTGAAGACACGGCAGCCGTATTGCTCTTGCAGATCACGCACGGCACGCTCAACCGCTTTTTCAACAAACTCGGTTTGGTCTTGGTCGTCGTCTTTAAAAACTTTGCCCGAAAACAGGCGCAGTTGCGGCACAAACTGCCGCTGACGAACACAAGCTTCTACATCGCCATACAAGGCAATACCACCCACAAAGGTGCCGTGCCAGTGAGGGCTTGTGTCGTTGGGACTGGTCTCTCCTGCAACATAGCCTTGTGCATCCCCCACCGCTTGCCCAAGCAATGGGTGGCCAGGCGTCAGGCCAGAATCCAGCACTGCGACAGCGGGTGCGGCTGCATCAGGTGCAGACGGCGCAGGGATGCTGTTCACATCCGTCGTGAGCAGCTCTACGCTAATGCCCAAGCGCGGTGGCAAATCGACCATGCGCACATCGCGATGGCGCAACAAAGCCTCAGCTTGGGTACGGTTGCACCGCACACGCACCATCATCAAAGATGGTTGCGCCACATCGTCCAAGCGTTCAATTTGGTTTTCTTCAAGCCAAGCCTTGAATGCCATCATTTCGGCTTGGCGCAAATCTGTGCGCTCTTGCGGCCACAGCTCTGCGTCAAGGACAAAGGTATCGGCTACCGGAAACCCTTGTTCGCGTAACGCCACCCCGGTTCGGTCTTCTGGGGTCCAACTTTCAAAGTCAGCAATGGCAAACAGCAACTCCTTTCGAGTGACTGTGCCGTTGCGAGCCAAAGTTGATAGGCGGGTTTCAAACTCACGCATGCCTTGCGCTGTCGCAAACGCCAGCACGATCGATTTGTCCTCTTGGCTCAGGACTTCCACGCCCGTGATCTGATCAAACTTGGGCAGGATGCCAACACCATCGGTTAGCCGGATTTTGATCAACTTGCGGTCATCAAAACCTGTCTCATCTTGGAATTCAGGCTGTCGCTGGTAGTTTGATAACCGCCCCAGCAATGAGCTGCCGAATTGACGAGGGTCACTTGGCGGCGGAACCAATGGTTTTTTGACTTGTCTGCGGTGCCGTTCAGGCTGCGGTGTTTCTCTGCTGATTCGCAGATGTTCGTATGGCATCGCCTCCCCCTCTCAATTTATTGTTTGTGGCGATATTCGCGTGCAAGTGCTGCGTCTATGTGCTTTCTTTCAAGGAATTCACGACCCGACAGGATCATTTCTTTGATGGCGCGTCGAAGGACTCGCTCTATATCGGCATGTGACATGCCTTTGAATTGAGATGCGATCTGGCCATCTTCGGACTCAAAGTTGCGACGCACACCTGAAAGTTTCAAGGCCAAAAGGCGCTTGATTTGGTCCAGCGTGGGCAACTCAAATTGAATGACCTCATCGAAGCGCCGCCAGACTGCTTTGTCCAGCAAGCTTTCGTAATTGGTTGTGGCAATCAAAATACTGTCACCACGGTAGCTGTCCATCATTTGCAGCACCGCATTGACGGATCGTTTGAGTTCGCCATGGTCAGCGCTGTCACCCCGGTCTTTGGTCAACGCATCGAATTCGTCAAACAGGGCCACCACGGGCTGCTGAGAGATGAAATCGAACACCTTGCGCAAGTTGGCAGCGGTTTCGCCCAAAAAGGATGAAATAACTGAGTCCAATCGGACCAAGACCAAAGGCATAGACAAGGCGTTGGCCACCACTTCAGCGGCCAGGGTCTTGCCGCAACCAGGGGGGCCGCAGAACAGCAATTTTTGTGCTGGCTGCATGCCGTATGTGCGGAGAACATCAGCCCGGTTGTGCTCCAGCAAAATTTCGTCGAGCAGTGACTTGCTGGTGTCGGCCAAGACCAAGTCTTTTTCTTCCCGAATGACAGGCCGGGTTTCCAAGAGGTCAAGTCCGCTGTCTTTGTTTGCGGGCAAATTGGAGACTGCTTGCAATTTGCGGCTTTGTGCCGGGGTGGTCATGCGGTCACCGTACAGCAGGCGCTCAAGGTCGTTGGCCAGCAAGTGGTGCTGCTTTTGACGTTCCTCGTCAATGATGGACTGGGATGCCAGTCGAAAGCCCACCAGATCACCTTCCGCACCTGCGCGGATAAGCTGTCTGAGCACTTTGCCACTGGCCATTTTTATCTCCTTTGATGTGGAATCTTACTAGCTGATGCTGCCAAATCCACTGGCATCACTTTGCCGGCACCGGCAAAGTGATCAGGTTAATCCCTAAAAACTCAATTATGGATAATTTTCACCAATTTTTAAGTCAGATTCCATTCCACGCTGAATAAAGTCTGCTCTTCCACCTGCTGCCCCAGCTGCCCTTCCAGCCCCTCAATCAACTCATTGCGCTGGGCCTCGATGTCGTCTTGTCGGGTGAACAGTTCACGGCGCAATTGGGTGCGTTTGGCTTCCAGGGTGCGCTGGTGCTTTTGGTGGGTCAGTTTGTCTTCCAGGGTTGCAGCTGTGGCTGCAGTGCGGCGCACTTCTTTGATGGCCAGGTCGATGGCCTTGATTTCTTGCTCCAGCCCCAGCTTGAGGTCATCGGCCCAGGCGTCGAGTTTTTCCACTTCTTTCTCAAAGTGCCCCAGGTTCCGGCGGTTCACATCGCGCAAGAAGTCGTTTTGGCGCTCTTGCAACGAGGCGTCCAGCGCCTGATTGGCAGCATCAAACAGGCTCGCGGTCAATGCGGCGCTGGTGTGCGTTTGGGAGGGCAGACGCAAAAGTTTTTCGGGCACGTCGTCGGGCAAGGTTTGCCCCGCGTGGGTGGCTGCGGCCACCACCAAGCGCTGTTCCATGGTGCCCAGGGCGTGCACGGTGACCAGCTTCACGGTCAACCAACCGCCCTGCCCTCTGAATGGTTTGAGGCTGCTGACGGTGTTGCCATAGGCGCTGTAGTCAAACTGCAGTTGGCCATGTGGCAGCTGGCGTGCTTTGGCGCGTTCGATGGCCCATTCGGCAAGCGGGTGGTCTGGTTTGTAGATGTGCGCTTCACCTGTGCGGCGCGGCAGTACGTAGCGGCCCAGCTCGGCGGTGGGCAACCCCTCGGGGGTGCGGTGCAGGTCAAAGCCTTCAGCATCAAAGTGGGCGCAGTCGGCCAGTTCGGCTTGGGTCAGGGTCATGAGCATTTGCTCGAAGCGGCCACGGGCGCTGCGGCTGTCCTCGGCACGCAGACGAAGTTTGTCTTGCACTTCTTCGTCAAAGTTTTCCAGCAACAGTTGGCGAGTCTTGACCATGGCTTCGTCGATCTCACCTTTCAGGTCCAGCTGCAGTTGCTCAAAGCTGGTTTTGATGTCTTGCGGGTCGCGGCAGTTTTGATAAATGTCGGCAATGCGGCGCTCAAAGTCCACGCCAGATCCAATCGCACCCAGCACTTCGTCGCTGGCCCCAAACACACCTTCAAACAGCTGGAATTTTTCGGCCAGCAGTTCGTACACGCGTGCGTCGGCTTCGTTGGTGCGGTCCACAAAGTTGACCACCACCACATCAAACTTTTGGCCATAGCGGTGGCAGCGGCCAATGCGCTGCTCGATGCGCTGGGGGTTCCAGGGCAGGTCGTAGTTGATGACCAGCGAGCAAAACTGCAAGTTGATGCCTTCTGCCCCGGCCTCGGTGGCGATCATGACCTTGCCGCTTTCTTTGAAGTGCTCCACCAAGGCCGCACGGGTGTCGGCGGTTTTGGAGCCGGTGATGCGGTCAGTGCCTTGGTGCTTTTTGATCCAGTCTTTGTAGATGGCCTGGGCGCGTGCGTCACTGTTGGTACCGTTGAAGAGCACGATTCCATCGCCATAAGGCGTGTTGGCCAGCAGCTCTAGCAAATAGTCTTGCGTGCGCCGGGACTCGGTGAAGATAATGGCCTTTTGCGGGGCACCCAGGCGCTCAAGTTCTTTGAAAGAGCGGGCCAATGCAGTCAGTAGTGCCTTGCCTTTGGCGTCGTCTTTGATTTGGGTGGCCAGTTGTTTGAAGTGCTGCAGCTCTTCGATTTCGGTGGCAATGGCTTGGCGCTGACTGGCGTTTTCCGGACGGGTTAGCCCAGCAGTTTCGTCGTTGCCGATTTCATCGGCCAGTTGATCCAGCGCTTCGTAGTCTTGGTCCAGCTGGTCGATCATGTCCAAGTCATCGGGCGTTTCGTCCAGCACCCCTTGCAGTCGCTTGGCCATGGTGTCCAATGCGCCCGCAATGGCATGGCTGGACGAGGCCAGCAGTTTCCACAGCACCAGCGAAATCAGGTGCCGCTGGCCCTCGGGCATGGCTTGCAAATTGGGGCGGCGCAGGTAGTCGGCCACCAGATTGGAAAACTCCCGTTCTTGGTCTGTGGGCATGAACTCTTGCACGATGGCCCGCCGCGCGGTGTACGACACATAGGGCTGCACCTGCCTGCGCAAGGTGCGCTTGCACAGCGGGGCCAGCCGGTTACGCAAGGCCTCAAAGGTCTGGCCCTTGGTGGGCGTGGCAAATTGCGCCCGAAAGCTGTCGGCATCGCCAAACACGCGGTCGTCGATCATGCTGACCAATCCATACAACTCCAGCAGCGAGTTTTGCAGGGGCGTTGCGGTCAGCAGCACCTTGGACTGGACTTTGAACAGCGCGTCTTTGAGCGTCTTGCCAATAACGTTGTTCTTTTTGTGGACGTTGCGCAAGCGGTGCGCTTCGTCCATGACCACCAAATCCCAATCGATAGCCTTGATGTCCTTGGCCTTGGACTTGGCAAATTGGTACGAACAAATGACTGGGCCGCTGGAACAAACAAAGGGGTTGGTTTGTCCTGTTTTGCGCAAAGCGTTGAAACTCTTGGCTTCCAAAATGGTGCCTTGCAGGCCGAACTTGTCTTGCAGCTCTTGGTGCCACTGCTTGCGCAAGTTGGCGGGCACGATGATCAGCACCTTGCGCCGCCGCTCGGCCCAGCGCTGAGAAATGACCAAGCCAGCCTCGATGGTTTTGCCCAAACCCACTTCGTCGGCCAGGATCACGCCACGCGACAAGGGGTTTTGGCATGCAAACAGTGCGGCTTCGACTTGATGCGGGTTCAGGTCCACCTGTGAATTGACCAGAGTGGATGCCAGCGCTTCAACAGAATCCGCTGCCGCCCGTCTTGTGAGTTGCCATGCGTAGTACTGGCTTTGGTAGGGCGTAATGTCAGTCATGTTGTAGCCGATTTGAACAGGGCTCGGTCACGGATTAAGAATTAAGGATTTGGCAGCCTTGCTGCGCGCTCTAAAAATTCCACAGGCACAGCAGCTACCTTGCGCGTCTCACGATCAATGAACACGATTCCGATCTTGCCCCGGGCCACCTCGCGGGCAGTGTCCAGGCATTCCATGCGGTAAACCAGATCAAAGCCATATTTGTTGTAGTCCTGAGGAATCATGCTCACCCGCATGGTTTCGCCATGGAAGCCTTCGGACTTGTATTGCGCGACCATGTCGCTCACCACGATGGGGTGACCTGCGACATTGCCCTCCTTGTAGCCCAACGATTTGAAAAATCTTACCCGAGCTTCAGAAACGAGCGTCAGAAGCTGCGCATTGTCCAAGTGACCGCCCTGATTGACGTGGCTGATGTAGATCTGGATGTCGGCGGCAAAGACAAAGTGATCGGGCAGGCTGAACTGAATACGTGGCATGGAAACGGTAAAAGCAATAAAAAAACACTATTGTCCCTTGCTTACAAAAAAAAGCCGACAAAAGCCGGCCATGAACAAACGTGCGCTACAGACTGTCGGGCGCAGTTGACTTAATTTATGGCGTCAACACCAAGTTTTTGATGGTGGTGCTACCCGCAAGACCCAAGTCCAACACGGGGTTGGTGCTCTGCGTGGTGTAGTCCGTGGCTGTTCCAGTCAGGTTGTAGCGGCCAGGCACCATGCTGTCGGTGGTGAACACCAAGGGCTGCCCTGCCACATAAGGCGCCTTGACTGCAGCAGCCAAGGGCAAGGCCAGGGTGTACACGGCTGTTTCAGAGTTCACACCCATCGATGCCACCTGCAGAGACTGCCCCGTGCTGAGCGTTTGGCTGGCCAACACCCGCGCGTCGGTCAACAGTGCATTGCTGCTGTTGCTGACCACACCCGCGACCGAGGCCATGGCCGAAGCGCTGGGCACGATGGGAGTTTGAGCGGTGTTGAGCGTGGTCACGCCCGTGGCCAAAGACACCGGCACGTTGGTGATGGCCGCTGTGGTCAGGTTTTGCCCCGCCACCACCACGGTGTAGTGGGTGTTCTCGGGCAGGTAAGCCAAGGTGAATTTGCCCGTGATGGGGTTGGGCACGGTAGCGCGCAAGTTGTTGTCCGGATCGCGGGTGGACACGACCACACCAGACGCCAAAGCAGGGTCGATAAAGCCCTCGATGGCCGTGGTCAGACGAGGGATCACCGCCACCACCGGCTTGAGGTTGTAACGCCCGGAAGCCCCGGCCTTGACGATGGAGCGGCAGGCATCAAAGTCCAGCACCATATCGGCCACCTGACCGCTCTGCACATCAAAACGCGCTTGCAGCTTGAAGCCGCTTTGCTGCGCGCTGGGCGTGGACAAGGGGATCTCGGTGCTACTGCCCGTGAGCACCAGCGCATTGGCCAAAGGGTTGGCCGTGGTGGGGTTGGCTGGGTTGTCGGCCAACACCAGGCGCAGCTGCTGGTAATTGCCCACGGGCAAAGGCAATGAGCCCAGTTCTTGCAATACGCCGTTGGTGAGCGACAGCAAATCGATACGCTGCGTGGGAATGCTCAATTCGCGCCAGCCCAAGAGCTCGGTGCCATCGGCCGCCGCGCTTTGATGCACCCGGATTTTGTTCACCGTGACATACACATGGTCATAGCCGCAGGCGGGCGCGTCGGTCATGGCCAGTTTGAGCGTGCCGGTGGGCGTGCTGCCACCGCTGCCGCCGCAGGCCACCAAACCTGCGGTGACCAAGGCCAGGCCTGACCAAGCCCAGGGTTGGCGGGTTTGAAACTTGTGCTGCATGCCCATGGAGTGCTCCTGATTCAAAACGATGTCCTGCATCGTCTTGCGTTTCAGGCTCTTGGGCCATCCCGCCAAAGGTGTGTTTGGGGTCGATCGGAGGGTGTAGTCCTCAGGGTTTGGGAGGAGGACCAACAGGGCCCGTGCTCAGGCCCTTGGTGGGCCAAGACGGTGACGGCGCTTTAGCCGCCTGCCTTGGAGGCTTTGGATTTTTGGCGCTTGGCCACCTCGGCTTGCATGGCCTGCAAGGTTTTGGCATCCGGGGTTTTCCAGTTGCCACCAGACTGGTTGACCATGTGGTTCAAGGCTTCGGCGAAGGCTTCCAGCGTCAAGTCGGCTTGACCGCCTTTGGCAGGCATGCCTCTGACCCCCACATAGCCGTGTGCGGTGAGGGTGACCTGGCCCTCACGAATCAGCGGGGCCCATTGGGCTTTGTTGCCCAACTGCGGTGCTTTGGGGAAAGCCTGCCCGTGGCAACTGGCACAAACGGCTTTGTAAGTGCTCTCGCCCGAGGCCCAGGCGGGCACGGTGGCCCAAGTGATGCCAGCCAACAAACAAATTGCCAATGGATTCATGGATTCATCCTTTCATTCACACGCATCAGTTCAGAGGCACCGTCAGCTGCGCGATGACCCCTGCCGTATCGGGGCGCACGCCCCGCCACCAGGCAAAGGCCTCGGCGGCTTGTTCGGCCAGCATGCCCACGCCATCGGCCAGGTGGGTCACGCCGGCTTGCTGGGCCAGCTTTAAAAACGGTGTGAGGCCTTTGCCGTACGTCAAATCATAGGCCAGGCAGCCGGGGGCAAACACGCTGGCGGCCAGCGGCGGCAGCTCCGCCGTGAGGCTGGACGAGGTGGCGTTGAACACCACATCGAAATGGCCTTGCACCGACTCATAAGCCAAACCCGTCACCGGCACCTGGCCGCTTTGGTGCTGGTGCGCCAGTGCCGCCAGCGCTTGCGCCTTGGCCACGGTGCGGTTGACGATCACGAGTTCGGCAGGTTGCTCGGCCAGGAGCGGCAGCAAAGCCCCGCGTGTGGCGCCACCCGCACCCAAAATCAGCACCCGCCGC
>Ga0315901_10005131_pt1 | contig 16026 bp, 33 predicted proteins | sample LakEriMetagenome_10_FD_203761 | JGI IMG/M metagenome (GOLD analysis project Ga0315901, IMG submission 203761) | Freshwater fungal communities from buoy surface, Lake Erie, Ohio, United States - Buoy 2 MA116 | ecosystem: Environmental > Aquatic > Freshwater > Lake | place: USA: Lake Erie, Ohio...
TCAAACGCTGACTTTTCAAGTATTCAAACAATTATTAGTAATTACAATTTGAGTATAAACGTAAACGCTGGGGACTTTGCACATATCAAATGGGTTACTCCTACATGGGTTACTAATCCAACAGGATTGAGGGTTTATGGACAAATTTATATTGAATAAGATGTACGAATACGAAATTAAATATGAGCCTGTAAGTATTGATGGAATTGAATATCCTAAGTACAATATTTACTACTATACAAATGGAGAGCTTGAAACAAAAGAATTTTATGCAACTGATTTAAATAATCCAGATGGCATTATAAGATATGGTTATAAATTAAAAAATTAATATTATGAGTTTTGATAAATTAGCTGGAAATGGTGGTACATACTTTTTAGAAAGTTCGACAGTTCACACAGCAAAAGATTATGTTTATTTAGTTATAAATGCTGATGCTGTATTTTCAACATTAACATTAACTAATAACAATGGAACAACAACAAATGCTTTGACTTCTCAGAATTTATCTGGAAGAACAGTTGCAAAAGGAATGACATTATCAGCTCCAATTGGAAGTGTGTTCAGTGCAATTACAATTACAAGTGGCTCTGCAATTGGAGTAAGATCTAATCCTTAATATTATGTTTGGATTTGGATTTCCTTATAATACAATTAATCCATCATTAGATGGAGGTGCTGCATTTGATCCAGATGCAGGGGCTTTTTTTACAGCATCAGGAATAACTGATACTACTCAAAAAAATGCTGTTAATCAGTTGGTACTTGATTTAAAGTCTTACAACATTTGGACTAAGATGAAATTACTTTATCCAATTATTGGAGGTTCAGCAAGTTCACACGCGGTCAATCTTAAAACTCCAGGTACGTACAATTTAACATTTGCAACTGGCGTTACTCATAGCTCAACTGGAATGACTGGTAATGGAACAAGTGGATATGCAAATACAAGTTTTAATACATCTACTCAAGCAACTTTAAACAATACTCATTTATCTTTTTACTCAAGAACTAACTTAGAAAATAGTTCAATTGATGCTGGTAATTCAAATTCATCTGGTTCACAATGGTTATTAGCTACACGATTTACAAGTGTAGGTGCTATAAGTGACCAATATAATTCCACTACGGGAAGAATAACAGCTACAAATACTAATTCACAAGGATTTTATATTCAAAGTAGGACTGCTTCAAATGTACATAAGTTATTTAAAAATGGGTCACAATTAGGAACTACTAACACAGGTACAAGTGGAAGCTTATTGAATTTAAACATGACTTTGTTATGTCAGAATATTAATGGAACACCATCAAGTTATTCAATTAGACAGTGTGCATTTGCAAGTATTGGAGATGGATTAACAGATACAGAAGCAACTAATTTTTACACAGCAGTACAAGCATATCAAACAACTTTAAGCAGAAACGTATAATGGATGGAAGAATAGTAATACCAGAAGTAGCTCAACAGTTACAAGGTGTTTTTATAGATAGTGATACATTTTTCAATTTTGTTCAAGACATTAACGATGAATGGTTTTTAATTTTAAGCGAACAGGATGAGCAAGATATTGCTCAAACTGAATACGCTTATTTATTAGAGTTACCATTGTCACCATACGAACCTAAACCAAGCCCACCAATACCATGATATTTAACAAAGGAAAAGCAACAACAGATTTAAGTGAGACAAAATTAGTAAGTGATTTGATTATTAAAACTCTTTACTTACCTAAAGGACAATATTTTGATAAGCCAACTAAAAAGCAATGGTTATTTTTGCACCACACAGCAGGCTGGCAAAATCCATTTAATACTATTTCATCTTGGGGTAGAGATACACGTGGCGAAGTAGCGACTGAATTTGTTTTAGGAGGTCAATCTGTAAAGGGTAACGATATTACTCACGACGGGGTAATTGTTCAAGCATTTCCAACTGGTGGCTGGGGATGGCATTTAGGTACTGGAAGGGGAACAATGCACTCTAATAGCGTAGGAATTGAGGTTTGTTGTTTTGGACAAATCAAAGATGGTAAGACTTATGTTAATGTAGTTGCTGATCCTAAACAAGTGATCGAATTAAAAAAACCATTTAGAGGTCATAAGTTTTGGCATAACTATTCAGATAAGCAATTAGAAACATTAAAAGAATTAATTTTGTTTATTGCTAATCGAGATGGTATTGATGTTAGAAAAGGACTGCCTGAAATGATAAGACAAAAGGGAGTAGATGCTTTTGATTTTTGCGATGCTACTTACGTGAGTAAAAATCCAGGTTTGTGGAATCATACAAACGTAATAAGGGGAAAAGTGGATATGTATCCACATCCAGATTTAATTGATTTACTTTTATCATTATGAAATTAAATAGTTTAAAATTTGAATTAAAAGACGTTGTTCAAATTCTCAGCGTTGCTGTAATGTTAATCACTCAATATTATTCTTTAAAGAGTGATATTAAAGAATTGATTTTATACAGAAAGGAAGATGAGAAATTTTTAAATTTAAGAATATCAAGAATTGAATCTGATGTTCAAAAGCATTCAAATGCAATACTTGATTTGCAATTAAGAAATAGAAATGCAATATTGCCCGAAACCCCAAAAATAACAAGTGATGGGAAATCCAATTAAAAACTTTTTTAGTAATTTGATTAAAGGATCAACAAGTGAATTGGTTGGTCAATTAGGAAACACTATTGATAAGTTCATCCAAACGCCTGAAGAAAAGCAAGCCGCAGCCATTGAAATGGCAAAGATTGTAAACGAACACGAAGCAAGAATGTACGAAGCAAGTGTCAAAGCATTGGAAGCAGAAGAAAATAATATTACAGGAAGATGGAGTGCTGACATGGGTTCTGATTCATGGCTTAGTAAGAATTCAAGACCAATTGTTTTATTGGCTATGATTGGATTTTTATTTTTAATGATAATTTTAGATTCATGCAAGATCGAATTTGAGGTTAAAGAATCTTACATTACTTTAATGGAAGCACTATTGATTACAGTAGTGGTTGCTTATTTTGGAAGTAGGGGAGTTGAAAAATACCAAGCTATAAAAAGAAAATAAAATTAATCATATTGATTATCAGGCAGTTAGCAATTAACTGCTTTTTTTTTCTTTGTAGATTTATAAAAAGTTTATAATTTTGTAGAAAATTAAAATCAAATTATGGAACAAATCAAAGAAATCAGAAATCAAATCTATTTATTAGATGATGAAATTGCTTCGCTGATCGCAAGTAATTTACCAAAATATTTAATAGATATTAAATGGAGAAATTTGCTTTATCAGAGAACTGAACTTTTTAATAAACTTTTAGAAACAGAAAAAAAATATGACAGCTTACGAACTGCTTAAAAAACATTGGTATAAAAAACATAATTCCCCAATGCCAGATCCACAAAGGCATGTACTTGATGCAATAGATGAAGCCTTATTAATGCCTCTTGAATCAACAAGGATTAAACTAGGCAGAGAGGTTTACCCATTTGAAGCTCTAAATATAAATGATTATTTCTATGGAAGGGAATATAGTAAAGCAAACAACGCTTCAATCTATGGATCAATTTATAATTATGTTGTAAAGAATCCAGATAAAAAATTTAAGACTGTAAAGGAAGAATATAAAGGTAAACACTTCATTAAAGTAATAAGGGTATTATGAATCTAATTAAAGACTGCTCCTTTTTAAAGGATACATTATGTAGTAATGAAATTGCAAGATTAGTTGTTATTACAAAAAATGGAAAAAGACTTTTAAAAGATATTATTTACAGACCTTACTTTGAACCTCCAAAATATATTCTAAGCTGCGAACCTTCGGTATTAATTTGGACTGACGACCAGGAATGGGAGACTGAATATAAAATGAGCTTTAAAAAGTTTTGCGAGTTATTAGATAAAAATCATATTAAATCATGTTACTATAAAAATTAAATTATGACAACACAAGAAATGGAACAATTACTTTTGGAAGGTAAGACAAAAAAAGAAATCATTCAGGAAACAATGATTAATGAAAACGACTATAAACATAAAATAAATTTTATTATGGCTAAATATAATAATGTTCAATCAGACCATTCAAGATTGCATTATATTAATCAAGTTGAAAAATTATTTTTTATAGCCAACGAAATGTATTATGAAAGTGAAGGAATAGAAAAGCTAAATTGGAAGATAAAAAGAAATGAACTTGGAAGAATTTATTCAACTTTTAATGCCTTGACTCCTAAGGAGATAGAATATAATTTTAAATAAATTTTTTTATATTATAAATTCTTTATAAATTTGCACTATAAATTAAAAATCACAAATCATGGAAAAGAAAGAAAAAAAGGATTTAACCATCCAACAAAGGTTAATTGAAGTTCAAACAGAACTTAAAGTTCCAAAAGGAAATTACAATTCATTTGGAAAGTACAAGTACAGATCAGCAGAAGATATTCTGGAAGCTGTAAAACCATTACTAAAAAAGCATGAAGTTTTATTTACCATTACTGATGATATTATTCAGATAGGAAATAAAATGTTTATTAAGGCATTTGCAAATATATGCTATAATAATGAATGTATTTCTGTTAATGGATTCGCTGAGATAGGGGAACACAAAGGAATGAGTGTTGAGCAATGTATTGGAACAGCATCAAGCTATGCAAGGAAATATGCAATGAATGGTTTATTTTTAATAGATGAAACAGAAGCTGATCCAGACCACGATAACAAAAAGCAAGAAGTTAAAAAGGATCTTCCTGAGCTACCACAAAATAAAGCTGATGATGTAATTGATTTTTTAATCAATAAAAGTGGAACTCTTGAACAGGTACAGAAGAAATATAAATTAAATGAAACTCAAATAGAGTATTTTAACAACATTATAAAATCTAATAAGTAATGAATTTATTTCAAATTGAACAACAGTATTTAAACCTATCTAATGAATTATTAGAAGTAGGTGGTGAATTAACTCCAGAGCTTGAACAGGCTCTGGAAATTTCACAAGAGCAATTAAATAATAAAGGAATTGCTTATGGATTTATAATTAAAAAATTTGAAACTGAATCAGATATTATTGATGCTGAGATCAAAAGATTACAGGCATTAAAAAAGTCAAGAGAAAATACAGTTGAAAGATTAAAGGAAAGAATTAAATCAGCAATGGAATTATTTGATGTTGATAAAATTGAAACTCCATTAATGAAGTTATCATTTAGAAAATCAGAAGCTATTCAAATAGATGATATTACTTTAATACCTTCAATGTATAAAACTTTAAAAGTAACAGAGCATCCAGATAAAACCTTAATTAAAGATTCTTTAAAGTTAGGCAAGGAAGTTAAAGGAGCATCACTGGTAATTAATAATAATTTACAAATAAAATAAAAATGGAAACAACAGGAACAATTCACTTTATAAGTGAGAAAAAAAGAGTATCTGATAAATTTACAGTACAGGAATTTGTAATTGAAACAGATGAGAAATACCCTCAAAAGATTGTATTTAATTTAATTAATGATAAAGTTAATTTGATTAATGGTTATCAGTCTGGAGATACAATAAAGGTTGCTTTTAATTTAACAGGGAGAGAATATAATGGAAAATATTATAATACTCTTTCGTGTTGGAAGATTCAACCAATTAATGGAATATCTAATCAAGAAAATAATTTTGATGAGAACGTAGAAGTTCCATTTTAATTTATTATTTTTAAAATAAATTACTCGCCAAGTGATTAAGTTAATTACATATTATTACCCCTTTTATTCTAAAGCCCTTTGGCGAGTGGCTAGGAATAATTGGGGTTTCATATTTTTATATTATGGCAAAAGATCCAGCATTTTTATTTTATCCAAATGACTTTACAGTAGGTACTCAATTTTTCAGCAATGAACAAGTTGGAATCTATGTAAGGATATTATGCGCTCAGCATCAGCATGGGCATTTATCAAAATCGCAAATACAAAGATTATGCAATGGCATTTCCAATTCAGATGATTTGGAAGAGGTATTGAATAAATTTAAACAAGACAGCGAAGGAAAATATTACAATGAAAGGCTTGATGATGAAATACTTAAAAGAAGAAAGCATTCAGATAAGCAAAGAGAAAATGCAAATATGCGATGGCATAAAAGTGGCAATGCCAATGCAATGCCTTTAGAAAATGAAAATGAAATTGAAATTGAAATAGAAAATAAAAATGATAAAAAGATTTATAGGAAATTCGATCATTTAAAAATTACTCAGGCTGAGTTTAATTTATTGAATAAAGATTATTCAAAAGATAAAATTGATTCAGTGTTGGATTCAATTCAAAATTATAGAGCGAATAAAAAATATGTTTCACTTTATTTAACTGCTGTTAAATGGTTAAAGAAGGAATCAAAGTCTAATGAAAATAAAATGGTTTACTAATGGAATTCTTTGACTATGGAATAAATGTACCTTCTGGAAAGTCTGGAGAGGTACAAACAACTTGCCCTAAATGTAGCCATGAAAGAAAAAAGAAATCAGTTAAATGCTTATCTGTTAATTTAGATAAGAAGATTTGGAACTGCTTTCACTGTGGCTGGAGGGGATTTTTAAAAAATGAATCTATTGAAAATAAAGTTTACATTAAACCTGAGTGGAAAAATAAAACAAATCTTTCTGATAAGGCTGTAAAATATTTTTATGATAGGAAAATATCACAAAAGACTTTAACTCATTTTAAAATTACAGAGGGTATTGAATTCATGCCACAAGTTGGAAAGGAAATGAATACAATTCAATTTAATTATTTTGATCTTGATGGAGAGCTAACAAACATAAAGTACAGGACAGGGAATAAATTATTTAAACTTAATAAAGGCAGTAAATTAATTTTTTACAATTTAAACAATATAGACTTTACTCAGCCTATATTTTTAACAGAGGGAGAGATTGATGCATTAAGTTTATTTGAAGCTGGTAAATCAAATGTATTATCTGTTCCAAATGGAGCGAATTTAAATAATAATAATTTAGAATACCTACAATTTATTTCAGATCAATTTAATGATGTTCCTTTATTTTATTTATGCTTTGATAACGATCAGGCTGGAAGAAAATTAAGAGATGATATTTCAGACAGGCTTGGAAAAGATAGATGCAGAATTATTGAATTTAAAAATTGTAAAGATGCGAATGAATGTTTAATTACTTATGGCATACAGGGAATAATAGAATCAATTCAAGATGCAAAGGAATTCGATATTGAAGGGGTTTATACTATTAAGGATATATCAGATGATATTGATGATATGTATATGAATGGTTTGGATGAGGGATTAACAATTGGTCATGCAACATTTGATAAGCATTTAAGATTTGTTAAAGGATATATTACCACAATAACAGGAATACCAAATCATGGCAAATCTGATTTTCTTGATGAAATAATACTTAGGTTATTTATTAATCATGGTTGGAAGGGAGCATTTTATTCTCCAGAGAATAAACCAACAAAACTTCATTTTTCAAAGTTAGCAAGAAAGATTACTGGAAAACCTTGGAATGGATTAATGAGAATGACAATAGATCAAGTAAATGAAATAAAGGAATTATTAAATAATAAAATTTGGTTTGTAAAGCCTGAGAAAGATTTTACACTAACTTCAATACTTAATCATGTTAAATCATTGCATTCAAAATATGGAATGGATTTCTTTGTAATTGATGCATGGAATAAACTTGAACATAAATACGAAATAAGCGAAACAAAATATGTCGGGGAATCACTTGATGAGCTTTCAAGATTCTGTGAGGTTAATAACATTCATTGCTTTTTAGTAGCTCATCCAACAAAGATTAAAAAGGATCTTAATACTTTACAATATGAAGTTCCAAATCTTTATTCAATATCTGGATCATCTAATTTCTTTAATAAATCTGATAATGGAATAACAGTGTATAGGGACTTTAATAAAAATGTTACTCAGGTTTATATTCAGAAAGTAAAGTTTAGCCATTGGGGTGGAATAGGAATGAGTACCTTTAATTATCAAATGGAATCTGGAAGATATTGTGAAACAGATGGAAGTTATAAAACAGGCAGCTGGATAAATAAGTCTGAGCCTGTAATGGTTCAAAATAATGAATTCCTAAATGATATAATAATTAACAATGAAGATTATTTTTAAATGACAAAGCAAGAGATAAAAAAATTAGATACTGTATTTTCAAAGTACATAAGAAATAAATATTCAAATAATGGAATGAATGAATGCTACACTTGTGGAAGATGGAATGAAATCAGCAAAATGCAATGTGGACATTTCTGGAGTAGGAAGCATCAGTCAGTACGCTGGAACGAAGATAACGCTAGACCTCAATGCTATGGATGTAATGTAATGATGTATGGAAGGCAATTTGAGTTTGGGAATAAATTACTAGCTGAAATAGGTGAACAAAGATTTCAAGTTCTGGAACAACTTAAAAATACTTCAAGCAAAGATTTAATGTTAAATTTTAAAGAGCTTTATGATTACTATTCAAATAACAGCTGAACAAATAGAAAGAGCAAAACAAAGATATGACTTTGAAAAATTAAAAGGATCAGTCATGAATGGATCTTCAAATATTTATGGTGCATTAGGTGAAATTGTTTACATGGACTTTATGACTTCAAAAGGATTTAAAATTGTAGATGAATCGACATTTGATTATGATTTTATTTGTAATGGTTTTAAAGTTGATGTGAAAAGTTCAAAACTAAATAAAGTGAATGAAAAATATATTAATACTAATATTGAATGCAGATTAATAAACCATAATCAAAACGCTCATTTTTACTTTTTTTGTAAGATATCAGAGGATTTTAGATCAGCGTACCTGTTAGGATATATCTCAAAAAAAGAGTTCAGTAAACAGGCTATATTTACCTATAATGGACAGCCATCAGTTAGGGGTGAGAATTTTAATTACAGAGGGGATGGATGGCATATTTATAGTAATAGCCTTAATTTATTCAAAATTTAATACCTTGATTATCAAGCAGTTAGCATTTTTTATCATAATTTATTGGGTCATATTATAAACTCTTTATAAATTAGCTCTATAATTAAAAAACAAATAACAATGGAAACACAAAATGCAATAGAAAGGTACATGAGTTTATTCACTGAATCTTTAAATGATGTAGATTTTTTAAATAACTTAGAAGATAAGAGATCTAAAGAATGGTTTTTAAGACAAATTAAAAATGCAATGGAAGCAGTTGCAAGACAAAAAGCAATAGATATAAAGAATTCAATCTCAACATTATAAACCAATAAAAACAAATCACAATGAAAACAACAAATGAATTTATTAGTAGCTTAGGATCATCAGACTTTGAGAGTTGGATTAAGGTTCAGGAATCATATAAAAATAATTGTTTTATGGAAGATATTATGGAAGTAGGTTTCAATAATAATACTGGTTATGTTTACATAGCTCTTGATAATGGAGTTCAGATAGCATCTTGTTTCGGTCAACCAGTAGATTATATTGTTTATGATTCAGAAACAGGAGAGGAACATTTTTTTGATCATTATTATGAAGCTTTAAATTATTTTAATATTTAATATAATGAAAGATCAAATCACAAAGAAAATGAGACAGGAAATAAATAAAAACATTATAAATGAAAAATGTAATTTATTGACTGATTATATTACCTCAGAATTAAATAAGGCTCAGGATGAGAATTACAGAAATGAGGTTTCAATACCTTATGTACTTGGAACTCTTATGCAAGTATTAAAAAGTGTAAATCAAGATATTCAAATAATAAAAAACTTTAATAATAAATAATTATGCTAACTAAAATAATATCAATATATGATGCTGAGGACTTCCCAATTGAAGTTGAATTAACAGCAGAGGGGCATGTTGCAAATGATGGGATTGGATCTTATGAATACTGGGGATGCAAAGGTTATGATTCTGGAACTGATTATTTTGAGATTGAAGAAATAACCTATGAAAAAAAGGAATATTCAGAAGAGCAACAAAAAATAATAGATCAATATTTAATTGATAACTCAGAGGAAATTTCTGAGATATTCAACAATGAATGGAATAATCAAGAACCTTATTATGGATATGATGACTGATTTAACAATATTAGAAACCTTTCAATTTATTATAGCTTCATTGATAGGAACAACAATAATAGTATTAATTTTTTACGCTCTCTATGTAATTGGATTACTAATAAAAGAGGAATTAAAAGAATTGATTAAAAGAATAAAAAAAAATAAATCATGAAAGAATTATTACAAATCGCTGAGGTTGAATTAACCTATAAAAATAAAAGAAAAGGAACAGTAAAGGTAGATCAATCTAAAAACGCTTATAATGTTTTTAAATCAATATGGGCAGATGATATTGAATTGAGAGAAAGATTTTATTGTATGTTCTTAAACAGAGCAAACAATATAATAGCAGTACAGGAAATTTCAGCTGGATCAACAACTGGTTGTATTGTAGATGCTAAATTTATTTTTGCAACAGCTGTTAAAATTATGGCTGAGGGAATAATAATTTCACATAATCATCCATCAGGAAATACAAAACCATCTGAACATGATATTCAAATAACTAAAAAGATAAAAGATATATGCAAGTTGTTTGATATGAAACTTTTAGATCATTTAATACTAACTGATGAAACATATCTTTCAATGGCTGATGATGGATTAATGTAACGTAATGCAGCTATACGTCAGGTTTTGTTTTTCACAAAACTTGCGTATAGGTGGTGTTATATGAAGTGCCGACTTATTTACGATAAAGATCAATTGGAACACTAAACAGAAAAACAAAAAGAAAAAAAGCGATGGCAAAAAATGTAAAAGTAATTGATACAGATGGTTTAGATGAAACCACAATATCACAGATTGAAGAAGTAATGATTTACACCAATGACTATTACGAAAATGATACGTTGTTTGTTGAATTACATAACTCAAAAGGAGAAATAATTAGAATATTTCCTGAAAGAATACAAGAGATATGCTAAATTATAAAGTAGAAATAATACCTAAAGAAAAAGGTAAGGAGTGGATTTTAAATAAGCACTACGCTAAACGTATGCCCCCAATTACTTTTTTATTCGGATTGATTTTAGATAATGAAATTAAAGGTATGTGTAGCTTTGGAACTCCTGCAAGTAATGCAATAAGAAGTGTGTATTCTGACTATAATGTTATTGAATTAAACAGACTTTGTATTGATGAAGGATTAGAAAAGAATATACTAAGTTGGTTTTTATCAAAGTGTTTAAATCTTATACCAAAACCAAATGTAATTGTTAGCTATGCTGATACATCAAAAGGACATAATGGGTATATTTATCAAGCTACGAATTGGATTTACCCTGGACTTTCAGCTAAAGTTAGTGATTACAAAGTAAGAGGGATGGAACATTTTCATACATCTACAATTTTTGATATGAGTAGAGGGCAAAAAGACAGAGGTAAATGGTTAAAAGAGAAGTTTGGAGATGATTTGTATTTTGCTGAAAGGGACAGAAAACACAGATATTTTTATTTTATAGGCAATAAGAGACAAAAAAATGATATGCTAAAGAAATTGAAATTTAAGATTGAACCATACCCAAAAGGGGATAACCAAAGATATGATGCAAGTTACAAGGTCAAAGATAAATATATTGAAAACACCTTATTTTAAAAAGTGCGCATAAACTATACGCATAATAATCAAAGGAGGCAATTAGTCTCCTTTTTTTATTTTAGTTAATAACCTTTATTTAAATTGGATTACAGATAATTATCTTTACTGCAAATAAACTGCAAATGAAAATAAGTAAAGTTAAAATTGGATTGGTTAAACCGAATCCAAATAATCCCAGAATAATCAAAGATGATAAATTCCAAAAGCTGGTAAAGTCAATTAAGGAATTCCCCGAAATGCTTGAAATAAGACCTATTATTGTTAATAAGGATATGGAAGTACTTGGAGGTAATATGAGGCTCAGAGCTTGTCAGGAAGCTGGTTTAAAAGAGGTTTTTATTGGGGATGGTAGTAATCTAACACCTGAGCAACAAAAAGAGTTTATAATCAAAGATAATGTGGGATTCGGTGAATGGGATTGGGATGCATTGGCAAATGAATGGGATTCTGAATTATTGGGTGAATGGGGACTTGATGTTTGGCAGCCATCAAATGAAGAAATAAATCTGGATGATTTTTTTGAAGAAAATAATAATGAAGAAAAAACAAATACTTTTAAAATAGTATTGGAATATACTGAGGAAGATTACTCAGCTGTAAATGAAGCATTCAAAAAATACTCAGGTAGCAAAGAAAAAATTGTTGCTAAGTTGTTAGGATTATGATTGTTTATTTAGCTGGATTTAAAACTATTGAAAGGACATGGATTAAACAAACAAAGGATATTTATTTATTATCATCTTTTTGGGAACATAAAACTGGTAGATATGGAGATTATGTAAATCAAGAAAAACATATTTTAGATAGTGGAGCTTTTAGTGCTATAAATGATAAATCAGGTAAGTATAAAAATTTTGATTGGGATTCATACGTTAAAAAATATATTGCTTTTATTAAACATACAAAGCAAAAATTATTTTTTGAATTAGATATTGATTGCGTAGTTGGTTTAAATAAAGTTGAATACTACAGAAAACAAATAGAAGATGGAGTAGGAATAGCTCCAATAGTTTGCTGGCACTCAAATAGAGGTTCTGAGTACTGGATTAAATGTTGTGAAGAATATCCATACGTTGCCTTAGGAACAACTATGGCAAATGAACATGGAAAAAAAATAAGAAAGAATCCAAAAATACTTCACTGGTTTATAAATCATGCTCATAAAAATAAAGCTAAAATACATGGACTTGGATTTACTTCAACACCTTGGTTAAAAGAATTAAAATTTGATAGTGTTGATAGTACAACATGGAATGTTGGAGGTAAATTTGGAAATGTAGTAGTATTTGATAAAAATGGATTTCCAACTCAAAGATATAAAACAGATAAATCTAAAAAAGCTATAACTAATAAATTGAATTTATATAACTTTGAGCAATGGGTTAAATTTCAAAAATACGCAGAAAATAATTTATGAATATAATAGGACATTCAATAATAGGATATACTGGTTTTATTATAACTAAAGAACCTTTATTTTTAATTGGCAGTTTAATACCTGATATAGTATTAATACCAAATGAATTAAGATTTAATAAATTTGATAAATGGAATGTTAGATATAAATTCTTATATGATATTTCTCATTCTTTATATATTCCAATACTATTATTATTATTTAATCCAATATTAGCAATTGCTTATTTAATTCATTTATTAATTGACATTCCATTTCATACTTCTTCATTTCGTTGGAAGCCATTTTTATTTAATAGATATAAATCAAAAAGAAAAGTATTGCTTTTAAGTGGTGGTGCAGATAGTATTGCTTGTGCTGAGTTAGAAAAAGATTATGATTGTATTTTTTTTGACTATGGACAAAGTTATTGCAGTAAAGAATTAAATTGTGCTATTGAATATTGTAATATAAAAGGCATAGATTTGAAAATTGAAAAAAGAAATTGGCATACTGATATAAAAAATAGAAACTATTATCTGATTGCTGAATGCATTAAATTAGGTTATGATGAGGTTATAATAGGCACAAGAAACATTATTCCTTTATTTGATAAGTATAAAGATAGCAATTGGTTTAATTTAAAAATATATCAATATTTAACTAAAACATATATTAATATGCCATTGATTGGCAACTTAAAATTTCAAGTAATAAAAAAGACAAATCATTTTAAATACTATTCAACTGAATTATGATAATAGAAAAAAAATATCACTTTTATTCAGCCCATCGAAATAAAGCTGGAGGAGAAAAATGTGGAAGGATTCATGGACATACCTATGAAGTGGTCTGTCATTTTAAATTTGATAAAATGAATGAAAGTGGAGTAACTTATTTATTCAGTGATATTGATAAATTAGTTGAGCCAATTATTAAAGGTCATTGTCATTGGTTTTTAATTTATGAAAAAGACCCTCTTGTTGAAGTACTTGAATTAGCAAATGAGCCTATTTTAAAACTTCCTTTTGAGACATCAGCTGAGAACATGAGCATCTGGTTATTTTCAAGAATTAAAAATGAAACAGGATTACCAATTGTGAAAATAGAATTAGCAGAAACAAAATCAAGTAATGTAATTTATGAAGCTTAGTATATCAGAAATTTTTTACTCACTTCAAGGAGAGGGAGCAAGGATTGGAACGCCAACAGTATTTATAAGATTAAAAGGATGCAAAGCAAAAAATGCTTGTTATCAATTAGGAATTAAATGTGATACAGAATTTGAATCTGGAAAAGATTATTCATTGGAAGATATTGATAATTGGATTAAATTAAATGCAAATGATTGCAAAGAAATAACTTGGACTGGAGGTGAACCATTAGATCAATTGAATGAAGAGATGATAATGTGGTTTAAAGAAAAAGGATATTATCAAGCAATAGAAACAAGTGGACTTCATTCAGCTCCAAATGGATTAGATTTTATTTGCGTATCTCCAAAAGTAGCTGAGCATGTTATTAAAAAGAATTTTCCTGATGGAGTAACAGAATTAAGATATGTGAGACATAAAGGGCAGACAGTTCCTGAGCCATCAGTAAAAGCAAATAATTATTGGATTAGTCCACATTCAGATGGATTCACTATTAATACAGAAAACTTAAAACACTGTATTGAGTTATGTAAACAGAATCCTAAATGGAAATTATCAATTCAAAGTCATAAATTATGGAATATACTTTAAATAGTGCTGAGTGGCATTTTCAACAGATATTAAAACAACTTGGTGAAGATGTTGGAAGGGAAGGATTAATTGATACTCCAAAGAGGTATATTAAATTCATGCGTGAATTTTTAGAGATAAAAGAATTTAACTTTACAACATTTGATGCTGAGGGAACAGATGAAATGATTATTCAAACAAACATTCCTTTTTATTCTTTATGCGAACATCACACTGCTCCTTTTTTCGGGGTAGCAAATGTTGCTTATATTCCAAATAATAAAATAATTGGATTAAGTAAATTAGCCAGATGTGTTGATTTGTATGCTAACAGATTTCAGAATCAAGAAAGGATTACCACTCAAGTAGCTGAAAGATTAAATAAAGAATTAAATCCAAAAGGTGTAGCAGTACATTTAAAAGCTCAGCATCTTTGTATGTGTATGAGAGGAGTAAAGAAACACGATACATGGACTTCAACTTCAAAATTAATTGGAGTATTTAAAGAGGATGAAAAAGCGAGAAATGAATTTTTAAACTTTTGTAAATAATTATGAAAGAGAAAAAGATAGTAGGTAAACCATTTCAAAAAGGGCATGATCCAAGAAGAAATGTAAATGGCAGACCAATTGATTTACCTCCAATTGATGATTTAATTGCTGAGCTTTTATCAGAGGAACAAAATGATATGACAGCATTAACAGCAATGATTAAAGCCATCAGGAATAAAGCAATTAAAGGTGATGTAAAAGCTTTTGAGACCTTGATTGAACGAGTATGGGGAAAGCCTAAGCAATTCATACAGCAAGATATTAGAGGTGGATTTATTATTCAAGTTGGAAATGATGATGAAAAAAACATCATTGAAAATATATGATATTCACAAATCTGTTTTATAAGATAGCAAAAAGTAAAGCAAGATTTGTAGTTAATCAGGGAGGTACTTCATCCAGCAAAACTTATTCAACTTTACAGCTGTTAATTATCATTGCTCATAAATATGACAATATATTAATTTCTGTTGTGGCTGAATCACTTCCTCATTTAAAGAGGGGAGCAATCAGAGACTTTACAAAAATAATGCAAGAGGAAGGTTTATGGAGTGATGATAATTGGAATGCATCAGATAAAATTTATTCAATAGGTCGAACAAGGATTGAATTCTTTTCAGCTGATAATGGAGATAAATTAAGAGGAGCAAGGAGAG
>Ga0315901_10005132_pt1 | contig 16026 bp, 16 predicted proteins | sample LakEriMetagenome_10_FD_203761 | JGI IMG/M metagenome (GOLD analysis project Ga0315901, IMG submission 203761) | Freshwater fungal communities from buoy surface, Lake Erie, Ohio, United States - Buoy 2 MA116 | ecosystem: Environmental > Aquatic > Freshwater > Lake | place: USA: Lake Erie, Ohio...
CTTGTAGGTATCCTTGCGCACCAAGATATAGGTGTAACCAGCAATTGGGTAGGCTTCTGCAGCTGGACCGTTAACAATCGACATCGCCAACTTCTGTGGATCTGATGACAACGTACGACCAGAGGCGGCAGCTGACACATTGGCGGTCTCTGGCTTGACGTAGTTACCAGCTTGGTTCTTGACGAACGGCAAGGGGAAACCAGCAGCCAAGGCGTAACCGACTTCGACATACCCGACAGCACCCTCAGTGCGTTGAACCGTGCTTGATACACCAGCGTTACCTGGGGCACCAATACCGGCTGGCCACTTCACGGTGTTACCGGCACCGACTTGTGACTTCCAATCACCGCTTACCGATGACAAGTAGTTGGTGAAGATTGAGGTGGTACCTGATGAGTCAGAACGATACACCGGAATAACTTCGATATCGGGCAACTCAACACCTGGATTGTCGGCAGCAATACGTGGATCGTTCCACTTCTTGATTGAACCAAAGTAGATACCAACAATCGACTCAGCTGAGAAGCGCAAGGTCGTCTTGACACTTGGCAAGTTGTACATCGGCATCACACCACCCAACACCATCGGAATATGAATGGCATCTGGAGCTTGTGTGTTCACGGTGTTTGAACTGACAGCCGAATCGCTCCCACCGAAGTCGGTCAAGTAGGCGATAAAGTCGCGCTGACCCTGGCCCGAACCAACACTCTGGTAGCTGATTTGAACGCCCGGGACAATGTTCTTAGTGTACACCGAAATCCATACTTGGTAAAGTGGATTTGGGAATGTAGCACCTGATCCGCGCAACACAATGTTGCTCAATTGGCGTGGCTCCCACTCACCACTTGGCGCAGCAGCAGCAGCTTGTGTCGCAGTTGGAGCAGTTACCGCAGCCTTGGTGGCAGTCGCAGCAACGGTTGCTGAAGCAGCAACAGTGGCAGTCGCAACAGATGTCTCAGTCGCAGCTGGCGTCTCGGTTGCAGCTGATGCTTGTGTCGCAGTCGCTTCGGGAACCTTAGTTGGCTCAGCCGTTGGCTCGGCGGTTGGCTCGACTGGAGCGGCCGTTGGCTCGACTGGAGCGGCCGTTGGCTCGACTGGAGCGGCCGTTGGCTCAGCTGGCACAGCCGTTGGCTCAGCTGGCACAGCCGTTGGCTCGACTGCAGCAGGGGCACTGGCACATGCTGACAACAGCAACATCCCAACCATTAGAAGACTGAATACGGCCAACATCATTCGGCGGCGTGAGGTTTTCATTGATAAACCTTTCATACACGTATCTATACCCACGACAGTAATTTAACAATCAATTGTTATCTCAAACAGGATTTTTCTTTAACAACATGTTAAATCCAGCGCTATACCCTTGATATCCTGCTATACTATGCAGAGTAGCACGTATGCGCAGGCACACTATTTCATGTATAACGCCCTGATCACCGCCATCCATGCCCAAAGTCGCCCCACCGTTATCACCTTTGCCGGAGCCGGCAGTCAAGCGTTGTGGTGGCTCCATGGTGTTGCTGGCTCATCCCGCACCATCGTCGAGGCGCTCGATTGCTACTCACCCGCCTCAATGCAACAGCATATCGGCTACATGCCGGCCCGATTTGTCAGTCAACAAACCGCTATCGACATGGCCAAATCCGCCTATATCCGCGCCATCGATTTGGGCTATACCAATCGACCGATTGGCCTGTCTTGCACCGCCACAATCGCCACCGACCGCATCAAAAAAGGCGAACATGGCTGTTGGGTTGCCGTCTGTGACGACCAATTTGTGCATAGCTACGGCTTAATCCTCCAAAAAGGACTACGCGACCGGCTTGGCGAGGAGGCACTCATTAGCGAGGTCATGATTCGCGTCCTCGCCCGACACGTTGACGTCGCCGCCCACATCGATCTCACGCTCGGCGATCAAGAGCAAATCGACCAACACCATGCCATAAACGACGATGCACTTGGCCAACTTCTCGTCGGGCACCACACCATTGTAGAGTACACTCAGTCTGCGTATCAGGCCCGACCAATCAGCAATGCCACCATTCTATCGGGGTCATTTAATCCACTCCACGATGGCCATCGCGCCTTACTCCACACCGCCATCAGCGTCACCGGCAAGCCCGGGTACTTCGAGTTGAGTGTCATTAACGTCGATAAACCAACCATCCCGTATCACGTAGTGCGCCAACGTGCCACTCAATTTGGCATGCCATCGTTACTCCTCAGTCGCGCACCACGGTTTATCGACAAAGCACAACTAATGCCGGGGTCGACGTTTGTTCTGGGGTACGATACAGCGATTCGCTTACTTGATCGCAAGTATTATGTCAACGGCAATATTGATGATATGTTTGATCAAATCGCTCACACCGGATGTTCGTTTTTGGTGGCAGGTCGTCGCATGGAGGGGCAACCGTTCCAGTTGTTTGATATCGAAAGCGTCCCAACCCGCTGGCGTCACCTCTTTGAAACGCTCGACGAAGCCACATTCCGCTATGACATCTCATCAAGCCAAATCCGCCAAGGACGCTTCTTGCCACCATCAATGTAATGACGCCCACGCACCAATACGCCTGACACTACCACATCCTGTTCGTGTCTGCGTATCTGTTTTTTCGCACCGGAAATTAAATCAAATAAGTCAACATTTTCGATGAAATATGAGTATACTACGTGTATATTCTTGTTCATCTGTATAACACTTCATGGACGAAACCTTTTCGCACGAATTGGAGCGGCTCGCTGACGAGCAGTTGCACGATGACACCACGCATCAGCGGCAGCATCGCTGTGAACGCGTCTGCGACATTGCAGCTGCCGGTGGAATAACCGAGCCAGCCGACTACTATCATGCCGCAATCGTGTTCCTCCACGGTGAAACCATCGAAGAGTTTGCCACTGCCCTCTACTTTGCGCGCACGGCCACCCAACGCCACGACCATCGGGCTTGGGCAGTTCTAGCGGCCAGTTGGGATCGCCTCCTCATCGCCAAACGCCAACCACAACGATTTGGCACACAGTTCATTCGCATCGATGGGCGCTGGAGTCTCGGCGAGATAGACCCAAGCGTCAACGATGCCGAGCGGGCCTTTTATGGTGTGCCGCCACTTTGGGTCCAAATAAAAAGCGCCGCTGCCATGCAGCGACGCGATTCAGATCGTTAGTTATTCGCTCTCACCCTGCTCTTCACGCAGGATATACCCCACGCCACGCACCGTATGAATGAGACGTGCCTCACCATGTGCCTCAAGCTTTTGGCGCAAATAACGCACATACACCTCAATAATATTGCTCTCACCACCAAAGTCATACCCCCACACGCGATCATAGATGATGTCACGCGTCAGTACTTGTTGTGGGTGGCGCATAAACAACTCGAGCAACTCGTACTCTTTGGCAGTCAATTCCACTCGGCGACCGTTCATGGTTGTCTCATGGGCTGCAGTATCCATTTGCAGATTGTTATAGCGCAATACGTTCCCGGTATTCCGCCCTTGTACACGGCGTAACTGGGCTTTGATGCGTGCCAACAACTCCTCAAACGCAAACGGCTTCACTAAGTAGTCGTCCGCCCCAACCTCAAGGCCTTGCACACGATCAGGCACCGCATCACGTGCGGTCAACATGATAATTGGCACATCTGATGCCGAGCGAATCCGACGCGCCACCTCAAACCCGTCAATTTTAGGGAGCATGACATCGAGCACGATGACATCGGGTGGACGCTCCCGGGCGGCAATCAAGGCTGCCTGCCCATCAGCAGCAGTCTCCACCACGAACCCCTCAAAACTCAATCCACGGCGCAAATACCCGGCAATTTCTGCCTCGTCTTCGACAACCAAAATGCGTTGCTGAGACATGCGCGAATTCCTTTCTATGGCATCCACACTGCAAACACGCCACGCCCGAGCGGTACCACTGCGCTCCCTACAGTTGGTTGCCCTTGGACAACGGTAGATGTTGTCATCAGCAACCACTGCCCATCAGCGCTCCAAGGCGATAACGTGTACGCATCAAAATAACGGATGTACCCAATATACATGTCGCTGGGCACGAACGCCGATAAAATCTGACGTTGGCCACTTTCGACATCAACCATATGCCACTCAGCCTGGCCATCATCGCGCCCAACCAACACTGCAATGCGTCGTGCATCTGGCGACCAAAAGGCCGCAAGTGGCTCGGTATCGGCCAGCGTCACTAACTGCTGGTTTCGCCAAATCCGTAACACTCGTTGGTCGACTGTGGCAGCGATATACGCAAGTGCATCCCCTTGTGGTGCATGCATCAACCGCACCGTCGCTTGGCCTTCATCGGCAATGATTTGACTACGTCCATCCAAAAATTGTTGCGTAATCACTGCTCGTGGCACGTCATTCGGATTGGCTAGTGGCTGTGGATCTGCGACATAGTAATACCCGTCACCCTGGTTGTTCCATTGCGGTGCCTGAAAGTTCGCAGGGTCATTGCTGATAACCGTTATCGTATCACTCACCACGTCATACGTCGATATCATGCCTCCCACACGACCAATCCCACCGGTGTGCAACAACAACATTTGACTGTCAGGACGCCAGTGCATGTATGATGGCGCACCACGCGCCACTTGAATGAGTTGCGCCGCCCCGTCACGCTGGGCTACGTAGGTGACATTGCCACCATCCACCAAAAATGCAATAAATTGGCTGTTGGGCGACCATATAAACGCCAGTGGTACACTCCCTGGTACCGCATATAAATCAACAATATCACCAGTTGTGAGAGTTAATACCGACAAGGCAATCGTGGTATCTGTTGCTCGCGCATACGCCACAAACTGCCCATCAGGTGAAATGACAGGCAACCCATACCCATCCGGTAACGCATCTCGACGCAGCGTGATAACCTCACCATTGCGATGGAGTTGTAACTCGCCCTCAGCAGTAACCGCCAACCAATCCGGAATCAACTTGGGAGGACTGGCGAATGCTGACATGCCCCACGAATCACGTACGGTCGTCCACACAAATGCGCCAACCACCACAATGAAAAGACTTGTGACAGTGATAATTACGATAAGCACACGTTGCATCACGTAGCAACCCCTATATGACGAATAGCATAAGTATATCGAATCAAGATGGGAGAACGATGAATCGCGTGGTATAACAAAAGTAGGAATTTGTTTGAAAGCGAATGTATTATGCAACCAGTTATTGCTCACGAATACGGCGAAGGTGCGCCACTCGTCCTGCTCCATGCATTCCCACTGAATCACCAGATGTGGCAACCACAACTCGCCGTACTCGGCCATCGATATCACGTGTTAGCGTTCGACTATGCCGGCTTTGGCTCATCGTACTGGCATCCAAGCACGCCGGCTGATACCACGCACATCGATGAACTCGCTCACTATATTGTCGATGCCCTCGACGAATACCGAATCGACACCGCAGCCGTTGCTGGTCTCTCCATGGGCGGCTATCTTGCGCTCGCACTCTGGCGCATTGCACCACACCGCATCAATCGGCTGGCCTTGTGCAATACCCGCGCTGCTGCCGACGACGATGCCACCAAAGTAGCCCGTAGTCGCAATGCCGCTATCGCCCTCGAACAAGGCGCAGAGGCCATTGCTGACATCATGCTGCCCCGCCTTCTTTCGGAGTTTACTGGCAATGGAATCAAACGCATCGTGCGCGACATGGCAGCCTCTGCACCCACGCGCACCCTGGCGAACGCCCTGTTGATGATGCGCGAGCGCCCTGACGCAACACCACTGCTCCCCCACATTACCGTGCCCACACTCGTGATTGGTGCCACGCACGATCCTATCATCCCGGCTGACGAGAGCCGTGCCATGGCCGCGCAAATCCCCCACAGTCAGGCGGTCATCATTGACGAGGTCGGGCATCTGAGCAACCTTGAGCGCCCGGATTTGTTTAATGCTGCCATCATCAACTGGATGCAACGCGAGGTGTCCCAGTCATAGTGCGCCACCACGCCACCAACACAATTGTCTCAATCGGGAATACCACCAAATGCGCCTACCATACACCGGCAGGCGTTGGCGTCATGGAGGTCACAAATACCCAGGCGAGCCCTAGTGTCAACCATACGGCACTTGCGCTTACCAGCAACGGTACACGCGTATGCCCCAAACCACGCATACCACCTGCAATAAGCAAACAGGCAGCCCACCACGGCAAACATAATGCAGCCCATTGGAGTGCAGGGACTGCCTGTGCAACCATATCATTTGCCACTGATCCTTCACTAGCAAATAACCGAACCACTGGTTCCGGCCATAGCAACAACAGCGTCATTACGCCAATCATCCAACCGATACCCCATACCAGTACCGTACGCAATACCAACGGAATCGCACCATATTCGCGTGCTCCTGTCGCTTGCCCCACCAATAATGTTACTCGAGTAACGAAAGAATACATCAAACCCTCAATCGTTGTCAATCTATCACGGTATTGACACACAAAAACGCACGACACATGGAGTGCGTCGTGCATTTAGGGAGCGTATTACGCTATCGACAATTATGTCGAATTACCGTGTACGAACGTACCCGGTAACACCATCGACTGCGGTGCATGCCCTTGCAATGTCGATACTAAGAATCGAATTGCATGACTACCCAACTCAAATGCAGGGAGTTTGATATGCGTCAGTGTGGGGAACAGCAGTTCGGCAATCGACGAACCACCAAGCGCCATGACGGCAACATGTTGTGGAATCGAACGTGTTTGTTTGTATGCCATATGATAGACCGCAGCTGCAAGCGTATCATCATCACAGCAATACAGCGTCGTGTGATCTCGTTGTGCATCAAAGATCGGCCCAAGGATACGTACAATCTGCAAAAAATCGAGCGGAACGCGTATTTGTCGCATCTGTACCGAAGGATGTTTTTTTCCAAATGCCACAAACGCTTCGCGCCGCATCACAAATGTTGCATCAGGCAAATCCACCGTGAGGTGAATAATCGACTGATACCGTTTGGTTGCATAACTCAAAAGCGTATGCATCGCTTGATTTACAGCAAACTCAACCGATGAAACGCCAGGAACGCGATGTTCGACGGTCACGATGCGATTGGCATACCGCTTTGTGATAGATGGATTCATCGGTTGCCACAGCACGAATCCATCAATTGCACGCTCAGCGAGATGTTGCACGACAACTTCCTGCGTCGTCTGCGTATTACGGCTATGCACCAGTGACAATGTATACCCGGCCGCATTAGCAGCGGACTCTGCACCTAAATAGACATCACCAAAAAACGGGTTGTCGACCTTGGGGACAACCAGTGCCAACACGTTCGACTCACCGGTACGCAGTGTCCGCGCGAGCCGGTTGGTTACATAACCCATCGCTTGTGCTTCAGCCCGAATCTTCTCAGCCAAAGCCGGCGTCACGCGTTTGGTGCTCTGCCCGTTCAACACAAGCGACACCGTCGCACGCGATACACCCACCCGATCAGCGATATCTTGATGCGTCACATTACGCGTCATTCGTATCCTCAATCAACGTGGCAAACAAATCCTCGTATGTCTCCGCTCGGCGTATCAGGCGCAACTGTCCATCACTGGTGTGCAAGACCTCGCCACAGCGCAACTTGCCATTGTAATTAAAGCCCATCGCCCGCCCGTGTGCGCCGGTATCGTGAATCACCATGACATCGCCAGGGTGCACCTGTGGGAGTTGTCGGTTGATGGCAAACTTGTCGTTGTTCTCACACAGCGATCCGACTACGTCGTAGTGTTCATCGCTGTCACGCGTCGGCTTGCCCAGTGCCGTAATGTGATGGTAGGCACCATACATGCCCGGTCGCATCAAATCGGCCATCGAGGCATCGACACCCACATAGTTGCGATAGGTGCTTTTGGCGTGGCGCACGGTTGTCACCAACATGCCCGCCGGCCCGCTAATCACCCGTCCACACTCCAACAACACCCGTGGTGCCGGCATCCCACTTGGCACAATGTATTGATCAAATGCCCGCGCCACGCCAGCCCCGACGCGCTCGATATCGACCGGCAGATCATCAGGGTGATAGGGAATACCAATTCCGCCCCCTAGATTGATGTACTCAAACGTAATCCCCAGCTCGCGGTGAATATCGGCCGCCAACTGAAAGAGCATGTCGGCCGTCGTCACAAAATAATCAGCATTGCGCTCGTTCGAGGCAATCATGGTATGCAGACCAAACCGCGTCACGCCCAGCACTTTGGCTTGCGCATACCCGGCCAATAACTGCGCTTTGGTCGCGCCAAACTTGGCCTCGGCCGGGCGCCCAATAATTGTGTTACCCTCGCGCTCTGCTCCAGGGTTATAGCGGAACGACACCAGCTCTGGCAAGGCCACATCATGTGCCAACAAATAATCGAGATGTCCAACATCGTCAAAGTTGATGTGTGCGCCGAGTTTGAGTGCCATACGGTACTCGTCAATCGGCGTATTGTTCGAGGTGAACATGACAGCGTCGCCACGGAGACCTAACCGCCCCGCCATAATGAGCTCAGCGAACGAGCTACAATCAAGGCCACACCCCTCTTCAGTAACAATGCGCAAAATCGCCGGATTCGGCGTTGCTTTGACCGCAAAATAATTACGAAACCCAGGCGCCCAGGCAAACGCCTGATTCAAGCGACGCACCGCCTGGCGCATAGTCTGTTCGTCATAGAGATGAAAGGGGGTACGAAACTCGTTGATTGCGGCCTGAATCACCGTCTCGCGCACAGGCAGAGCTTTGTGTGTTGCCATCACTTGGCACTTTCTTATTAAAACTAACCCGCAGGTGGTACTACTCTATCATCATCGTCGTCGAGTGGCAACGTCGAATGCTCACTTGCCAATGGAACAGGCGAATTAGGCAACGTTGATGGGTGCGTAAAGCCCTCACCCAACACCTCAAGCGCCTCACCAATAATCACAAAGGCCTTAGGATCATGGGTATTCACAATCGCCTTAATTACGCCTACCTCGCTACGCGCCACTGCACAAACCAAGATGTTACGTTTGCGGTGCGTATAGCCACCTCGCCCCTCAAGGAGTGTCACACCGCGCCCGAGCTCGGCAAACACGTCGCGCACAATTGCATCGGGCGTCTGTGTGATGATAAACAGCTGGCGCGAGCCCTTGCCTGCTGCGAGTGTCGCATCGATGACGCGTGTGGCAATAAAGGCCACAATCAAGGCATACAAGGCTTTTTCGGGCCCATACAAAAAGAACGCCCCAACATAGATGGCAATATCAACCAGCAAAATAACGCGCCCTGGCGCCACACCATAGCGACGCTCGACAATCCGCGCAATGATGTCGGTACCACCGGTCGTACCGCCTACGCGCAATACCAAGCCCATACCAATGCCGTCAAGCAGGCCACCATAAATGCTATAGAGGAGCGGATCGTCAGTGACAATCGGCAAAAACGGCGCAATGTAATCGATGCCAAACGCTAACAGCACGGTAGCATACACGGTACGTACAGCGAACTTGAGTCCACCGAGCATGCGAAAGCCGAAAATAAAGAGTGGGATGTTAAAGCCGATAATCAACCAGCCAATAGGCAAATCCATGAGTGAATTCAGCATGATGGCCAGACCAGTAATCCCGCCAGCAACCACCTCGTTGGGCACCAAAAATGACCGCGCCGCTGTTGCCGATAATAATGCACCAAATGTGATGATGCCGTAGTCACGTATGGTGCGCCATACCGTCTGTTGCATGCCAAATCCTTTTCTTACTGATCATGAGATATTGTAACAGCATCCCCCCCCCACACACTGCACAAAAAGCCCCTCTCGCCGCACGCTGTTGTACGACGAGAGGGGTGGACGCAGTCATGCGTATTTAGTTGAGTTTGTCAGGGCTCATCTGTGGCTTGTTGCGGCGCATCTTCATATCTAATGCAGCCATCATCGTCTCAGTGTCCAAAGAGGCAGCCTCAGCTTGGACTTGCAAGCGCGTGTGGCTCCGCTCGATACCCATGGCGCGCAACATCTGCTCGGCCTCGGGGATTTGTGTCATGACTTCGTCGCTGTACGACTGTTCTACGTGTGTGTGATCCATTGGGTGGCCTCCTTGCCATGCAATGTTTTCGAACCCATTTATATGGTATTGTACATTTCATATAAACGCAAGTATTTTTATTTGTACAAAATATACAAATTTGTGCAATTTTGAAAGAATAGCGCTCAAATCATCCCAGCATTGTCTATCACAGCGAGGGGCAAAGGACGCATTGATAGGGTATTGCGAGTCAGCGTATGCAACAGAGGGGGAGTGATTCGTTGGTTATTTGCTGAAAAGCTATTATCATGCTAGGATAGCACGGCAAAAGGGATAATTTTGGGAGTAACGCAGATGAGCATTCTCGTCGACCGTAACACACGGTTAGTTGTACAAGGAATCACCGGTCGTGAAGGTGAGTTCCACACGCGTCAGATGGTCGCCTACGGCACCAATGTCGTTGCAGGTGTCACGCCGGGTCGTGCAGGTCAAACGGCTATCGACGGTAACGTGCCGATTTTCAATACAGTGGCAGATGCCGTCAAGGCCACCGGTGCAAACACCTCGATCATCTACGTACCAGCCGCATTTGCGCCAGATGCCATCCGCGAGGCAGCATCAGCCGGTATCGCTTTGATTGTGTGTATTACCGAGGGCATCCCGGCCAATGACATGGTCAGCACGTATGCGTATGTCAAAGAGTGTGGCGCGCGTTTGATTGGCCCCAACTGCCCAGGATTGTTGACCCCTGGCCAAGCCAAGGTCGGTATCATCCCCGGCAACATCGCCATCCCCGGCCCAGTCGGTATCGTCTCGAAGAGCGGTACATTGACCTACGAGGCAGTCGATGCCTTGACTCGCATCGGGCTCGGTCAAAGCTCAATTATTGGTATCGGTGGCGATCCAATCATCGGCACCAACTACATCGATGTGCTCGAGCAATTCCAGAATGACCCGGAGACCAAGGCCATCGTGTTGATCGGTGAGATCGGCGGCACGGCGGAGCAAGATGCCGCCCGCTACATCGGCAAGCATGTCACCAAGCCGGTGGTCGGCTTCATTGCTGGGCGTACCGCCCCAGAGGGTAAGCGCATGGGTCACGCTGGCGCCATCATCTCGGGGGGTGAGGGCACAGCCCAAGAGAAGATCGAGGCGTTGCAGGCCGTGGGTGTGCATGTGGCCGAACTCCCCACTGATATCGCCCGCTTGGTCAAAGAAGCCATGGGCAAGTAGTCCACCACGGAGAATACGAGCGGCGATGCGTAATCACGCATCGCCGCTTTTGTGTATAACAGGAGAGCACTATGGCGCGCTATCATTTTTATGAGGATTACGCACTTGGGCTACAGATGATCACTCCAGCCCGCACTATCGGCGAGACTGAGGTCAGCATGTTCGCCATGCTCACCGGCGATTTCAACCGGCTTCACACCGACGCCGAATACATGAAATCGTCGCCGTTTGGCGAGCGTATCGCCCATGGACTCCTCGGACTTTCGATTGTCAACGGCCTCAAGTATCGCACCGACCTCGACCCTGACGGAATTATTGCGTTTTTGGGGCTGAATTGGAACTTCACGGCGCCGATTCGGTTCGGCGATACCATTCACGCAGTGTTGACCGTGGCCAACCTGCGTCCTACCAAAAACCCCGAGCGGGGCATTGTCACGTATGGGGTGCAGGTCATTAATCAACATGACGCGGTCGTACAACAAGGTGAGATGACCATGATGGTCAAACGTCGCCCCGACGCATAAATAAAAAGGTCGGTGCAAGGCATGAATCCTTGCACCGACCGCAACAATCCGATTACTCGAGATAGCCTTGGAGACGTGCGCCAAACTGAGGCGAGCGCAACAAGCGCAACGCATCGGCTTCGATTTGGCGGGTGCGCTCGCGGGTAATCCCAAACGCCAATCCCACCTCTTCGAGCGTCCGTCGGCGCCCGTCATTTAACCCGTAGCGCATCATCAAGATGGCACGCTCGCGCTCTGGCAACTCGCTCAACGCCGACGCCACATCTTGTTGCAGCATATGACGCGTCGCAATATCAATCGGCGTATCGCTGATTTCGTCGGCAAGCAACTCACCAATATGGCCTTCACCGTCGTTGTTAATCGGTTGCTCAAGCGAGATTGGTTGTGCTGACGCCTGGAGCAAGCGACGCACTTTGCGATCAGAGATACCTAGCTCAGCGGCGACCTCCTCGGGCGTGGGCTCACGTGAGAGCCCCTGCTCAAGAATACGCGTGGCACGGCGCATCTGACCGATAGCGTCGCTCAAATGTACGGGCAGGCGAATCAGTCGGCTCTGCTCGGCGATGGCACGTGTTACAGCCTGACGAATCCACCAGGTGGCATAGGTGGAGAATCGGTTTTTGCGCAGGTAATCGAACTTCTCGACCGCACGCATCAAACCAATATTGCCTTCTTGGACCAAATCCATGAACGACAACGGCCCGCCGATGTACTTCTTGGCGACACTCACCACTAAGCGCAAGTTTGCTTGAATCAAACGACGCCGCGCCTCTTCGGCATCGTCGATACGGCGCTTAAGTTGGCGTTGCTCGCGATCAGTGAGTTGCACCAACAAACGGGCGTTCTCCGAAAGGCCGCCGAGAATCCAGGCCAACAACAAATCAGGGGCGTGGCCGTGTTGGACGAGACGCAAGTACAATGGGGCGAACGGAGCAATGCCCGTCATTGACACCATTGACACAAGGCGCTCGCGATCACGTACAAGCTCTAAGTTCTCGTCGAACTCGGCATGAATCAATGGCAAACGCTCCACGAGTTGGTGCTGACTCGCAACAGCAATCACATACGGTACGTCGCTCACCAATCCACCAACAGCAATCCAGCGTTGATACCACGACTGCACGTCAATGACCCGATCTGCATGCGCTACCAATGTATTGATGCGCTCCTCAACGAATGGGTCAATTAGAGGAATCTCGGTCTGCAGGATTTCGCGTGCACAAATGCCCGCTTCCATCCGTTGCGCCAAATCAATCTCTTGTGCCCCATTTAACAGTTGAACTTGGCCGATTTCACGCAGGTACATCTGCACGGAATCTTCAACAATATCGCCCTTACGCAGGCCATCATTGATGTACTCCTCGGCGGATTCATCAGTCCACTGCGCATCAGGCTCACTCAACATATCTAGTTCGTCAGCATCGGGTTTGATTGGCATTTTCATCTCACATTCTGTGCTGGGAAAACCGCACGCACATTTCAATGTGCTTCTATCTAGTGATACGATTATGGTCAATCTCTGGATGTGCTTACAAGTGCAGGAAATATGTGACAAACATGAGGATATGATGAAAAAACTCCTGCAACGCACAATGCGCCACAGGAGTCTCACTACAATGAATTACGAACGACGGCGCAAAATAGTCTCACCAATCGTCTGGAACGCTACATAGACATCAGTCGAGGCATACATCTCAAGTTGTGCTAAACCGCGTTGAATGCACTGCTCAGCTGCAATGTACGCAGCATCTATGCCACCTGCTGTCTTGATTGCCGCTATGACGGCTGGCACTTGATCAGCCGCAATTGGACCGTGGACAATCCGGCGCAACAACGGATCATTAGCGCGTTGTGCGGCTAGTAGGAGAGGTAACGTGATAGTGCCCTCGCGTAGGTCATTGCCGGCAGGTTTGCCCAATACCGCTTCACTCTCAGTCATATCAAGAATATCATCGACAATCTGAAAGGCGAGACCCAGTTCATACCCGAGTTGGCCGAGCGCGGCAACTGCGTGCTCACTGCCACCTGAGACGGCAATGCCGGCCCGACAGGCAGCCTCAAACAACACGGCCGTTTTGTTGCCGATTTTGCGATAATACTGTGTGGCAGCCTGATCAAACGGCTCAACCATGGTCACTGGGTTTAATTCTCCCTCAACCATACGTTGTGCTGCATGCACATAAAAACCAATAATGCGTGGATCTGGCTCGTCGGCCAACTCACGTGCAGCTAGACCGAACAAGAAATCACCAAGCGCCAGCGCCACATTCCGATTCCAACGCTTGTGCACCGTAGCCCGCCCCCGCCGCGCACCTGCATGGTCAACTAAATCATCATGGACGAGCGACGCCGCATGGAGCAACTCAATCGCAACTGCAGGATGTACTGCACGACGAAAGTCATACTGCGCAACTTTGGCTGCCAGCAACACCATCATCACTCGCAGACGCTTACCACCAGCCTGCATCGTGTACAAGCCAGCTTCTTGGATAGCATCTTGGCGTGATCGAATACGTGCGAGGATTTCATGTTCTACTTGCACAAAATCCGACTGCAAACCGGTCGCCTGCATGATATCAGCTAATTGCATCCTCCCAACGCTGGGCGTATTTACTTGGAGAGTTGCAATTTGCATCTGTTAACCCCTGCAATCTGCTACCGAGATTGGTAGTGCGTTAACTATATCACAAAGTCTCTATCTGTCAACGCAATATATTGCACATATTTTGTCAATATAATGCACGATACCAATCAGCACATCACGATGCATGATTGATATCGTGCCATGTTGAACTACCAGGCGCCGCGGACAACCTCAAGCTTACTGAGATGTGACGCCTCGCTGAGGCTAGCAAGATATGTCATGTCGTTGCTGTACTCGATGACGGAGATACTGGCGTTCGTGACCCAAATACGATTCATGCCATCCATGTGCATACCGAGCGCATCGGCGACGAGGATTTTGACGACCACGTCATGGGTGGAGAGCAAAATCGTCTGATCGGGGTGGGTTTTGAGCAGTTGCTCTTTGAAATCAAGCACGCGCTTGAGAATATTACTGAAGCTCTCGCCACCGGGCATCTGCGAACGGGTTGGGTGCAGACGCCACTCACGTAGGCCATCGCCGAATTTGGCAATGACCTCGTCGACCATCAAACCTGCCCACTCGCCGTGGTCAATCTCGATGATAGCTGGCTCGATCACAAACGGTGTCTCGGGGTGGTACTTGTGCACGGCCTCACCGGTCAAGCGGGCGCGCTGGAGTGGGCTCGCATAGATGGTATGAAACGACTCGGTGCGCAAACGCTCAGCGAGGGCCTCGGCCTGACGGACGCCCATCTCTGACAATGGCGCATCGTACTGTCCCTGATAGCGACCGATCCGATTCCACTCGCTTTCGCCATGGCGAACAATAACTAAACGCATATGGTATGCTACCTCATAACTAATCTATCTCACTCGTTGGCATTATACCATTGACCATATCAACAGAGACAAACCTAGACAGCGATTCGCACAATGACGACCCCATCACAACCATTAATGCCTGCGCTCCGGCGGATGCTTGATCAAGCCGAACCATTTGCGCTGATATATGACCAAACGCCAGACGGTGCGCAACAGTTCCTCACGTTACTCGATGACATCAGCCGCATGGCTCGCGAGTGCCAAGAGCAAGGTCTTGACATCAACAGTGAGTTAGTGCGCGTCGATGCGGTCGTTGGCCGCGCCATGCGCGAGGCCGAACGCTTTGCCAAAGCCAATGCAGGCAAGCCAATCGCCGCTGACAGCATTCACGGGCACCGCCTGATTGCCCTGGCCGCCGAGCGGATTGCCCTCAAGCGCAGACGACTGATTACATCCGTAAGTGTAGTGACAATTATCTTGGCGCTGATTATCTACGTCGTTGTGACGGCTCCCCCCTCGTCCAACACGACCAGTATCATCGATTTGGCGGTATCCGGCCAATCAGCCGAGGCATATGCGCTGGCCCAACAAGAGCACGAGTCGTTCCCCGATGACCTGGAGACCATGCTCTGGCTCTCCGTACTCGCCGAAATCAATGGCGATTTGGTGCGCGCAGAGGAACTATGGGTGCGCGTGCAATCACAGGTCGATGGCCAGAACGCGCTCCTCTACCAACGCGGCAATACACGTCTGCTCGCACTCAATCTGGCTGGCGCCGCTGAGGATGCCCAACTCCTGCAACAAACTCCTGAGACCTACCCAGAGGGAGTACTGCTGGCGGCGGGCGTTGCCGAGG
>Ga0315901_10005134_pt1 | contig 16022 bp, 17 predicted proteins | sample LakEriMetagenome_10_FD_203761 | JGI IMG/M metagenome (GOLD analysis project Ga0315901, IMG submission 203761) | Freshwater fungal communities from buoy surface, Lake Erie, Ohio, United States - Buoy 2 MA116 | ecosystem: Environmental > Aquatic > Freshwater > Lake | place: USA: Lake Erie, Ohio...
TCACTGAGGTAGTACAAGAAGCTCAAAGGAATATTGGTGCCACTCAAAAGGTATCAAAATTCAAGGTGAGCAAGACTATCTCAAAGAACTTTGTAGCCAGTGGTAAGCTCAAGGATGGACTGAGGGGGAAAGTCAATAAGGACATGACTCTCTCATTCTTTGTGGTGGGTCCAGCTAAGCAGTATGCAATGGCTATAGAACATGGACAGAAAGGTACAAAGGGAATGCCTACTGATGATCCATACTACATGCCATCAAAGAATGCGACAACTGCAAAGATGCCTCCCTCAAAAATGATATTCAAGTGGATGGAGAGAAAGAACATCAAGTTCAGAGATGAGAATGGTAAGTTCATAAGCAAGCCATCAAAGAGCAAGAGAGAGGGGATAGCATACGCAATAGCAAAAGCAATACAAGAGAGAGGTAGGGTAGGCTTGCACTATTTTGAATATGCCTACTTAGATACACTCAAAGCAATGGGTCCTGATATACTTAATAGTGTAGGAAAGGATATTGAAGTAGAGCTACTCAATACTTTCAGACTGGTTAAAAAAGCATAAGCAATGGCACTTACATTAGAAAGAACAACACAGACAATCACTACATATAATAATGTCAGTAAGGGTGGTATAGATAATATAGTCACAGCACTGAGCACTGAGTACACTCAGCCTGGTTTCAGATATATAGTAAGTATATCAGTCAGTGATATGTATGGTAGTAGCAATAGCAGTACACTCTATGTGCATCCTAATCCATACGGAAGGGGCATCATCAATCTCAGACCTCATATCATTGACTCTGTTTTTTACAGAGGTCTGATAAACACATCTCTGAACTATCCCTGGATTCACAATACAAAAGCTAACAGTCCATCATCTGAATTGATTGCAGATATTGAAAATATCAACTGTAGATTATCAGTGGTAGTATTTGAAGGATGGGAGGTAGGTGGAGTATTTACTCAAGATCCAGATGCTATTGGCTCGCAACAATTAGACCTCATGGCATTTTGGGGCTGGGACAATGCATTCAGTTTTAATGAAAACAATAGTGTAGTAAGTTTAGGCAGTGGTTTTAATGATATCACATCTAATACATACTATCAGAGACTAGCATCAAAGGTACCTCCATCATTCAGATCAGGAGTGACATTTGTACCATCATTGCCTAACAATATGGGTAGCTTTTGCATCAATGCAGATGATGGTACATTCAGCTCTGAGCAGGACATAAATAACAAGTATGTAGAGTTAAAATTCTACACAGATGCAGGTTTGCTATTGATCACAGATACTACATCTTTCACTATCACAGTTAGTCCTGGAGCTGTGGCACTTGTTCCGGCATTCGCTGGGAATATGACATACTTGAGAACTGGAGGTATACCAGCTACTACTGCATTCTACACACTACAAATAAAAGATGCTATCACCAATGGGGCATGCAGTAAGAAATGGCTATTTGTTTTGGAGGACATTGACTGTAAGCACACACCGGTACCTTTGGGGTGGATAGGAAAGAAGGGAGGATGGAACTACTATAACTTCATCAAGACTAATCAGAACAGCATAGACATTGCCAGGACAGAATATAAAAAGCCCTTTGGAAACTATGGCAGACTTGGGGAGGGGATAGAGACTCCAGGCATGCTGACTACAGACTGGTCAGACAATAGGCAATATGTGAGCAGAGAGAACATGGTGACTAAGTACTTGACAGTGACAAGTGACTGGATCACAGAGGAGGAGTTTGTATATCTTGAGAGCTTGATGGTAGCAGATGTAGTACATATAGTCAACTATGATGGTAGAGGTGACTACATCCCAATGATAGTGACTGATAATAGCTATATAATGAGAAGGGAACGCAATAGTACTAAGTACAATCTGACATTAAAGCTCAAGTATGCACAAGACTATCAAGCAATAAACTATAATACTGGCACATGAATGATGTGATTTTGACAGTGACCTCCAAAGCTGGAGTGCCTACTGTACTTGACTTATATGGTCAAGATACTATATCAATGAACTTCAACTTTAACAGCATCACAACGCTAGAGGCTGGTGATGTCTATAGTCAAGAGTTCCGTATACCAGCTACTCAAAACAACTGTTCTGTATTTGGTCTGCAGAGTGATTTCAATTTTATCGGAATCAATGGAACTACTAATGATATCAGGAGGAAATTTAAGGCAGTGCTTACTGTAGACACTATACCAGTGGCAGAAGGTTTTGTGCAGTTTAGGAAATCATACATCAAGAATGGCAAGATGTCTGATTTTTCAATAGTCTTTTTTGGTGACTCAGTAGATCTTGGGACTAATCTGAAAGACCTTGATTTCACTGTGCTAGATTATTCAGACGCACAACATCAGATGTCCTATGACAATGTATGGCTAGTCAATGATGGTGGTATTGTTGGAGGGAATGACTACAGTGATCATAAGCTCATGTGGACATTGATAGATAGAGGTCAGCAATTCTTGACTTTTCCATCTAACTATGTAGGCACTTTCGTCAATGCCTCCTATACAGCTATGAGCAATGCTAATAGGATAGATGTCACTGACCTCACTCCATGTCTGAAAGGAACTTATCTCATTGATAGAATCAATGAATACCTAGCTAATGATAATAAAAGAAAAATAGCACTAAGCACAGATGTACAAGCAGAGCTGGACAAGATGTGCATGCCATTTATAGGCAAGGATGGTACTCTGAAATATGATGACAATGCAGCAGCTATTGAGTGGAGAGGAACTAACTACACTGATGATACTTTATCTTTTTCAGTACTTACTGGCAATCTATACACAGCCATCACTGGAATAGCTTTCAATGATGTCATAGATATAGGCAGCAATTTTGATACACTGAATAACCGTTATGTCATACCGGATGATGGGTACTATCAGTTCAAGATCACTGGCACTATCAGGGGTGATGTAGCTGGTACACCTACTAGTCCTGCCTTTCCTATTGTGCCAGGTTTCTTAGTGAATGGTACAGACTTTTATTCAGCCTTTAACTCAATATCAGGAGGTACTGTATATGCACAATTTGAGGCTCCCTTTATCAATGTGGATATAGCAAGCTACACAGCACAAGCTCCAGTCATTACGAGCAATGAGATAGTAGTACCAGTGTTCATCAATAATGCTGCAGCCAATGAGGATACTGCTGTATTCTTTAATGCAGGAGACTATGTAGAGGTAGCATTCGCATCTGTGGGTGATCCAACAGCAGGAGGGACAATAGACATTATTGCTCAAGTCAATAATTGGACATTGCAGAAGTACAATCTAACCTTATCCAATGCTATCAGTTTTGTCAATATGGCTCCTGAAAATTATCAGCTACTTGATTTCATACGCGATATCATGAAACTGACCAATGCAGTAGCTATTCCTAACTATAGCAACTATGGAGTGATTGATATCATCACCATGAATGAGTACTTAGCAGGGGGTGGTACAGTAGACTGGACCTACAAAATAGATGAGACTGCTGAGATGACTGTATTGCCATCATCTGAATATCAGACAAGGCATCAAAAATTCACATTTAGCGAGGGTGCAGATGTAGCAAGTCAGGCATATAAGTCAGTCGGTAGAGTATTTGGATCACTTGACTTGTATGATACTGCTAGTGATTTCACAGTGGGAGAAAATAAAGTAGAAGTAATAGCAAGCACTACTCCTAATCAGATGTTTCCCAACGCGAGTAATATAGATTTTTACTTTCCTAAGTTCGTAGATGATGAGTACAAGTGGGTTTATCCTGATGCTAGATTATTCTACTTTTCTTTTGACCCTCTAGATACTTTAGGACTTAGACCTATTGGTGGAAGTACTAGCATTTATGGATCTTTATTGTATGTGCCCTTTATTGGTCACTATGATCATGTGTATGTTGACCTCGCAACTAATGACTTGAACTTTGCTCAGGAGATACCTCTTCATCCTATCACATCAGCTCCAGTCAATACAATGTATTTCAAGTATTACAACAATTATCTGCAAGAGCTGTATAGTGCAGAAAGTAAAGTACTAACTGCTCAATTTAATTTGTCAGTAGCTGATATACTCAACTTGAATTTTAATGACAGTGTATTCTTATTCAACAGCTACTGGAGAGTATTGTCAGTGGATGGGTACAACATGGGTATGAATCAAAGCACATCAGTCACTTTAATCAAGAAGCTGAGTGCAGTAGACTTGCCTAATCTATGTGTAGACACTGCCATAGCTATTGAGAAAGATGGCTCAGTGCAGTGGCTCAATGGAGGTAGTCAAATATGCTGTGAGCAGATAGGTTACTATTGGGATAATGTACTCAATATGTGTTACAAAAGTCAGAATCAGGGAGGCATCAAAGATCCTATTATATCCCCATCTTTAGGAGTGACCTCTAGCTTTCTCAATCAGTTCACAAATGTTGGTGGAAAGAAAGACCCATCAGCTACCGGAACTATCGTAATAGGCAAAAGCTTGACTGTCACTGGAGCTGCAAAGAATAGTATAGTAGGTGGAGAGGACTTGCTTGTGCAGAATAGGGGTATATGGTATGGTGGAGGTAATGATGGAGTGCTAGTCAATAGATCAGCGAGTGGTCAAATGGTATGGCAGGCTAAGGATGTATTCACATCAGCAGCTATGACTACTGTAGTAGGCTCATTCTTGACTCTTGAAAATTCAGTATATTCAGCTGAGGTGATATTGACAGTTAGTTCATTCACTGTTGTAGGGGTAGATTTACAGCCATTTAGAACATACTCAATGAGTACTTATGCTATTCTTACCAACATAGGAGGCACAGCTACTGGTGATAATCCATGTAATCTCATTATTGATGTAGATCCAGGTACTGGTCCCTTTGAATTAGGATGGACTACAAATGCAGTCAATAGTAATATCATTGACTTAGAGCTAAAGAAATTGAGTGGACCATATCCATCAGACCAGTTTCATTTTACAGCACAAGTAAGAGTCACGCAAATAGGCACAGAATGACAATAGACAAGATAGATCCTGCACAAATAGCAGAGGCACTAGCACTACTACAACAGAAACTACCAACGGAATCTGAGGTAGGTGCTATCGCGAAAGGTAAGTATAAGAATAAGATGAGCAAGTACATCACTAAGATCATCAATTACTCAATAGTGTTTATACTAATAAGTACAATAGTAAGCGGAGCAATATGGCTGATGAGATATTAAGTGGCCTTAGAGGCATAAAAACAGAATTAAGGGCGGTACAAGATCAGATGGCTGGTCTAGATGCTGGCTCTCAAGAGTTCGTGAAACTATCTCAGAAAGCTGGAGAGCTGAGGGATAGGATGAAAGATGTGAAAGAGGCAGTCAATGCCAATGCTGGTCCAGCTATAGCAAGCTTTGGAAATAACCTTAGCATAGCTAGAGGTCAAATTATGGAACTTGACCTGGAGGGATTTGGTCAATCTATGACACGCATGGCATCCAATGTCAAGTCTGTAGATTTCAAATCATTCAAAGATGGCTTGGCTAGTATGGGTAGTGGACTAGCTAGTCTAGGAAGAGCATTGCTCACCAATCCTATTTTTTTAATTGCTGGAGCTATAGCTGGAGCTGTTGCAGCCTTTGAATATTTTACTGCTAAACAAGAGGAGGCTGCAAAAAAATTAGAGGAACAGAGACAAAAAGATTTAGCAGCGTATAAAAAAGAAAATGAGTTAAGGATAGTACAAGCACAAGGATCAGCGGATAAGATTTATTCTATTCGCATGGAAGAACTTAAAAGAGAGCAGGCATATCATTGGGCTATATTGATGGTGGCAAAGGACTCACATGATAAAAGAATCAAGCTATCAGATGAGTTCCAAGCAAAAGAGAAAGAATCTCAGACAAAATATAATGAGATAAGGATAGAGATGGAAAAGCTGACTCAGGAAAGACTGAATCAGCTTACTCAAAAGCGACAAGAATTAGATGCACAGTATAATCTTATAGGACTGACTGAAAGACAGAAAGCCTATAAGATGCTAGAAGATGAATACAATAGGCAACTCAGACAACTAGGTGAGCTAGGTGCAAGTGAGGAAGATGTGCATAAGCTTAGCATGGTATTCAGAGATAGAAGAAGCAAGCTAGATAAGCAATATGCAGAGGAAGATAAGAAGCTAATTAGAGAAGTCAAAAGAGATGAGCTAGAAAGAATCAATAGCAAGGATATTGCACTGATCACCAGCCATGAAAATCAAGTACAGCTACAGACTTCTCTTACACAAGTAACAATATCAGAGGAGGAAAAGAGAACAATAGCAGAAAGGAAAGCAGCAAATGAAAGAAAAGAGATTTGGGCTGCTGCATGGTATGCGAAGTATGAGCTAGCATCGGCCGCAACTGATGCCATGATGAACTTGAACAATGCACTCACAGAAAGTGGATTGATAAGCGCAGAGAAAGGTTTCAAGATAGGCAAAGGTCTATCCATCGCTCAGACTACAATCGCAACTATTCAAGGGGTACAAAATGCACTGAGTGCAGTCACTACTATTCCTGAGCCATTTGGTACAGCTCTCAAGATAGCAAATGCTGTCAGCATTGGGGCAGCAGGAGCTGCCAATATAGCCAAGATAGCTAAGACACAATTCAATGCACCCGATGCAGGAGTACAGCCTACAACAACAGTAGGTGGGGGTGGTGGTGGAGGAGCTATGTCTGCACCCTCAGCTCAATCACCCAGTGCTCTCAATCTTTCTTTCTTACAAGGCAATGTCAATACTGCACCCTTACAGACTTATGTACTAGCTGGTCAAGTGAGCAATGCACAGCAGGCTGAATTTAAAATAAAGAATACTGCATCTATACTAGGAGGAGGTTAATACTATGGAAAAAGATAAAAAGAAAATGAAGATCATTGAGTATGTTATCAATGATGATGATCAAAAGACTGGAGTCTATTGCATGTCACTTGTAGAGAATCCTGCCATCCTGGTGAACTGGATAGCACTATCTGCTCAAGAGAAGGTAGAGGAGCTAAAGTTCGCAGCTGTGGAGAGTGGAGAGCAGAGGATGCTGTATGGTCCAGTCATGATACCTGACCAACTTATCTACCGCTACAATGACAAGACTAAGGAGGAGTGGATGGCTACCTATAAAGCAGAGACTATCAAGGCCATTGCTCAGAAGTACATGAGAAACAGCATGCACCAATACACCAATGTAGAGCATGCTATCCCGGTACAAGGAGTGAACATAGTAGAGACATGGATACAAGCAGATGCAGAGAAAGACAAGTCAGCTGCATTGGGTTTCACTACACCCATAGGCACATGGTATATTGGAGGTCATGTGGATGATGATGGGTTATGGCAGGATGTCAAGAATGGAGTCTTTAAAGGATGGTCACTAGAGGGCTACTTCTTAGAGAATGAGGAAAAGATGATGGATGAGTACGAGGTAGAGAAGATACTAGATCAGATGGTAGAGGAACTGAACATCTTGGAGCATCCATGAGAGAGCTAATGAAAAAGCTCATAAGTGCCAACGATGATATGAGCTCCAAGAGATTTGCAGCTCTTATCTGTACTGCCACTGTCATAGTGCTTGCATTTATTGCAACAACTGCTGATGAGGACAAGATCTGTCCAGAGTTCATGTATGATGCACTGTGCTTGATAGCAGGGGGAGGACTAGGCTTGTCAGTCATAGAAAGAATATTTGAAAAAAGGAAATAGACATTTATACTAAGACACATGGAAGTAAAAGACCGCATTTATCAGATTATTGCTAAAGCTCAAGAGAAGCTTTCAGCACATAACATAAAGCTCTCAGTAGATGAGTCTGCTGAGGTAACAAAAGAGGAGACTGCAGAGGCTCTAAAGTTCATGGTAGAAACAGCACTAGAAGATGGCACTATCGTATTCACACCGGCTGAGAGCTGGGATCTTGGGGTTGAAATTTACACTAAGGATGCTGATGGCAATCCTGTGGCTGTTGCTGACGGTGACTATATTGTGGCCGATGGCACTGTGCTTTCAGTACTTGAGGGCAAGGTATCGGCTATTACTCCCAAAGAGGATGAAGTAGAAGTAGAGGTGACAGTAGAGGCTGAACAAGCAGAACAAGCTGAGGTATTGACAAAGCAATATGTAGATGATGCATTAACTGCAATCACCGAACAAATCACCGAACTAAAGGCCGAATTTCAAAAGATACTTTCTAGCAAAGAGATTGAGATGTCTGAGGTAGCTAAAGAGCTTGACACAGTGAAAGCTGCCTACTCTGCATTATCAAATCAAGCAGCAGCTGTATCTGTTAAGCAGACAGCAGTTAAGAAAGAAATCAAGCCAATGATCGAGTACAAGAGTGCTGCAGATCGCATCAAGGCAATTATCGCAAACAAATAATTTAATAAATAGAAAAAAATGGCAAGTACATTAACAATCTCTAGCAGCACATACGCAGGTGAATTAGCCTTACCGTATTTGCATGCTGCTCTTTTGACTGGAGATACCATCGCTAATCGCTATGTAACAGTCAAAGAAAATGTAAAATTCAAGGCAGTATTGAAGAAATTATCTTCTGCTAACTTGGTACAATCTTCATCACCTTTCGGTTGTGATTTCAGTGTAGGATCATCTTCATTGACATTGGCTGAGGCTGTATTGACTGTAACTGATTTGAAGACTAACATCGAAGTATGTAAAGAGCAATTTGCTCAAGACTGGGAAGCTATGCAGACTGGTCGTGGTTTCATCAATGATGTTATCCCTGCTAACTTCGCTGACTTCTTATTGACTTACTTAGCTGGCAAAATCTCTGAGCAGATTGAGTTCAACTTGTGGGTAGGTAATTTTTCGGGATCAGTAGGTGGAGCTAGTGGATACACTGCTTTCAATGGTTTGTTGAAGCAAATCTCTGACGCTAAGTCTGGAACTCCTGACTATAACATCACTGCTGCTTTGAGTGCTGGTAATATCATGACTAACATTGATAATACAGTAGCTGTTATCCCTGCATCTATCATGGGATCACCTAACACTAAGTGTTACATGAGCAGAAAGACTTTCCAAATGTACTTACAAGCTTGTATGGCTGCTGGTACTGGAGGTCCACTTCAGCCTGCTGACAACGCTATCATGAAGCAAGTATATGGTTATGAAATCTATGTATGTCCAGGTTTCTCAAATGACTGCTTATTGTTCGCTCAGCCTGAGAACTTATTCGTAGGTACTGACTTAGTATCTGACTTGAATGAGGTGAAGGTAGTAGACATGAGCTTGACTGATGCATCTGACAATGTGAGAATGGCTATGAGATACCGCTTTGGTACTCAAGTAGGTTTCGCTGGTGATGTAGCTGTAGCATTCTAAGACTAAAACATCTAACATAAAAAGGGGCGGGGTATTTGGCTCCGCCTTTTTTATAGAATATAAAAATGAATAAAAAATTTAATACACTTAAGCCATGTCATGTCTAGCTACCGGGGGATTCCTTGTGGACTGTAAAAATTATGTGGGTGGTATCAAATCCTTTTGGATTGGTCCATACGCTACAATAAGCAATGCAGCTACAATAGATCCCACAACAGAACAAATCACTGCACTCCCAGCAGCTACTTGGGAGACTTACAACATGAAGCCTCACACTGGAAACTTTGTGGAGGCAGCCACTGTATCAAAAGAGAATAACACTATTTTCTACACTCAGACCTTAACTGCTCAGTTCACTAAGCTTTCTGCAGCTCGCAGATTACAGCTTGACACTTTCAGCAGAGGCCGTCATGTGATCATTGTACAAGACAACAATGACAACTATTGGCTAATGGGTTACAAGGATGGTGCAGAGGTAGCTACTGAGTCTACTGAGACTGGTACTACTAAGATTGATTTCAATGGTTACAAAATTACATTCACTGCTGAGGAGATACACAAAGCATATCGCTTAGCTGACTCTATCGTGAATGACTTTGATGGTACAATAGACTCACCTACTCTCTAAGAGATAGCATGTTCTATGTACAAACTAATACAGCCGCGCAGACAGCTTACCTCTCTCTAAAAGAGGGGGAGCTGATCTTGGCTGCTACTTATACTCACTACCTAGTGAAGCTGGTACATGAGAACACTGGTAAGGAGTATTTTTTCATTCCAACAGTACTAAGTGAGAACAACAGAGTAACTCACTTGCAATTTGACACTAATGTCAATGACCCTTTGAATGGGGGTATCTTGCTTGTAGATCCAGGCAGATATTGTTACAATATTTATGCACAAAACAGTGGGAGTAATTTAGACCCATCATTATCTTTGGGACTGGTAGAGGAAGGTTTCATGGAAGCTACAACGGGAGTGACCTACTATCAGACTCCATCATTTACTACACCATCAGACTATATATACAATGGATGATAAATTGACAAATATAGCTTTAGCTAAGTACATCAAAGTAGAGGAAGTAGAGAAAGAGACTACAAAGGGGTGGGTTGAATGGGGAGACGCTAACTCTATGCCAAATTACCTTATAGATTTGTATCAATCTTCTCCGGTACATGGCAGCTTAGTCAATAGTATCTCATTCATGATAGCTGGTAAAGGTTTCAAGAGTGAGAATCCAGCTAGCCAGGTGAACATAGCAAAGCTTGAGCTAGATAATATATTGGGCTCATCTGCATTAGACTTAAAGTTACAAGGTGGAGTCTATTGGGAACTCATCTACAGCATGGATCACACTCGCATTGTGCAAGTAAATCACTTGCCTTTCGAGAATGTGAGACTAGCTATATCAGATGAGGAGGATCATGTATGTGGAGTGTGGTATAGTAGAGACTGGCAAGACATCAGAAAGCAAAAGAATAAGCCTGAATATGTACCTCTTTTCAATCCCGAAGATCAATCACCAAGACAAGTGCTTTTCTTCCATCTGCATAGTGTGGGATCATTGTACTATCCTCGCCCCGATTATATCAGTAGTAAAGATTGGATTGAACTGACTAGACATATCAGTGAGTACCATGTGAACAATATACTCAATGGTTTCTTTCCATCCTTTCACATTAACTTTCCTAACGGTGAGCCATCACCCGAAGCTCAGAGATTGATCTCTAGAGAGATTGAGAGAAATCTATCCGGCACTCAGAACGCTGGTAAGTTCCTCATTACATTCACTAAGAGTAAAGATGAGGCACCAGTAATACAGCCATTTCCAGTCACTGATGCTGACAAACAATATGAGTACCTATCCAAAGAGGCTACCTCTCAAATCATTGTGGCTCACAGAGTGACATCACCCCTACTAATGGGAGTGAGAACAGATGGCAATGGACTAGGCTCTAACACTGACGAGATTAAGGCTGCTCTATATGTATTCACTAAGCAAGTCATTGAGCCATTTCAGCGCATCATCACAGATGCAGTAGAGCAGATACTAGCATTCAATGGAGTACCATCACAAGTGACCATTGAAAAGAATGACATCATTGAGATAGCACAAGAGCAAGGTGCTCTACCATCTGATACAACTGCTGCTGCACCAATAGATGTAGCAAGCCAAGCATTGAACGGAGCGCAGATAGCATCTCTACTTGAGATCATTGTACAGACTACAGCAAATGTATTGACAGTTCCATCAGCAAAAGCTATCACTACTGCATCATTCCCAATGCTAAGCCAAGAGCAGATCAATAGCATCTTTGATAACCTATCATCTACACCTATCAATCCAGCAACTGTACTCAGTGCTTTAAAAAAAAAAGTACTAGCTGCGGAGGATGAGGAGAACTCTTTTGCACCCACTAAAGAAATGGCAGCAGAGGCTGAGCTAGGTCTAAAGTGGAGAGAGGAGTACAAGAGAGGAGGAACAGAGGTAGGAGTCGCAAGAGCTAGAGACATCTCTAACATGCGTAACTTATCACTAGATACTGTCACTAGAATGAATAGCTACTTTGCTAGACATGAAGTGGACAAGGAAGCTCTAGGGTGGAATCAGGGAGAGGAAGGCTTTCCAACAGCAGGCAGAATAGCATGGCAGTTATGGGGTGGAGATCCAGGTAAAGACTGGGCAGCTAGAATACTAGAAAGAGCAAATGCGCAATCATGTGCAGGTGGATGGAATGACTTCTCAGATGAGCAAGGTGCAGCATTCATTGAGCAACTAAAAGCAAAAGCTGAGTACATCAATGACGAATGGGAGCTCCTTAGTGATGAGAAAGTCACTGATGCACTAGCGGAGGAGGACTTTGTACTACAGTGTCAGTCACTTGATAGCTATGCTAAGGGTGATGAGTCAGAGAGAAGTCAGTGGGGTGATGCTGGACTATACAAGCTACGCTATGCATACAGTCAAAATCTATCAGCTAATAGCAGAGACTTCTGTATAGAGATGGTAGCAATGAGCAAAGCTGGTGCAGTGTTCAAATATGAGGACATTCAACAGATGAGTGATGATGGAGTGAATGGTGAGTTCGCTCCTGCAGGGCAGTCATCCTACGATATCTTCAGGTGGGTCGGGGGAGCCTTCTGTCATCATCACTGGAGAAGGCAGATATACTTTAGAAAACAAGAGAAAGGAAAGTTCCTACCTAATAAGGGGCTTGACAATGATAAGAGAGTGGGGAATGTACCTTATGTCAAACCGAAAGGTATTGAGGGCATTGCACCAATTAACAGACCAGGCAGAGGATCACTAAAATACGGATAATAAAATGGCAGTACTACCGGAAATACTTTTAATTGATGAGACATTCATCAAGAAATATACAGCAATAAATGACAGTGTGGACACTGCCATCATCAGACCATGCATATATCTTGCACAAGACAAGTATCTAGTGAACTATCTAGGTACTGATTTGACTAATAAGCTCAAGGCAGATGCACAAGCAGGCACCCTTGCAGGGGACTATGAGACACTTATAGACCAATATGTGAGAAAGATGCTAGTGTGGTGGACCATGATTGAGCTATATCCCTTGCTAGTGTACAAGCATGACAATGGAAATATAGTCAGCAGAGACAGTGAGAATGCTACAAGCATCAGTGAGAGTGAACTGCACAAGCTAATGGATGCAGCAAAAGATAATGCGAGATATTACACACAGAGAATGCTAGACTACATCAGACAGAATGTATCTTTATTCCCTGAATATAGCAGCAATACATCACCCGATCAGTCACCCTATACTCAACTGTATACACAGACTGGATTGATGTACTCACAAGGTCTAAAACAATCTACACTACGATGGTCAATAAAAGACTTCCTACCAGTCAAGTAGACAAGAGGAAAGAGTATGAAATGAAAATGAAATCTTTCTACAACAAGATGATGAATGACTTAAAAAAAAGAGAGAGCAATGGTAACAAGTAATGACACACCAGGTACAATAGGTGCTGTCACATCAATAAGCATGGCATCAGTAGCAAACCTAGAGCAAGTGGAGATCATTGTCAAGATCATTGCTGGTCTAGTCGCTATTGTTGTGGGAGTCATGACCATCATCTACTATCATAAGAAAATACAAAAGCTGAATGCTGACAATAAGTAACCTATCATGGCTGCAGGAAAAGTTCGCCATCAAGGGATATCAGTGGGAGAGATTTCACCTGGTGGGTATCAGAACAAAAGACTATGTACCCAATACTTTCTGTGATAATATCTTCCTGATTGATGGAGATAAGGCCTATTCATTTCATGCCACTACTAGACCAGGTAAGCACTGGTTAAAGAATCTACTCAATCCCAAAGGTACCGCTGTCCTCCAAGAGGGGCAGTACAAAAATAGCTGGAGGATAGGACTGCATCAGGGCAAATATGAGGCACTTGTACAGATCTTGCCAGTGAATGTATTCAGAGACTCCAATAGAGATGAAAGAGCTGATGTCGGGGGAGTGATAGATAGGGGCATGTTTGGCATCAATATACACAGAGCCAATGCTAACTTGATGAGCAAGCTAGTAGACAAGTGGAGTGCAGGCTGTCAAGTGATAGCTGATCCATCAGATTTTAATTTTTTACTAAAGAAATGCAAGGATAGTGGGAAGGGAGTATTCACCTATACACTACTAAATGAATAAAACACAGTCAAAAAAAATAGCAGAGGAATACTGTGGCAAGTATCCTGACATGCCTAATCTAACAATAGCTAAACTACTAAAGAAAGAACATGGCAAGCTATATCATTCTGTTGAAAATGCTAGAGACTATGTAAGATATATAAGAGGACAGAAAGGTGATATGCACAGGCAAAAATCAGCTACTAAAAGTCTCTTTGTACCTATATCACCATACTTCACACTACCAAAATCAGCCATTGTCAAGAGGATGCCAGTCAATATCAAGGGCGAAAAGATACTTTTGCTCAAAGATATTCACTTCCCCTATCACGATGAGGAAGCTTTAGGCATTGCTCTGACCTATGGACTAGAGAAAGGCTGTGATACATTGTATTTGAATGGTGATATACTTGACTGCCATACGCTATCCAGGTGGGAGAAGGATCCTGAATCTAGGTCATTCTCTCAAGAGCTTGAGACAGTGAGGTCATTTCTCAAGATGGTATCCCCACTATTCAAAAAAGTGTACTACAAAGAAGGTAATCATGAGGAGAGGTATTGGAGATACTTATCATCACATGCACCGGAACTGGTAGAGATAGATGCATTCAACTTGCAGTCACTTATGTGGCTAGATCAGTATGGGGTAGAGTGGATTGATGGTAGGACATTTGCTAAGTTCAATAGTCTAAGTGTAGTACATGGTCACGAATTTGGACAGAATGTATTCTCTCCGGTAAACATCGCAAGGGGTCTCTACCTAAGAGCTAAGAGTCATGCAATCTGTGGACACTGGCATCAGACATCTGAACACAATGAGAAAGACATCAATGGTAAAATCATCACCACATGGTCTGTTGGTTGTCTCTGTGACTTATCACCGCGCTATAGACCAGCTAATCAATGGAATCATGGCTTTGCTATCTTGCATAGAGATGGCAAGAACTTTCATGTAGAGAACAAGAAAATATATGAGGGAAAAGTATATTGATGCATCCATCATGATCAGCATTGCACTGCTGTTACTTATAGGAGTAATAGTGCAAATACACTACAGACCTCAAGTAAAAGTAGTGACTATCACAAAAGACTCCATCCAAAAAGTAATAGAGCAAAGAATTGACACACTTGTCAAGACAAGAGTAAAAATCAAAGAGATATACCATGAGAAGATTGATACTATCTATCTGTATGATAGCATTGCCATTGATAGCAGCTACACAAAAGCTATCAAGAGACTCAGTGAGCTTGAGAAAGCTGGATACTTTAAGGATTGAGAGACGCTTAGTAGTGATGGGAGTCACTAGGATGGAATATCTGCAGGCAGACAATGACAATCTTACTATAATAAATCACTCACTAAATGAGATAATTTCTCACAATGTGCAATATATTGAACAATTAGAGGGTGATATAACCCAAAAAAAGGACATTATCAGTAAGAAAGAGAAACGTATAAGAGGATGGAGAACTGTTGCACTGGTAGAGGGTGGTATATTAGTCATCATTTTAGCTCTTGTCTTATGAATAATACCTACATAAAGATGGGCCTATACAAGCCTTGTATCTTTATCAATCCTGATGATGATAATGATGAGGAGCTACTGAGTGCAACAGTCTATATTGATGAGGAAAAGGTGCAGATACTCAATGAAAATGGTGAGTTCATTGCTCAGTTTTTTTATGAGGAGCTGAGAGGTATCATGGCTGTCATGGCAGCACATCAAGAAAAGCAATCTATCCGGATATCAGCAATAGCGAAAAAGAACTAGACAGCTATCCCTCCCACAAAGTACTTACCATCTCTCTTATTCACTTCAAAGTAAGCTCTCATCATGATGCTATCTGCAATGTCAGGGGATAGTCCTCCAGCTTTGGCTGCAATAGTTTCCTTATCTGTTACCATCAGCTTACCATCACTGCCTACATTGGCTCTCCTTACTAGCTCTAGCTCCTTTGTGATTTGATCTTTATACTTGC
>Ga0315901_10005149_pt1 | contig 15993 bp, 17 predicted proteins | sample LakEriMetagenome_10_FD_203761 | JGI IMG/M metagenome (GOLD analysis project Ga0315901, IMG submission 203761) | Freshwater fungal communities from buoy surface, Lake Erie, Ohio, United States - Buoy 2 MA116 | ecosystem: Environmental > Aquatic > Freshwater > Lake | place: USA: Lake Erie, Ohio...
CTGCCTTTTGTGCCGGGGTCAAATCGGGTATTTGTTCGTCTGCCGAAGCCTCCAAAACTAACCAATCCCACCCCAATTCCGCCAAAAAATAAGCCTCTGCCGCTGCTAAGTCTGCAAAGTTTTTAAAATATGTTTGTGCGCCTTTCGTAGCTTTGTATGTTGTCATTATATTGTCACTAAATTTAATATGTTAGGAACAAAACCGGCTGTCGATAAATTTAACGGCATATTAGGCAATGCTGCCCCCGTGTATGCGCTTGGATGCAATTGCAAGCTTTGCGAAACCGCGTTCATTGCAGCGGGATTCCCGAAATAATTTGATATTCCCGGGTTTGTTAGGGTTTCAAAACTGTTGTTACTACTTGTATTCGTGCAAAAACAATATACTCCTGCATTTAATGTAAGAGTTCCTGTATTCCAAGCAAGTGCCAATACACCCGATACGGCTGTGCTAAACGGTGCTGTTTGGTCTATTAACACCCATTGCGTCCCATCGTATTCGTAAAGTGCTAAAATGCCATTTCCCGCAACTCCCGTTGGAATCCTAACGCGAACGGTAGAAATTTTAACAGTTGCGAGTATTTCAACAATAGCCCCATAGTAGTAGTTTGGAGCTACAAAATTTCCGCCTACGCCTGCCGATACTTTTTGAAAATTAGTATAAAACCCAACCGCATAATCGACAGGATATGCACCTCCGCCGCCCGCTAATTCAAAAAAAAAATCTGCCGAAAGCAACGCAATCAACGCGAAAATATCGCCTGCAAAAGGTATTTCGGCATCCGGTTCGACTTGTGTTGCCGTTACGTCAGCAACCGGGATGTTGATGTACTGCCCACCGACAAAAAGCTGCAAAATATCATCTTGGCATTTCGGTGTCATGGTGACGCAGCAGCCGCCCGTGATGACGTGTGCAATGTCGCCGTTGTTATCCAAAATTTCGATATTGCCGTTTTCTTTTTTAATTATTTTCATAGCGTTATTGCGGTCTGTCCGCCTTTTTGAGTTGAAAATTTAAAGCAATCAAAAACCACGTTATCGGGGTCTGTAAATTCAAAGATTGTGCCGTCGGGTTTGGTTATTTGTGCCGTATAGGTGTAAAGTTCGTTTATCCAATCGAGCGGAAAAATAATATCGTCACCTTCGGCAAGCGTAACGCCAACGGTTAAATTCCTTCGCCCGAAAGTTAGTCGGATAATCCAAACGCCCGCTTCGCCCATTCCGACAACACCTGCATTGAACGTAAGTCCGCAAGGTTCGAAGCATCCCAAATTAAAAGTATTCGTACAGCAAGGACAGCACATTTTTATATATTTTGTCGGAGGGGTGCCGGATATAAATAGGACTCCCGCCGTGATTTTTCAAAAAAAAGGGGGTATTTATTCCAACCCCCTACTTTGCCCCAAGGTAGCGAAATTTGGCGGCATTGTGTATCGGTGTGCGTATAAACGCGGTTCGTGTATCGTGTGCGATAAACGCGGTTCGTGTATCGCGTGCGCAGTCGTTCTGCGGCTAACAAATTTTAAAATCTATGCACTTATCGGAATAAGTATAAACGAATTGCAGGACAAAGTCCACCGCTGCGAATTGCAATTCCGAATGTAATGTTTTCGGCTGTTGCCCTGTTTCCTCTTGGTAAATTGTCCAAGGTATTACGTTTACGGCAACGGGAATCAATCTGATATTAGTAACGTCATAGCCCCAAATCTGTTTTGTAAAATTTGTGGTGAAAAGGGCGTGTTTTATACTTTCGACTAAATCTGAAGCCGTTTGGCATCGGTGCTGAATAACAAGGCGCATCGGATAGCGTGCTTGTATTTCAACGCCGCAAGAGCCGCGCCGCGTGTTGCCGTTTAATGCGGTTTCAGCAGCCTGCCCCGTTATGCGGATATAAAAATACGTGCCTTTGGTATCATCTAAACCGATATATTTCCGTTCACCTTGCACGGCATCCATCGTCACCACCCGACCATCAACATCTTTTATGCCGATGCCTTCGCCCGTCACACTATTGCCCGTGCCGTTGATGCCCGAAAAGGTCTGCTCTATTTCGGAGATGATAAAATCGGTTATTGTTTGCGCTATTTTCATTTCAGATTTTTGTGTTTACACGGATATTCATTACCGTTATATTCCCAACTCGGCATCAATCTCCTCTAAAATCGCCCTTAACTCTTCAGCCGCTGCCGTTGTGCCTATTTCGTTTTCTTCCACCGAAAGTTCGTGTATCAACTGCCCGAATCGGTCTTCATTGCCCGTCATTTTTTCGGCTTCAAAATCGGATGTGTACCGAATTACCGCACGCGCTCCGTCTTGTACGACTTTAATTGAGCGTTCTAATGCCCCCGAAAAATTCAAATCCACATAGCCCGATTGCCTCCCTGTCAGTTCGCGCAGTTCTTTGTAACCTTGCGGTAAATACCGCGTTTTGTGCGGATTCCCGTTTTTAAATCGGGATTGTCCGGTCTTGCCTTGCGGCGTGACACCTGCGGAAGATACCCCTGTTAATTTGGTCGGATTTTGGTAAAATGGTTCTGTTGAATACCCGCCGCCGTAAGTTGAGAATTGCCCAATTTGCGCCCCATCCGTTGCACGCCCTTCGACAAAGATACGGTTTTTATATTCCGCAATGACGGCAAAAGCTGCCACCTGTGACAGCCTTTCGGCGGTTTCCGGTGCTGCAATTACTTGTCGGAGTATTTCGAGGCGTTCGATGATATTCATAGGTTTGCGTGTTTAAGGTAAAAACGGTGTGGCACGCAGGCGGCCTGTGCAATTATAGCAGTATTTGTCGGCCATCATCAATTGCATGATGCTGTCGATTTCGTTATCCAAGTACTCAATTGAAAGTGATTCCCAATCCTTTGTTTTTGTCGTTGCCCATTCAGTCCCGTGAATCTTGATAATATTTAGGCGGTTGTTAGGCGATACCCATTCTTTTAAAATCTCCGCACCAAGCTGATACAAAATCGCCATCCCGATGCCGGTACGGTCTAAAAATTGGCAAATGATGTCTTTATCGGTACAATCCAACCGAAGGCAAACACCCAAAAACCCCGGCACCGAAACGGACGTGCCGTTCCATCCCTGAATTGCCAAATATTCCGATTTACCGGCGCAAGGCTTGCAAGATGTCGTTTCGTTGCAAGTATATTCGTAAACGCCGATATTTGTGCCGTCAGCCGCAATTATTATTTGTTGCTCATAAAAGTGTTTCCTAACCGATACCGTGCTTTCAATTCCGCCTTGCACCGTGATTGTGCCGGTAGTAAACAACACATTACCCGCGTTGTCTTTTACCTTTATTTCCGTTGTTCCCGTTACGGTCGGTTTTATCTTTACGGATTCAACCCAAATTGCCGACATGGGAGAACCGAGCCACGTTTTTGAAACATACAGCCCCCGGTCAAAAGCCGCCGCGCCCCAAGTAGTACTGTTTGGCGTGCATGCGTGGTACATTTTGCCCGTTGTGTTAAGCTGCAAACCGCGTGCTTGAAGGATTCCGCGCAGGCGCGACTCTACAATTATAGTTGCAAATTTCAGTTTTTCAATAACCGTGTTCGTCGCCGATACCAATTTTTCGGGGGCTATTTGTGCCACATTTTCCACCGAAAGCCCTTCTAAGTCTTCGACATAAAAACAGCTTGTCGGCGTTGGCGTGCCGCCTTCATAGCAGCCATCCCGAAGTACGATATAATCTTGTATGCAGGTTTTGCAACTCATAATTAAGGTATAAAAAAAGGGGAAGGGTTAAGCCCTCCCCCTTATGTTACGGTTTGATTTATTCGATAATACTAAGCAACGCCGCCGCAGTCGCCCGAAGCAATTGTTTTTGCGCTTGTGCAAGCTTTGCTGTCGGTGATTGTGAGGGTAAAGTTACCAACATGCGTGTTGTCGGCAAAGTAATTGTCATAGTCACCCGTGATTCCTGCTTCGCCTGTGATTGCAACGCCTTTTGCACCGTTGAACGCTGCACCGCTACCAACCAAAGACCAAGCCAAATCGGTAATTGTTGCGCTGTTGGAAGGCGTTGAGAAGTCGTAAACGTGCAAGAGTTCCAAAGAATCAACATCCAATTGAACATCGGCAGCATTTGCGACAACGAGGTCAATTTGTGTGATGTTGCCGGCTGTTACAATGTTCAAAGTGGTAGTTGCAGCGGCAAAAGAACCGGAAACCAAGTACACACCGGAAACCGCACCAAGTTTAGTTTTCAACTCCGCAAGGAAAGCAGCCGAATCGGTTGCATCGGTGAGGTCATATGTTTGTGACAGGTTGAAGTTCAAGCCGTTCACGCGGAAAGCATTTACTTCGGTTTCTGTCACATCGGCATTGTGTACGCTGAACGTTCCGCACTCAATACCAAAGTTCGCACGGCAAGCAACGGCGCATTCTTCGGGCAAATCGCAAGAGCGGTCTTTCGGCAATTTTGTGAGGGATTCGCCGCAGGGGTCTTCGATGTCGCAGAAGCTGTCATCGGCACAAGTGACGGTATAGCAAAATACGTCTTTCATGCCCTCGAATTGGCAGTCGGTAGTCCAACAATCGGGAACACCCAAAACGTCGAACCAAATGCCGAATTGCAAGAAGCGTTTGATTTCCTGACCGCAAGTTTCGGTGTACATCGAAACGTCATGCGTAAGGCCGTAGAACGGGTCTACAACCGTTGCACGCATGTGTGTCGGGTCTTCGTATGCAAATTCACCCTGGTGATTGGAAGCCGTCACCAATTGAATAGCTCCCTGAGGCATTGCAAGGATTTTCTTGCTGTCACCCAAAGCCGGGCCGATGTTGGCATCGAAGAAAATCGAAGAAAGAATCGGCTGCAAACCTGCATTGAAACCGAGGTCGTTTCCGACTTGGATTTGCATTGCTGTTTGGTATGATTTGAGGATTTGCCCACCCAAAAGCACAAAGCTCATACCGGTTTGGCTTTCCATTGCGTCACGCGTCAGGATAGATTGAGCCGTGGGGTTGATTTGGAAACCGTTTGCCATGAAAAGCGGCAAATTGCGGCACTCATCGGCAGCAGCATCGCAATCGCAGCGTTTGAAAGTACCAACGCGGTCGTTTGCGATAATACCGGCAATCAATTTGTCCAATGTGTCGAGGTAGCTGATAAGCTCGTTTGTCACCGAAAAGTTTTGATAATCGGTGCGGCCTTGTTGGATGCAACGCAAGATTTCGTCATCGATTTCGATAACGTTCGACACGTGATAGTAGCGCAGTTTTACCTCGTCATAAACGGGTTTTACTTTGCTGCCTTCGGTGGGGCAATAGCTGAGTTGGTTTTCGCCGAGGTTGGGCGTGGACTTCGATTTAGGATTGAATGTGCGTGCAACGGTATAAGCTTTGCCGTTGCCTTGATTCAATGCGCGGAGGTTGCCAAGCTTAACCAAGCCTGCGTTTTGCCATGCGCGAGAAGTCAAAAGGCTCAAAAGGCCATTGGAATATGAGGGGCGGCCGCGTTCGCCGGCGAGGGTATCAAGACTTTGGTCGATAACCTTCCACACTTGCCCCAAGGAGATAAGACTCATTGTGTATATAAGTGTATTAGTTGCAAAATTTGTTTATCGCGTGGGGCTGCCCGCCGGCCAAGATTGTGGTTTTTCTGTCGGACGTAATGCCGACCCTGTGAGAGGACTTGCGTAAAAATACGCTATAAAAATGTAAATTATTTTATTAAATATTTGGAAGTGTGATAAAAAAACCGCCCATCTCTGAGCGGTTCTGTATTCAATCGTACACTATCGGGTTTTACCCGTTTATTATCTGTTTTTCAATCGGTTGGGGTGAATCTTTGCAACGGCTTCGGCATCAAGCGTAAATCGTTGCGGTTCGCCCCCGTTTGAAAGCTTTGTGAACTGCTTTTCGGCAGCTACAATCGAAAAGAAAGTATCTACATCCAAATTCTCGGTCGGTCGGTTCGGGTTCGGCACGCGCTTTCCGTCTTTCAAAAGCCAAATTTTGCCGCTTTCGGCTTCGTAATCGTACCCGGCACCGTTCATGCGCTTAAAAAAAACTGCCTCCATTGTTTCGGCATCAAACGCGGGATTTTGAACCGATGCAATCAACTTTGTGAGCTGATTTTCATACATTGCACGCGTTTCTCTGGCGCGGTATTCGCTGTGTATTGCGGCCAAAGCCTCTTCTTTTTCTTTTTCTTTGAGCTTCAAAAGTCGGTTTGCCTCTTTGAGTTGCTCATCAAGCTGCTTTGTTTTAGCATCGATATTTCCGAACGATTCCTTTTCCTTTTGCTGCAATTCCTTGATTTTTGCAATCATGCGAGGCGTGCGCTCGTTTTTGGGGATGTCGTTAAACTCTTCCAAGCTGATGCCGAACTCATCGGACAGCATTTTTTCGATTTTGCCATACGCCTTTCCGAATGCTTCGGGCGTGACCTTGTCTTCGACTTCCTTTGAATAGCGAGATTTTACGGTCGTTTCGTATTTTTGGTGAAACTGCTGAGCGTATTCCTTTGCATCCAATTCGCCCGCTTCGATTTTTTTGATAGACTCGGCATCGATGCCCAATGACTCAAATAAGGGATTCAATTTTTCCATTTGTGGTGGTGTTTGTGGTTGAAATTTATAATTGTTGCCGTGCGTGCCGGTTTATTTTTTCTTACTGCATCCGCATCCGCCCGATGTTTTCGGCGTTGTTTTTAAAGTACCGCGCGGCGTTGATGTTGTGGTGCTTCGTGCCGATACCGTTTCTGTTATCCGTCCGATAAGGGTATAATAGCCGGTCTTTTCGACTATTTTCCATTCGGTTTCGGTGAATGTTTTTGTTTCGCCTGTTGTGTTGTGTTGTGCCTGTATCATAAAAATTAGCTGTTTTTCTTAATATAAACCGAACTCCTGACAGGGTATGCCGTATGCCTGCAATTATAGCCCCCGCGATTTTGCGCAAAGTTTTCGGGCGTGGTGCCGGGTATCATCCCCGTGCCGTTATTTTCCGCCCATTGGATTTCGTCCTCAAGTTCTGAGAACAGCAGCAGCCCCTTCTTTCCGTGTTTTGTTGTTGTTGCCCACTCTTCACATTGCTTGCGGCTGTCTTTTACTAAAGAACCGATATACAAAAACGCATCCAATTTGTATTTGCTCCGAACCGCCTCATTTACAACCCCCTCATACTGCCCCAAGGCATCGCGCGAAACCTGCAAGGCTTGGCGTTTTAATACCCCTTGCCGCTTTTCGTTTGTCACTAAAATATCGGTAATCGATTTGATTGTGTCCGTTAGGCTGCTACCCTGATTTATCGACACAAACAAAATTTGCTGTATCGGGTTTACAAGAGCCGTATCAAGCCCCGCGCCGACCATGCCGTCTGTAACTTGCTTGATTGCGTTTTGCTGAAACGGGTTCGTGAATGACTTTAGGATTTCCAAGTCCGACAGCTCGGCATGAATTGCCCTTATTGCATCGCTTAACGGGGTATAGGTTGCAATAAAATCGCGAACCTGCCCTTCGTATCCTGATTTTTTTATAATGCCGTCAATAGCCTTTCTAAAGCCCGACAGCCTATCCAAGGAAGACTGCCCACGCACAAGATTCCCGTTTGTAGTGCGGAATTTTTCAACCCATTCAATAAGCAGTTTGGCAAACTTAGGTTCAACCTTATCCATGCCCTTTGTAAAACTTACAAGGGCTTTATCGATAAGTTTGTTTGTTGAATTGAGGTCTGCCATTTGTGGTTTGTGTGTCGTGTTTTATAGTGTCGGGTCTTCCTCGGTATCGGTATTATCAACCGGCATATCTAAGACCATCGCGGCGGATAAGCTTTCGAGCGTTTCGGCCATTGCCGCATCGATTTTCGTTTTTATCTGCTCAAAAGTTTCGTTGTAAATATCAACGCTTTCGGCATAAATAAGCGACATTAGCACATCGAAAACGTTTGCCGCTTTTGCGTTGTTCGTCGGGGTAAGTTGTCCGCCTGCAACCATTTGATTGCGTTCGTCAATTGTGTACAAAATAAAAGAGCTGTATTGCACACAAAGCATTGCGATTCGTTGCGCTTCGGTATCGTTTGAAAAACGTTGCTGAATAAAAGTAAGGTACGCATTGTATCGAACATCCGCCGGCATGCCTTTTTGCGTTTCGGCAAACTCTTGCATCAATTCAACCTCCGTTTTCAAGTCAAAAGAAACGGGAGCTACAACCGTCACTTTTGAGGTTGTATCGGTCAAAACTAAGGCTTGTACGCACTCTAAAGTATGCTGCAATTTGGCATACACATCATCCGAAATTTTACCGATTTCGATGTATTCCGGTTCGCGGTCAAGCTCTTTCGCAACGCCCGACTGAGCCTGACGGATTGAACGGTTTATATTCAGCACCTCTTCCGCCTTTTGCAAGGATTTATCGGCTTGTTCGGCCGTTAGCGTAATTGTCGAAGTATCGGGCGCATAGTAGCGTATCGGGTCGCGTTGCTCTTTGTCCGTATTCCCCACGACCATCGGTTCCGGCGACATATAATAACCCGCAAGCGGTGAAATGTACATCTGTTTTCCGCTCCCGTGACAACCCGTGCAAGTTTTTCGGCTGTCGGGCGCGTGTTCATCGTATTCGTTCCCCGTGCCTTTGCACACGGTGCATGCTATCCCCTCCAAAAACTTAATCGGAAAGCACGTCGAAAGCATTACCGATTTATGCTGATTGTCAAATATTGCCGCGTCATTCAAATACGGAATAGCGGGCGAAAAATCGGACTTATAAACAATGTAGGTATTGCCGTTTAAATATCTTGGGATTGAACGTCCGCCCAAAGTAAACCAAGGGCGTTTGTTTGTTTGGTGTTCGTAAATTACTTCGAGCGTCCCTTCGTTCAGGATGCCGTAAAATTGGTCTGTGATAATTTGATAATACCCGTTTATCGGAGCTACAATATCGGACTGATATTTCGGGCGGCGTTGGCCTTGGAATATTACCAAAGGAAAATCGGGGTCGTTAAATACAACGCGTTCGGATTCGATAATTTCGAATTTTACATCCACCGCAACGCGCGGATTTTGCACGCCTGCGCCCGTAGGCCACATCACAAAAACCGCATTCGGGTCGAGGACGCGGATAGGAACGACAACGGAAAAGAAGTATGCAAAAACATCATGGTCGCCAATTTTTGTTTCTTCGTACCACCGTTGCATCTTTTCGTTGTCGAAATATGCGGCGTGTTTTGCGGTTGAAAGCAAGCGGAACAAATCCGTAATGGCCTTAACCATAGGGCTTTCCGTCTTTGCTTGATATATCGATTGCCGATACTTCATAATTTCCGGGTCTTCATTCGGAAACGATTTACGAAGTACGGGCGGAACATCGCCGTAAAAATGCGGTGCAATTTCGGCTTTGATGCGTTCCCATTCCGATTTAAACGGGTTTTGCGGAGGTATTGACATACTCCCCGTGCTTTTCATGAAATCGATAAATTCTTGAACGTTCATTGCCGATAATTTTAAATTTTGCCCGGGCGCGCGTGTGTGCATGCCCGGGCGTTATATATGTGTGCGCGTGGGTACTAAACCACCGTAATTTGCAAAGTGCCGACAATGCCGCTGCCGTCGTTTGCCGTTGCCACAACCGTCACAGTCCCCAATCCCGTTCCGGACAACAGCCCTGAGCCGTTAATTGTAGCAGTACCGGTGCCGTTGATGACAGACCAAGTCACGGTGGGGTCGGTTGCATTTGTGGGCGTTACTGTTGCAGTCATTTGCAAAGTGCCGCCGTTCGGAACGGTAATTGCAGCACCTGCGCCCGTTACAGCGATAGCCGTCACAAAGCAAGTCCACAACTGTTTTGTTGCCAAGAAGTCAAGGTTTACCATCGGGAAAGACGCAATATCTTCGTTAAAAGAGAATGTCGATTCCCAATATGTATCGTCATCATTCGTCTGCGGGACGACAATCGAAGCCTGAACGGAAACATCAGAAAAGAAGCCGATAAGGTCATTGTCGCAGGTCAAGAAAGCGAAATCGTAGTTGGGGTATTTTGAGCGGAGGAAAACATAAATATCATTTACGCTCAAAGCCGCATCGTTTTCGGCATCTTGAATAGTCACAGTGCGTGTGTATTTTACCACCTCTTCAGTTCCGCAAGAACCACGGCGTTTTGTTGTTGCTTCGGCGGCGGCGGATTCGCCTAAGATGCGATTCCCGTTCACACGTCCGAAAACGTCCTTTGACGCGATTGCTGCATCCCATTCCAAATCGTCTTCGATGTCGACAAAATCGTAGGAGCATTTTTTTGCAATCCAACCCTTAATACCGCCTGCCTTTACGATAGAATCGCAAGGGTCACACAAGTAGTTGGGATAAAATTCATCGCTTACGCAAGGCGGGCATCCAAACACGCCCATTCGCCCGGCAGAAATCTGTTTTAAAACTAATTTTTTCATATTATTTTTATCGGGTCATGCCCGCGTTTTTGTTGTTCGAATCCCCAATGGGTTAAAAATTACAGGATTTATTGTCGAGTCGGCATTCCGTCACAAAAGCAATATCAAGGGTAAACATCCGCAGTTCGTCCTCTTTTTGCGAAAGTTCAAATTTTATGTATTGCTTACCATCAACAAAAACCGCGTTGCCTCTCACCGCTTGCGAAATTTTTTGATAGTAGTACGGCGGCACAGCCCCCGAAAGAATTTTATAAGAATTTGTTATTACGGAAGAAATCACAACGCCCCGGTCGTTAGTTGTTTCCGATACGGTTTCCCCGAACAGCTCCACTTCGCCGTAAACGCGCAGCGAATTGTAATAGGGGCGCGTCGAATTGCCGAGCGTATTTGTAGGCGTTCCGTACCAATTGCCGTTACAGTCGTAATTCGAGTAGTAAGATTCGATTTTTACGGTATCTTCGCACTCTTCAACCTCTTTATATTCTTGCGTATAAATTACGCGCTCCACTACGGGAAGCATCGTTGTTTGGTCGATTTTGTAGTACGTTATTTTTAGCTGCCAACACTTCAAATCGGTAGGCAAAAGCCCGGTATTTACGAACCACGTTTGCAGGCTACCCGTTTTAAGCGAATTGGAAACGTAGTACTCCGAGCAAAAATCTTCAACTACATCCGTTACCGTTGCTCCCGTGCCGTCAAGCAGTTCGATTTTTACATAGTAATCTGTCGGGGACAAAACGCCGTAAATGCCCGCTGTAATTGTATCGGGCGGCATATTGTAGTTGTCCGCAAATTGCGTTTGAAACGGGATAATATCGCCCTTTACGTAAGGCTGATAAAACGCCTTAGCTCCGCCGCACAGGTTACAATTCCACCCGTCCGTTTGTTCCGATAAAAAATTCGGGGGAATACTCACACAGGCATAGCGGATAGGAACAGCCGCACGCCGCGAAAATGTAAGCCCCGAAACGGGAACGTAAGGAACAGGATAAACGATTGTCGGCATTATTTTTTCGGGCGAATGTTCGCCGTTAGTGGGTTTGCGTAAAAATACGCAAGAATTTTAAAAAATATTTTATTAAAAGTTTGGAAATAAGAAAAAGGCATCGTACCTTTGATACTATCAAACGGAAAACAATTTTTAAAACAGAGCCGACCGGGCGAAAAACGGGAGATATGGAAAATATTACAGTAACCTACAACGGCGCAACAGCATCAAGAAACTTTGAAACATATTCATACACTCGCAAAAACGCATGGGGGCAAATTGTTTCAGGTATTGACTTCGCAGAAATGCGGAATAACATTGCATCGGAATTGGAGGAAAAATTGAACTTCCAAATCAGATACGGGTTCCTTCAAGATTTGGCTCAGTCTGAAATTGATAAAGTATGTGCTATTTTATCCGCCAATGAGCATGCTGAAAAAGTTAAAAATCGTCAAACTGAAGAGCTTATTTGGCTTGATGAATTGGCGGCAAAAGTATATCATCATGATTCTGGGATAACAACAGTAGAAAAAATAACTACTGGTTTTTTAAATATGGTGCTTGACCTTAGCAAAGCACCATATAAAGAGTGCAAATATGTATTTTCGGATGAGCCTGCATCTGAAAATACTGATATATCAAATTCGGATGATGTTTTCTATCTTCTTACTTTTGAGAAAGCCGATGACTGGGATTTAGGGCATATAAAAAACCAATCCATATTTGTTTTTGACAAATTTGGCAAAAAAAAATCAGAGCATAGGCTTTGATTGCAAATCATAGCCACTGAGTAGGGAATACAGCAAATGCAACTTATGCTGTATCGTGACTGCAATTGGGCAGACCATAGTTGAAGTGTCGGCAGTGAGTTTTTAGTTTTTTTTCTTGGGTATGTTCGTCTGAAAAATCCTAAATAAAAAAACTATTTTTAACCCCAACGCCGTAAGGCGTACAAAACAAACAACATGAAAAAAGAAAACGAAAAATTAAACCCTCTTACCTGCGAATTGCAGGTTGGGGATGTGGTGGAGGTGATTAGCTCTGAAGGTAAGCATATTGCCGAAATTTTTAAAATAACCGGCGTTATTTATGCGTGTTTTTGCTTAAAAGCAAATTCAGGATGCGTTACATGGGCGCATCGCCACGAACTCCGCCTTATCTCTCGCAACGGTCAGCCGGTTGAGCAGGTGGAAGCGGAGCAATGGCAGCCGAAAAGCGGGGAAAAAGTATGGAATACTGTAATAAAACAGGTAAATGTTATTTTCGAATTCGAAGGAGATTGGTATGTGCATGGTAAAAGACCAAACAGCGGCGAAAATTTAACGCAAAAAATAGAAGAACGGCATTTTAAGAGCCTCGAACCGTACACCGGGCAAGATAAGCCAAAAATCGACTTCGGAAAGGCAGGGGTGATTTTGACGGATGGGGAAATTGTTGTTGTGACAACGGGAGAAATGAAAGGAAATACATTCCGTGCAAAAATATTAGGCGGCTTCGATGATGCTTTTATAGCTCTTGATACTTGGCGCGACATAACCGCCGAAGCAACGCCGATTTTAGAACAAATTAAAAAATTGATGGAATGAGCATCCCAACCGCAACCACACCACCGCAACCATGGCAAAAATTCATTTTTAAGCCTGATACGGTTGTTGAGTTTATAAAAGTATTTAAACGCGGTTCTTGTAGCCAGCCCGAATGGCAATTTATATGCAGGGAACAAGACAAGGTTCTTTTGTATGAACCCGCATATATTATAGAATTATTAACCGACAAACACATGATACCGATATGACACGCCGCCACGACCACCCCGACCATTACGCTCCCGTTGAAACATTACGTTTTTCGGGTGCATTTGCTGATGCCGTTCGGCTGATTATGCGCAAAGCATGGAAACATGTGTATTTACCACGCGAACCGGCAAAAAAAAGAAATGAATTTTCGGGTGCAAAAAGATTAGACCCTTGTAACCTTCGACAATATCTGCGTTTTTTAAGTATTTTTTTAATGCAACACCTAAAGACGCACAGGATAATGAATGGAGCTTCAAGCGAGTATTATAAAAAAATGCACAATCGAGCAATGCGCGCGATTATTCGTTCACGTAAACCATTTAAACATTATGGCGGGATTTAAAAAATTTACAGCTCAAGTCGTTTCCAAGCAAGACAACATAATTGCAATAAGACATGAAGAAAAAATGCAAGTTAGACCTATTGATAATAATGGGTATACAGTAGAAATAAAAACAAAAGATAATAAGGTTCTTTTATTGCATTCAGAAGTTAAAACATTGATTGAATATCTTATTAGAATTTCAATGTAATAAAAATACGCACAACACAACTTATAGACAAAAACACCAAACCCGCCACGAAAGGCGGGTTTTTTTATACTCACTTTTAATATTCGAGCAGGTGTTTTATCCTGTGCCTGAGCAGGTGTTTTTATTGCCGTTCTGACATTATCCAAGGTCGGAACAAACGTAAGAATTTGAAAACACAACAATCGGCGGAATGTTTGCAGGCGGAAGCGGTACGGGTATTTGCAAAGTGTGCCTTACCGTGTGTGCGCCCGTTCCGGGGTCAAATTGTGCCTCAACGATAACGGTATAGTAAACCGTCAATAGCGCGGTATCGATTTTTGTTGATGCGTGCTGATATCCCACTGTTGTATTGATAAGCCCGACAACCGCGCCGCCAATGTCCACAACGTTATTTTGTACCACATTAACCGTACCAGGCACATAATCGGGATGCGCTAAAATTTCGGCAATAAGCAGCGAACAGTCCCCAACTATAAACCACCCCGGTATTGCCGTCAATGACCGCTGTGTCGATGTACTACACAACGCAACCAATCCAATCGGGCAATAATCCGGCACTTGCTGAATGGCAATACCCGTCACCCAATACCTTTGCCCTAAAACAAGTTGCTGTGCGTTAATTTCAAAGGTCACAAAATCGTCACCGCCAAAGGATGTTTCAACCGCATCCAATAAACCCGATGTTAATTGTGGCAAAACCGGCACGGCGGGAATCCAATCTTCTTCTTCCTGAATTTGCGGATTAGTTGTATCGCCCGTTTCGCTTGCAGGGTAAATCGTTGCAATGAAATTAACCGAGCCGGTCAATGCCGGGTCTTTTTCAACTTCGACAATAACCTTATCGCGGTCACATAAGTCGATGACATCGATTTTGGTGGTCGGGTAGGCATCTTTATCTAAAAATCTTATGTTTACCAATTGCGGCACCATTGCATCATTTTCAAAGTCTTTGATGTGTACCAATTGGTCGAATTGAATATCAAAAACCGTGAACGAACCCGGCACAAAATTCGGCTGATTCATTTTCAGATTCCACCGTATCGTTGCCGTTGTTCCCGCGCGTTCTTCTTCGATTCGGAATGTTGCAGCCGGAACGATTGCAAGACCGTCATCAACCAAAATCGTCATTCCTGCGGTTAAAATACCGTTATTCAGAGGTGCAAGCAGCGTATTAGGTTTATAGGTTTCGGTTGTCGCCCCTATGCCCGTTGCGGCAAGTAAAGTCGCGGATACTTCCGAAAAACAGGCATCGAAAGTGGATGTAAAACCAAGCGCAGCAAGGGCGGCGGCATAAGAAGCCTTATCAATTTCGATACGTGCGCGGATACGCTGATGCGGTGCAATATCTTGCAATTCGTTTGTTGCGTAATCTTGCGCATAATGCCCCATGTATCCCGTTATTGTCGGAACGGCAGGCGGAACGTATTGAACGTATAAAGGTGGCGTTATGTGCGCCGTTGGTCGTTCGGGTAGGGCGTTTTCGTAAACGTTGATAATGATACGATATTCGCGGCCGACTTCCAATAGCGTCCCGTCTAAACGGAAAGTGATTGATATTTGCCCCGTTCCCATGTTTTGCGACCATGATGTCGGGCCGTAAATCGCGCCGTCAAGCTGTGTGGCAGGCAAAAAAGCGGACGGGATAATCGCCTCCGACATTGAATAATTGTCGGGGAAAAGCAGATTATTTTGAAAGCGGTCGGAGCGAATTAAAATCGCGCGGATATAAGTTATCGCAGTCACGGCAAACGCCCCGGATGAATAGCCGTCAAGAGTTATCGTTACCGTATTCGGTTCGTTATACGCCAATTGATTGCCCGGCGGAAACGGATTAACCGTAAACATCGAATCGACATTAGCGGTTGAAGGCGAAAGCCAAGTAGGTGCGCCGAGTTGCGTCAGCGTCGGAAGCCCTGCGGCGATTTGTGACGGGGAAGTGACAACAACCTGCGACATCCAACGCCGTTGCGTAGTCGGCACAGTCCAAGTCGTACCCGAAAGGACGGGAAAATCCGAATTATACCAACGTGCCGACATCGGAATGCGCCAAAAATTACGACCGGTAGCCGGATTAAAAACGTATTCTTGAGTCCCCGCAACGGGTTTTATTATTGTGCTGATGCCCATTGCTTCCAAAAGCGTAAACACGGAATTGCCCGTGTTTTGAAGCGGGAACGAAAAGTTATCAAAGCGAGATTGCAAAAACCGAACCTGATTATTGATAAAAAACGCCGTGCTGATATAGTTGTCCACATCGCACGTGACGTAAAAATCAATCGTCATCGTA
>Ga0315901_10005150_pt1 | contig 15993 bp, 13 predicted proteins | sample LakEriMetagenome_10_FD_203761 | JGI IMG/M metagenome (GOLD analysis project Ga0315901, IMG submission 203761) | Freshwater fungal communities from buoy surface, Lake Erie, Ohio, United States - Buoy 2 MA116 | ecosystem: Environmental > Aquatic > Freshwater > Lake | place: USA: Lake Erie, Ohio...
TTGACCCTTTACTGGGATTTAGGGTGAAATGTCCACATCGAATGATGGGAATATGCAAGAATTCCTGACCTCATTTGCGCACAGATAGAGGTTTGTGATCCGCATTGGAAAAGAGCCTGAAGATCTCTCCCGAGTCGGTTGTTAAAAAGACGCTCCCGTCGAGGCCTTCTTTGACTTGACGAAATCTTTTGGCCATGGATTGCAGAAAGCGCCGCTCGGTCTTTCCATCGAGGGACACCACGTTTAGATGCTGCAACGCCAATGCGCCAAGTAAAAACGAATTTGTGAAGGCTTTTATGATTCCCGATTCATAGACAATCAATGAACTTGGGGCAATGGATGGGATATAGACCTTTAAGGGTTGCTCCATACCAGCCTTTGTCTGTCCCTCGCCAATTTTAGGACCGTAATATTCCCGCCCGTAAGTCACTACCGGCCATCCATAGTTCAGCCCTTTGCGAATTTCATTGATCTCATCACCGCCGCGCGGGCCATGCTCCGAGTTAAATAGTTTGTCGAGTTTCTTCGAATAGTAGAGACCTTGCGGGTTGCGGTGACCAAAAGAAAAAATCTCTGGTCGTGCATTCCTTTGCCCGACAAATGGATTATCGCCCGGAATGCGACCATCCAGCTTCAAACGAATAATTTTGCCATTATGCCAGTTGAGTTCTTGTGCCCGTTCGCGTTCACCGCGGTCGCCAATTCCAAAGTACAGATGACCAACAGAATCAAAAGCAATTCTAGAACCAAAGTGAACTCCGCCTGAGTTGTCAGTCTTGCCGACAAAGAGTTCTTCCGTTGCAGAAATATTGTATTTATTTGTATCTAATTTAGCTCTTATCAATGCCGTGGTATCACCTTGGTCTGTTTTTTTGCTATATGTCAAATATATTAATTTTTCTTTTGAAAAGTTCGGTGAAAGACGAACGTCGAGTAGCCCAGCCTGTCCAGAAGTACTCACCTGCGGAATTCCGCTGATTTCGAATCGCTTCTTTTTTCCAAAATCAACAAAGAACATTTTTCCATTCTTTTGCGTCAGAAGAACCTCGTTTTCCGACAGGGGTTCGAGTCCCCAGAGAACATCAAAACCATCCATCAGTTTCTCAAGGCGGGTGCCGGACGGAAGATCGGGAACGGACATCTCCTGAGCTATGCAAGGCGAAGTGATACTGAGAAGATAAAACGAGCACAACTGAATCGTTCTCAGTCGTGAACACGTGAGACGGCCGTTGATATTGCAAATAGCAGCAGGATTTTTAGGTAGAATTGTCATGAATGAACTGCTCTCTCGTTATTAAGGGAGATTATGATTTTACAAGTATAATATAATTTGATTCATTTTTTCTTGGCAAGACTAAAATGAATACCGCGCATCTATCGACATTAAAGATCTGCGCATCTTGGAAGGCAGTTTTCCGCAAAGAGTATTGCCGCTGGTTTTGGAGTGGGCCTTTCTTCATTGGGCTGGCCTGATGGCAGATTGAGAACTAGCGCGTGAGGGCTACACCGTTCGAGTTACTTTCAATTCAGGCGAGACGGCCGATGTGAATCTTGAGCCGTAACCTGACAGGAGCCACACTGCACACGACCGAATCCGTGTGCGGACATCTCACAACGCAAATATGATTCGAATTCCCTGACAACAAATTTTGGAAGATTTCTGCCAACTTGAGAGTGTTCAGCTAAAAACGAGTTGAGGTTTTCGGAGACGACTTTGTAGAGTTGAGTTGCCGCGAGATCTCTTTGTTCATTGAAAGCCAGAAGTAATTGTCCTTCCTTTTGCAAGAGTCGCGCAAACTCATCGGGGATTTTTTAATGTCTCTTTTCCATCAATCTCTCTCTTCGCCCTCTCCAGGCCACCGGGTACAACCGTCGTCAGATTTCTAAGAAAGGGCTCAAAATCCTTGGCGTGCAATTTAAGCTCCCGTTCGGTGTTGAACAACCGCCAGCACTCTTCCGGATGTGGACCTGGGAATCGGGCATCCGAAATGGGAATCTCGACCACGCGGCCGTATGGATCTTTTGAACTCGACACATTCGCGAGAGCTTTTCCAATGGCAACCCGACACTCATTGTATTTTTGTGTCTCATAGTCCGAGCCCGTGCCCAAAAGTCGGCGTTTACCATAGTTAAGAAGCTTGAGGGTATCGAAGCCTGCACGCACACAAAGTTCAAGTCCAACCTCATCAGCTTCGCGTTCCACCCAGGTCAGCATGATTTCCGGTGGCAAAATAGCTCCCGCAATTTTGTAAACCCGATACTCCTGGAGTGGAATTTTTGTGTGGTGAAGTTCGTTTTTTTCATTTCCAAGAGAACTGACTTTGTCATTCGATACTTTAAATCTTTGACATGCCTCTGTCGTGCATTTTGAAAGGTAGTCCATGGCGACTTTGGCCCCAACTGCATCTTTTTTGGCTGATTCCAAAATTTCCTTCGGCAACGCCGTTGCTGCCAGCTGTGACAACTGCGCCTGCGTTGTCACGTATTCACGTTCAACTTCGGCCAGACGCCGGTTGAGTAAATCGAGTGCTAGCTTTTCACTTCTGTAATTCGGGTATTGTTGAAGCTGTTGAAAATATCGTTGGGGACCAATCCCGTGTGTAAAATTCAGGGACTCGCCACTACGCGAGCTCACGACTGTTCTCATGTGATACATAGACACATGCGCAAGCTCATGACAAAGGAGCCCGCCCAATTCAGCGTCACTTTCAGCTTCTTTCACTGCCAAACGCTCGACCCAGATGCGCCCGCTGTTGCCAAAGGCTCCTCCGCCCGTTCCGCGATCAGATGAGTCGAGCGCAATACAAATGTTCTCCGGTGCAAGGTCACCCTGAAATGTTTTCGGATTTGCGCGGGTGATGACATTCTTCAAATCGTTGAGGTAGCGCACGGTTTCAATGTAGCCCGGGGCTGCAGGAATCTCTTTGCACGGAAAAAAACTTTGTCGGTGGGCCATCGTGTTGCCGAACCCGTGTTGGACTTTGGCAGTTCCTTCGCTTTCCGGTTTGCAGGCCTGGTGCGCCGGCAAAGTCAAAAAAACGCCAATCCAGGCGTACCGAGCAACCCTAAAACCAAAATCAGCGACCTTTATTTGCTTTTGGCGCATATAAGAAACTCCCATCCCTGGCAGATCGGAAAGAGCACCATTTCCTTGAGGGGGTCGTGTCTAGCGCATCCATTTCTTTTATCCGGAGAACTCTCGGACGGAGATGCTGGATCTTGTTCTTTCTAAAGATTTAGGCCGGGTGCTATATCTCGCGCTGGAAATGCCCGATCGTCCCGTCTACACCCAACAATTCATCGACAACGATGAAAACATTTCTCGCCATCCGATGGTTCCAACCTTGCCGGCCGCACGGGAATGACAGGTGGCTGGACAGTTTCCTTCGAGAAGCTTGAAGAATATTTGGCAGCTCAGTCCGTGACCGCTGCGATCCCGCGTGCGTGATTTGGGCTCGGGCAGCGCTATTAACCGACCATTTGCTTCATAAATGCAAAACCTGACTGATACTCCAGAAATGTATTGCAAATCATGACTACAACTTCTATAATGGAATCAAGAGGTGCAACGCATGGATATTAAAAGGTTGTATCAGGTTCCATCGAAGTCGTTCTTTCTGTTTGGTCCGCGGGGTGTAGGTAAGAGCACCTGGATTCGGCAAAGAGCCCAATACGCGTTGAAACTTGATCTTCTGCAGAGAGACACTTTGCTCAAGTTACAGCGAAACCCGACGCTCCTTGAGTCCTTATGTGCTCATTTGCAACCAGATGATGTCGTATTTATCGATGAAATTCAAAAACTACCCGCGCTCCTTGATGAAATACATCGCCTGATGGAGGACAAAAGACTTAACTTCATCCTCACAGGATCAAGTGCGCGAAAACTCAAACGCGTCGGCGCCAATTTGCTGAGCGGGCGAGCACACACCTACAAGATGTTTCCATTCAGCATCAAAGAGCTAGACAATCTCTTTTCCACCGAAGAATTACTAGAAATTGGCTCTCTGCCAATTGTTCTTCGCGAACCAAATCTCGCGGAAGAGACCTTGGCCAGTTACGTCGGAACTTATTTGCAAGAGGAGATAAAGGAAGAGGCATTGGTTCGAAGAGTTGAGGAATTCAATCGCTTTCTTGCAGTTGCAGGCATGCTAAATGGTTGCGTTTTAAATTTTGAAAATGTGGCTCGCGAAACGGGAAAATCCTCTAAGACTGTTCAAAGCTGGTACCAGATTTTGGTGGAAACGCTACTTGGCACAATGATTCAACCCTATCGACCCGGCTTAAAAGTTCGTGAATCAGCCCACACGAAATTTTATTGGTTCGATTCAGGAGTTGCGCGCATTGCAGCAGGTCTTGAATGGACCCATTTGGACGGAACATGGAAAGGTTTTGCATTTGAAGGGATAATTCTTCGCGAAATTCAGACCTACCTCGAGATCTCTCGAAAGCGCAATAGCATATTCTACTACTCAACGCCCGGAGCGGGTGGAATTGATTTCGTCATTGAAACACGAAAGAAAACCATAAGTCAGCCCCAAGAATTCATCAGCATCGAAGTAAAATATTCAAACAAGTGGCGCAAAGAATTTGAATCGTCCTCCCGCAGTCTGTTTCATAAATCCCCAAAGAGCCATAAGAGAATGATCGGAATCTATATTGGACCAGATCGTCTCACATTCGACTCTTTCGAGGTATTTCCCTTGCAGCTTTTCATTGAGGAGCTTTATGCAGGAAGAATCATCTAGGTAAGTATTAGGTGCCACCTCAACGTGTTCGAGAGCGACTGCATTCCAAACCGTCATTTCATCTTCGAGAATCGCTGAATCCCCGATCGAAAAAACAGGCTTTGTTGATGGCTGCGTCGTAGCGTCAAAAATGCCAAGGGAGGCTTTCCGGAAAAAGTTGAAAACCTTTTAAACTCAGAGAGAGAGTTCGAGCGGCAAACGGGTCGGATAAAGATACCGAGTTTCAGAGTCAATTGAGGAGAGGACATTCAATGAAAGCGCTTGTCTGCGGTCTTTTCGTCATCGCTTTGCACCTCATAAGTTTTCCTGCGCTTGCGAGAATCAACCTGAGCGTGCCTCATCTCTCCCAATTTGAAAATCGCTTCGAACCAAGAGCAACTTGCGGAATTACCTCGGGTGCGATGGCTATGAATATGTGGGCTTCGAATCACACAAGCCCAGACCAACTGTACATCCAGTACGGTAAACGCCAAGGCCAAACGCCGGAGGGCCTCGCTCAAATTTACATCGAGGAAGGATTTCATGCGCAGTCAACACGGACAGGGACGCGCGAACAAATTCGTCTTCATCTTGATTCCGGTCGACCTGTTGTTGTTCATGGCTGGTTCACACGGAATGGCCACATTGTGGTTATTCGCGGATACTCCGAGAATGGTTTTCTTGTTAATGATCCTGCCGGTGATTGGAGTGGTTGTTTCAAGTGCGGCCACATGGGCGACTCTGGTGAAAATGTTTTATACACCTATGACGAAATGTCGGACTCTGTCCTTGGTGCTGATGGCGACATTTGGTTTTCAACCCTTGATGTCGCCCCCTTTTGAAGGTCCCAGTTCATTAAATTCAGCGTGAATTCCAAACACGCACTTTAAAGAAACCTCGGCAGCCTTTGTCGACCCAGATGTAATCGCGTCCCGCACCATAGCTCTTGCCTTCGATGCACTCAGAGCGTGATTGCTGCGAATCGAGAATAAAATCTAGAATCTGACCACCCGCTGAGCAACTCTCATATCGTCCATTCGAGCTTGCACAAAGAATAGCTTTCGTTTCTTCGCCCGGATTTTGATTTCCTGGTCCAGTGGGTACATCAGGTCCATCGGGAATTGTGCGATCAGGTCTTGGGATAGGAGGAAGAGCTTTATATTTGACTATATCGACTGCAAACTGAGCACGGCAACCATTTTTAACCCAAATAAAACTTGACGTGTAACCCCAATTCCCTTCGCAGTCGCTTTTTGAAAATTGTCGCGTCAGTCGAATGTTTTCGACACGACCATCCAGAGAGCATGTTTCTCTGCGGTCGTCCACACTGCTGCAACTCATCTGCGATGACGTATAAACGTAACCGAATGAGCCAGAATCATGCAGAGCGCAGTAGGACGATGGATATCTTGAGGCGCTCATCTCGCAATATTGACGAGCGCTGTAACAACTGTCCGACTGAGAATAGCTTGAAGTTGATTGAAAATAATCAAAAGCGCCAGACGCATATGAATCACGAAGGGCATAGGTGCAGAAAAAGTCATCAGCCTGAGCTTGAGCGCAAATAGATAAGAAAAAAAATGCTGCGACGTGCACTTTTTTTAGCGCTCTTTCTCTATCTCCAAAATTCTCACTCTCATTGGCGCAGATGCAATCAGAGTTCATACGGTTTTTTGTTGTCCGGAACATTTCCAATACCTCTTCTTTGAATGAGCGTCTTGTCTTCTGTTGAATGTTCTAAGTCGAATTTTACTAAAATGCAATAAATTTTATATGTAAAAAAATGTGTATCTTTATTTTTGTGCTTTAAGATTTAAATACATGATATTATTTATTAAAATTAGGTAAAAAAAGAAAATTTCCTTCGTCGAGTCTCACAAAGTTTCATGCAAGCAAAATAGGCTGAGCTACCCGGTGCGACATCAGCGCCAAAGAGTGCGACTCATTTGCTTGTCTATCACGCGCGGGAGCGTTCAGGGCTGCGTCGATGACTTTGCGCTCTTTGTTTAGCCCAAGAATTTTGCTTGTTTATGAGTTCGGTTTGATTGAGTTCTGAATAAATCGAGCCACTTGGAATGCTTGCTGACAAAGACCGGGCATTCAGATTGCCGTTCAATTGAAATCTCACGTCCACCCTCTAATTCCTCATTCGAATTAAGAAAAACCCACTCACCTTTAGGAATGTAGACTCTTCGTCCTCCTTGCGGAGTTAAATAAGGAGCAACCATAACATCGCCTGAACCCGCGAAAAACTGATCTTCAATGATCCAGCACAGGCGGTCATCCACATGATGCAGCCATAGGGGTTGAAGAAAACTTTGCCGCTCGCTGACGCAGCTCTCTCCGCAGGATATCCAATAAGGTAACAGAGCATTGCGAAAGGCTGTGTCTTTTTTGACTTGCTCCAGTACTGCAGAACCAAACTCCCACGGTTCACGCGGTGAGGTTCCATGCATCCGAGCGTGGCTTCCCCACAGACCGACCTGCGCCCAGCGTAGATATAGTTCAGGGTCCGTCTGAGGACCATAAAAGCCACCGATATCATGTGACCAAAATACGGCGCCGCCGACAGCTTGAGATAAGCCTCCACGTAAACTGGCTCGCAGTGCCGTCCACGTTGTTTGGCTATCTCCTGCCCATTTGACGGGTGTTAGATTCATCTTTGTATATCCCGAACGTGCCCAAAGAATCCCCTGGTCTCCGCACTCTTGGCGAACCACATCCATCACGCACATATTGTAGAGATCGGCATAGACATTGCGTAACTGTCGTCCAGTGCTGCCATCATGAAAAACTGCGTCATGAGGAATTTCTTCACCAAAATCGGTTTTAAAACAGGTCACACCTGCACGTAAAAAGGGACGATGATGGTCCTGCCACCAAGCGCAGGCTTTTGGATTTGTAAAATCAACGAGGCCTGCAACCGGAGGTTGCGGAAATCCTTCGAGGCCTGTTGGCACCCACTGATAAGGATAAACATCACCCGTCGGTGTTTTTGCAAAATATCCTAAACGAACACCTTCAGCATATAGGTTTTCCGTGGCCGATGAGACGTACGGATTTTCCCACAGACACACATTGAAACCCTGATCACGCAACCAAGGAATGAAGGTTTCATAGGGACTCCATCTCGAACTGTCCCAAACAAAATCCGTGCGCGTTTGTGCGCGCATCCAAGCGCGTGCATCCAGATTGATGACGCTCGCTTGCAGGTGCGTCTCTTGTGATTTTGCGATGACTGCACGTAACTCTGCTTCATCTTTATAAAAGCAACGTGATAGCCAGAGTCCATAGCTCCATTCAGGAACTGCGATGACGCCGCCCATCACATCGCGCCACTGTTTAATTGCAATGGCTGGTGCCGCAGGGAGAGCCAAATAAAGTCCCAAAGTATTTCCATCACTTGAGAAAGTCACCAGATCGTGTCGCCGTGCTCCAAAATCAATCCGCCCAGGCTCGCACTGAAGCATTGCAAACGAATGACCTTGATCGGTTACAAAAAACGGTGTGCTCTGATATCGCAGGTGGCCGTTGACTCCGAGAGCATCGGAATTCATGACGTCATACACGCGACCTCGGAGATTGGTGGAACCAAATTGTTCACCACCTCCCCAAATCTGTTGGCACGTCGCAAAGTCAAAGGTCATTCCAAATCCATCGGCATGTTTAAAGAGAGCAAAGTTCATTGGTACATCACCGACAAAAAAATCCTTATCAACGGATTGCCAGAGTGATTGCCCCTGTGAATTCAAAATCTGAAGCGCACCTGTCTCTCTTTTAATATTTAAAGAGCTGAAGGCCGACCGTAGGCACCATCCTTCCGCATTTTCTTCAATCTGAATAGCAGCACAACGGGTTTCGCTGAGAGTATCGTGTGTTCTTGGCTTTTCACCCAGCCAAATCATCCAAGCCTGCGGGTTGGCCGCAAGCAACCCAAACCGTATCAGAGTTTGCGTGCCATCAAGAAATGTCACGCGAAAAGCAGTGAACGAATTGAGGTCACTGCTGGTCACAGGTTCGCAGGCGGACGCTGCTACCATCCGTGTAGCACCGCGTGCACGTGCGGTCAGGGTGGGCCATTCGGGTACTAACGGTGGGTTCTGATCTTGAGCGAATTCAATTGAGAGTCTCATACTAAAATCCTTTGACGCCACCCTGCGTGGGTGCTGTGAGCATGTGTTGATGGAGTTTAAACGACAGAGCAAAAACTGGCAGAAGCAGGATGGTGGCACCTGCGCACAGTGGTCCCCATTCGGTGCCGAATCCTGTCACGTATCCGTTTAAAGTGAGAGGGGCTGTCTTCACTTCCGAACCCGCAAGAATCAATGAAAATAGAAAATCATTCCAACTCATCAAAAAACAAAAGAGTGCAGCGACAACGAGACCTGGTTTGTTAACAGGTAAGATAATATGAAGAAAAGTCTGTATCCGATTGGCTCCATCGAGCCATGCTGCTTCTTCTAAGGCGCGTGGAATGCCATCCATAAATGGCATAAGAATCCAGGTTGCCAAAGGGAAATTTAGCGCAGAATGAGCCAAGATAAGACCACTGCGCGAATCGTGCAGATGAAGATTTTTAAGGACTAAAAACAAGGGGAGTGCCAGCGCAACAGGAGGAATCAGTCGCGCAGCAAGAAGAGCCCAAAGAAGTCTCTTTTTAGCAGGTCCGTGCCAACGGGTCAGTGCAAATGCCATGAGAGCACCGCACGAGACAGATAAAATCATCGATCCAAGTGCAATCAGTGCAGAGTTCAATAGATCTGGAGCTAACGTTTGTTCAAAAAAGATTCTCTCAAAATTACTCAGGGTCCATCCGCTGAGTGTCAGAGAACCGCCTTCGAGCAAACTGCGCGGTGTCTTAAATGCGGTTTGTACGATCATAGCAATTGGAGCAAGTTGCAGAAACAGGAGAATCAAAAGAATCAATTTTGCGCCGATGGGCCAAGGCTTTTTTTGTAGGGTTTGGCTCATGGGAGAGATGCTCCGGAGGTTGTCGGACTGCGGCTTTGCAGTCGAGTGATGGTCCACGCAAGCGTTATCCCTAATATCAAGAGCAATACGGACGCTGCGGAAGCTGGTCCGACTTGAAAAAAATGGAAGGCCTGTTTGACAATATACAGCGATAAAATCGAAGTGGAGTCACCGGGACCACCACCCGTCATGACGTAAACTTCTGTGAAGACCTTGAGGGATTCCATTATTTTGAGCCCGCAGGCAATTCCTATCGTGGGTTTAAGCGCAGGCAAAAGAATGTAGGCAATGACTTGTCGAGTATTAGCTCCATCAATGCGCGCTGCGTCCTGTGTCGAGTGCGGGAGAGCTTTTAGTCCTGCGTAGAGGATTAAAAAAAGAAACGGCCACATGCGCCAAATGTCTTGGAGCACAATCGACCAAAAGGCCCATGATGGATCTGCCAAGGGAGCTTTTGGTTCCATTCCCCAGGCATCAAAGAGATATGATAATGGCCCATCATTCGGGTCATAAATATAACGAAAAGCCAGTCCGGAAACGACAGGAAGAATGAACATTGGGAGTATGAGGAGGATCTCAATGATGCGTGGCAAAGACTTTTGAAAATATAGAAACAAAGCCACTGTCAGGGCGATCCACAGCTCAATGAGTGTCGTGACAGAGGTGAATTTAAAGGCCAGCCAGAGTGAATTCCAAAAAGCCTTTTGCGACAGGAGCGTCTGGTAGTGAGCAAGTCCTGCATACTGAGCGTCTGTTGGATGCACATGAGTGACCGCAAAAGAGCTCCAGATGCTTTGCATGACCGGCCACGCCGCCAGCAAGACCAGTAAGACAAAACCTGGGAGAAGAAAAAAAATCAAAGTGAGGTTTTGATTTTTTGTTTGTTTGGTCGATTCATTCAATGTTTTTTTCTCAATCAATTGGTCCATCAGCGGGCCTCCGTGCGAGCCGTCTGATCCAACGACAACGATTTGAGACGATTGAGTGCTGTTTGAAGAGCCAAGGCCGAATCGTTGTCCGGAGATTGTCCTGCAATCCATCGCGTAAACGCGAGACTGATTTCATCTGATGTCGCTCTGTAATTTTTGTGACGTGGCCGTAAAAAGGCATTTTCAAAATTGATGTGGGTAGACTTTAGCCACGGGAAGGTCTGCGAGAGAGTCGGATGGGTCAGTATATCACTGCGTGCACTGCTGAGACCTTTCAGAACCAGCGCTTCATTAATAGGACGCGAAGTCCACCAGCGAATAAAAGCACTAGCAGTTGCTAGTTGTGAAGATCCTTTTCTGACACCCGCAATCCAAGTCCCGGCTAGACCTGTCGCTGAGGTACCTGGTGACTTTGAATAACCAGTACGCCCAACCATCAGTGACTTGTGTTCGTCCTCTAGATCAAAAAAGAAACTATTCCATGTCATCATCTGCGCAATTTTGCCTTTGGAATAGGCGGACATTCGCTCCGTGTGATGCCATGAGCGCGCTGATGCAGGTGCTGTCTTCAAGAGCTCAGAATAGTTTTGCAGAGCAGATTGGATATCAGTGAGTGTCACCGAGCGGGTCTGAGTTGATAGCAGCGAACCGCTCGCCGCCATTAACCATAAATATTCGACAGTGGTTCCTTCAGACATTTTAGTGAAGGGTGCGAATCCGTATAGCTTTGGGGGACGATGAAAGAACTGCGCAATCTGGATCATTTCTTCCAGAGTTGCAGGTGGACGCAGCTCTCGTTTAAAGCGTTCTTTAAATTTCAACTTTTCTAGCTCAGATTCAAACAAATCTTTTCGGTAAATATATTGATAAACGTTTCCGTTGACAGGCAAGCCGATGAGCGCAGACCCCACCGTCGCCGCCTCAAGTGCTTTGGGTTCAAAGAGCGACAATTCAGCGGCTGAAAGAGGGTCAGGCCACTGCGAAAGCGGCAGCAAGTGCTCCTGAAATTGTGGAATAAAAGGTTCGTCGACAGCGTAGATGTCATATGTTCCTCCTGCGGCAAGATCGGTCATCATTTTGGTTGCAACCGTTCCCGCAGGAATGTCGTCAAATTGCACACGCACACCAGATGTTTTTTCAAACTCCGGCAGAACGGAACGCAGAGCGGATGATTGTCTGTCGCGAAAGGTCAGGACCTTGAGAACAGGCCTTGCGGGTGCACACGTGCAAGCGGCTGTCAGGAATCCCAAAGCAACCGCGCAAAACAACGTGGCAACGTCGACTGCAGCTTTCGACTTACGGAACATCGTGCCCGACCGATGCCTTGAGCAATTGAAACCAATCGTCACGTTCGAGTGAGATCTGGAATGCAGAGAGCGCAGCTTTGAGGCGAGTTTCATTGCCGGTTCCTAGAACGGGAACAACATGAGAGGGGTGCATGAGCAGCCAAGCGTATGCGATCGTTTCCACGTGTGGGACGTCGTATTTGTGCGCAAGGGACGACAAACAGTCTCGCACTCGCTGCGAGCGTTCATCGGCTGCAGTAAAAAGGCGCCCACCGGCAAGAGGTGACCACGCCATGGGCACGAGATCCATTTCAATGCATTGGTCGAGTTGACCGTTGTGCATTGCTGAGGTGTTTAATAGCGAAAATTCAATTTGATTGCTGACTAAGGGCAGAGTGAGTTTTGATTGCAGCATCGCCACTTGAGAGGGGGTGAAATTTGAAACACCAAAAGCTTTGACCTTCCCTTGAGCGTGTAAGAGATTGAATGCTTCGTTGATGTCTTCCGGATCCATCAAGGGATCTGGTCTGTGGATTAGCAAAAGATCGAGCATATCAGTGCGAAGATTTTTGAGTGATGTTTCAACAGATTCTATAATGTGCGTACGTGTGGTTTCATAGGACTTGATGCGGTGAGCTGGGCGTTGCTCCGAGAGAAGCTTAATTCCGCATTTGCTCACCAGCTGCATCTTGTGGCGGTTTAGACCATGCTGAACCAAAGCCTCTCCAAAAAGTTTTTCGCACTGGTAATTCCCGTAGATATCAGCGTGGTCAAAGGTTGTGATTCCCAGTTCAAGGGCTATCGCAATTTTACGCGCCACAGACTTTGGATTTGCATCTTCGGGCACGTCAGCCAATCGCCAAGCTCCAAAAACCATGCGCGAAATGTTCGTGTTTGTTAGTGATATTTTGTTTAACTTTTGTTGTGCTCTCGGGTTCATTGCCGGACTCCGTCAGCAAGAGGTGTGTTGGGATGCGAGGAGGGAATGCGGTCTTGTATCCAGGCCAGCTTTCCTCTTTTGAAGCGTGGTAAAATATAACGTCCCACCAATTGGCATTCATCAAAGTGCGGATAACCGGAGAGCACAAAGGAACGAATACCCATGTCGATGTAACGGTTTAGTTTTGCGACAATCTGATCCGGTGTTCCGACCAATGCACATCCGCACCCTGAACGCGCACGACCCACACCTGTCCAAAGATTTTCTTCAGCGTATCCTTCATCGTCAGCCAAGGTCCTCATCTCGGCCTGCTTTGATACACCAAATGACTGCGCATCAAGTGCACGGTTACGAATTTCTTTACCTTTGTCATCGTCGAGTTTTGAGACAAGTTTTTGCGCAGCAGCTCGTGCGTCAGCTTCGGTTTCACGCACGATCATATGCACGCGCAAGCCAAAGTCGACGCGGCGCCCATAATTGGCTGCGCGGCAAGTCATCTCTTGCATGTGTGAGCGCAAACGGTCTTCTGTTTCTGGCCACATTAAAAAAACGTCACACTCCTGTGCACATAAATCCAATGCTTCAGGAGACAGGCCACCAAAATACAGAAGAGGTCCGCCATTGTGCTGATAGGGCTTGCAAGGAGAGGTCGGTAACTCCAAGCGATAAAATTCGCCGTGAAAGCGGATGTGGTCCTGCGTCCAGCACTGCCGAAGGATTTGGCACACCTCTCGTGATCGTGCGTAACGAAGCTTTGAGTCGAGGGATTCACCCGGAAGATCGGATGAGATGATATTGATGGTGAGTCGCCCCTCAAGCATATGGTCGAGGGTTGCAAGTGTGCGTGCAAGCATTGCAGGATGCACTTCACCGCAACGAATCGCGGTGAGCAGACTCATGGTTCGCAAGTGTGGTGCAAGCGCTGCCGCGAATGTCAATGTATCTTGTCCAACCTGAAAGCTGCTTGGACACAGCATATTGTTGAATCCCTGCCGCTCGGCTTCAAACGCAATTTTCGACACATGAGACCACGAGCTTTTTAATCGGGAGTCCGGAACTCCCAGATACTCAAAATCGTCCGAGCAAATAGGAGCGAACCAACTCATTTCGATGATGTCAGTCGATTCCGTGCGCGGGAGAATTGTTTTTGCCGGTTGAACGCCTGTGTTCCCTATATCGCCCACCCGTTGAGGCAGGTGACTCTGTGATGATGTCTTCATAATCAGCGCTCCTTAAGGAGAATTGTACATATCACATTTGTATTGAGGGGGCGAGCGGGGCGCTGGGTTGTCTGCGTGTCAGAACAGTGGCGAGCGGTTTGGTAAGGTATCAGATGTATCCGGCCCGCTGAGCGTCAAAGAGCAGCCGCTCCCGCATGCTGGGGTGAGCAATCCGGATGAGTGCACGAGCACGTTCTGCGACCGACAATCCGATCAGTTCCGCGATTCCATATTCAGTCACAACAGTGTCGATGTCATTTCGACTGATGGAGACTTTGGCCCCAGGTCGCAGCTCAAAAGTGATTTTGGAATTTTTACCGTCGGCAGTTAATGAACTCAGTGCAATAATGCCGCGGCCACCTTCAGAGCGCTGAGCTCCAATATGAGTATCTGTCGCGCCGCCCACGCCGCTTAATTCCTTGTGTCCGACAGATTCCGAACAGACTTGCCCTGTGATGTCGACCTCAACCGCTGTGTTGATCGAAAACATCCTAAAATTACGACAAATACGGTTAGGGTCATTGACGATGGAGGCAGGATAAAGTTCTACTGCTGGGTTTTCACCGGCAAACGCATAAAGTGACTGAGAGCCGTAAATAAAAGTTGCGATCATTTTTCTTGGCCACAGGGTTTTTCTTGAGCCCGTAATGACTCCGTGTTCATAAAGAATACGCATAGATTCCGTTAAAAGTTCAGTGTGGACACCGAGCTCTTTTTTATGCGTCAGGCATTCTCCAATCGCATTTGGAATGCCACCAATTCCGAGTTGAAGAGTAGCGCCGTCGGGTACGAGTTCAGAGATGTGCTGTGCAATAAGTTTGTCTTCGGCCGTTGGTTGTTCTGTAGCTAAAACGGGCAACGGTCGGCTGTTTTGCAGAAAGACATCAACTTGCTCAATGGGGATAAATGTATCGCCATATACCGCGGGCATATTTGGATTGACTTCCAGAATCACGTGCTTGGCTTTTCTGAGGAGTTCGGCTTCGTAGCAGGCATTGACCCCAAGGCTCACGAACCCGTTTCGGGTCGGCAGGCTGCATGTTCCCCAAAAAACATCGATGGTTCTTTTACGTGTCAGATTCTGTGACCAGCGGGAGAGATGCTGCGGCACATAATGAACCAAACTATGGCCCTGCAAATGACGAATCGCTGACGTAAGAAACATGACGTTAAAATGAAAATGTTCGGTGAGGCTGGTATCGGCAAAGCAGGGATAAGGATACGTCGGATTGGCACAGTGAATCGAGAGGCCCTCATGCTTGTTTGCATGGAGATGAAGATTTTCAAAGAATAAACCGGGCTCAGCAGCAGCCATCGCGACCACAATGTCCCCAGATTTTGGCAAAAGCGAGAAAGCGGATTCCAAGATCCCAAGTCGGGACGCAAATCTTTGATCGATCATGAGCAGTGACTGACCTCAAAGCGAGTGTGAAGTGATCATCCGACGACAACAGCACAGGGGGACGCCCGGATAAAACGCGAGACCATGCGTCCCAAGCGAAATCGCCGTTCGCCGCTGCGGGCGTGTCTGCCAAATATAATCAAATCAATCTTATTGTCGATAACGAAGTTCTTGAGCTCTTCGTCAGCAGAGCCAATCAACAGATGGCCGGTCGCGCTGAATCCATCCTCTTGTAAAATGCGTGCACGCTCTTCGATTGCGCGTTGGAGTCTTGATTCAGCAAGGTCGTAGATCATTTCTAGTTCCCGATACGTTGCATAGGCGTCAGTTGTTTCAAATCCGCTGTATCCGGGAGCCACTCGTTCAAAACAATGAGCCAAATGGGCAACGCGTTCATGCTTTGGGTCTGCCTCGAGTATCTCACGCAGTAAATTTTCACCGGCATGACTGTCAGGGCGCATAGTCGTCGCCATGCCAATCGTTTTGAGTGTCAGAGGAGTAGCGTCTTTGCTCAGGGGCAA
>Ga0315901_10005151_pt1 | contig 15991 bp, 32 predicted proteins | sample LakEriMetagenome_10_FD_203761 | JGI IMG/M metagenome (GOLD analysis project Ga0315901, IMG submission 203761) | Freshwater fungal communities from buoy surface, Lake Erie, Ohio, United States - Buoy 2 MA116 | ecosystem: Environmental > Aquatic > Freshwater > Lake | place: USA: Lake Erie, Ohio...
CACCAACAAAGTCCTCCACCTCCTCCAGTCTGACCAAACGGATATTGGACATTTGGTTGCACCAGACGGATTGCGGCTTCCGAATCGGCCCATTGATTTTGACAGCGACATGGAAGCTGACCAGTCCGCACCTGTCGTGGGTGAACCTTGGTGTTCGTGTGGGTCGTATCAGCGTCAGCTCAGCAACGTATCTGACTTTGCGTCCGAGATCGAAGGATTCAAACCCTGGTGCATCCACTTGAGTTGGTTCAACAAGTACAGAGAACTGCTGTGCAAGCGCACTGAAGCGCGCAATGCTAGCCCCAGTGGTACACCTGAGAAGTGTGTTAGCTGGTGGTACGCACCACCCGCTGATCACATCAGTGATGGACGCTTTGTACTGTTGTATACCAACTCAGGTGCACAAGCTCCGCTCAGTCATTGGCGTACCTACAAGCCAAAGGAGATCTTCACGCAGCATGATGCATGGGATCTGTTCTTTAATATGATGGAAGCTGGCTACGTCCCATTCCCTGGCACTGCATTGCCACAACTTAAATCTGCTATCAAGAAACAATGATCACAGGTGCAGATTTACTTGATAAAATCAAGAAGTTTACTACTGACAAAACAATGCAACTAAACAACGGCAAGTACACCATGCACCTTGAGATTGATGAAGACACCTACTGGGGTCTGATTAAACTAGGTGCAGAGATCAAAACTGATTGTGAAACTTATGCAGAACACATCCTCTTGGGCCACGTGCAATCCGAACTCGATCAACAAGCTACAGATTGAATGCATTGATGAAGATGATGGCTCCATGACCATTCACATTACTTGGGATGAGAACGATCCCGATCTCCAATGGTGGACAGATCTTGGCCCAGAAGGTCAAGAAGAGTTTATGATGACCGCATTACGTGAGGCTTGTGCTTCTTATGTCGATTGACACCTACGGACTTTCGTCCGAACAATACGAAGAGTTCTTTGAAGACAACATTCGTTTTGCTGCCCAGCTTTATTTGAAAACCTGCAACATCATTAGCGCCGAAGGTGCTGGTAGTGTTGATTTCAAAACAGTTCTTGACATGTATCAAGAGACTGTTTACGCAACTAACGATGATTGTCGGCGGTACCAAAAGAGCAACAACCCCGAGGCTCTTAAGGAGACTGATCTACTAGGCATCTATCCCTCCAGGGAAGAGCTGTTGGCTGAAATCCAATCCGTCAACGCCAAGGTCGAAGCGCTTGCTGACTACCTTGCTGAACTGGTTAAAGTCACCACCAGGGGTCTTAACGGCATTGCTGAAAACCTGGTAGACTGAGTCCGTCTCCATTGGAACGGAGCCGTCCTGGTCATGACGTAAAACTGACCACCCATCTCAACACCACACCATGTTTGAATCCTTGTTTGCCGCCGTACTTCCGGTGATGAAAGACTTGCTTTGGGCAGCGGCTGGCATAGCGCTGACCTATCTCTTCAACAAGTTTCAAACTCAATTCAACTGAACCATGACCCAGATCACACAAGCTAAACTCAAAGACTTAACCGTTATCAAGCTCTACGAGCACTACAATGCTCTTGAAAAATCACTGCCTTTACTTACTCCTGAGTCCCAGGAACTGGCCAAAGCTGAGCTTGAAAGTTGTGCCCACTTACGCTCAGAAAAGATTGATCGTATCTATTACGCAATGGCATCCCATGAGGATGCTTTGGAACGCATCAAGAAAGAAAGTGACCTGATTACGCAGTCCAAGCGGCACCACGAATCCCAACTGCGATCACTCAAGGGCCTGCTAAATTATTTGCGTCGGGTCTTACCACTGGACTCGAACAAAATCACCGGTCGCAATTACCAGTTCACCCTTGTTAAAAAGAAAGAACTTACAGTCGAGGTCTCCACGGACCCGGAGTTTTGGCACACTACAGAAAGAGAACTTTATTGCGTTGAAGAAACAATCACCACAACCAAGCGAGTTGTATTACGATCAATGTCAGGAGAAGTTCTTGACGAAAGAACAGAACCTAAAACAACCACTAAAGTCCTCCCTAACCTCGATGCCATACGCAGCGCCTATCAAGAAGGTCGACAACTCCCACACGGTGTCAAAGTTGTCCAAGAATACTCAGTACGATCCAAGCGCATCTTTGGAGAGCCAAGGATGGAAATGGTTTCATCCGAGTATCCAGGAGAGCTTCTACCAGAAGATTCCAGCGCCGATTGATTGTGATGACGCTCGTATCAAGATGAGCTGTCATGACCATGCCATTAAAGACTTTGATCTTCAACTGGAGATGAACGGTCTGCAGCTAGACATGCTCAAAGAAAACGGTGAGGTTATTCCTTACCACCTTGATGAGCATGGTGATCTTGAGGAAAAGAAACTCAAGCTTCTTGTTGGTAAACGGTTTCACCAAAATTCATCCAATGCATATTGGTATTACCTCCAACGAGAAAAAGCTGCTAAGTAAACGGCAGTACAATAGGTAAAGCTATAGGAGTTCCATGGGCGGCGATCCAGTCCTTAACAAGTTAATTGCTGGGTTTACCAATGATGGGACTCCTCTTTCAGCAACCATTGGTTCCAAGATGGAACATGGTGTTGTCATCTTGACAGCAGCCATGCTTGCCAATGAAAATCTTGCTGCATCAATGGATGCAGAAGAGATGGTTGATTCTGCTATTCATTACTACAACATCATTCAACAACGGCTTGGTTACTACCAGGAGCATCAAGCACATTCGTTAGAGCGTCTGCTTGGCAGCTAAAACCCTGCTAAGGTATTTAAGTCTTTAGTTCCAGAGATGGAAACTGTTCCTGTACCTAAGTTGACCGTATCGTTTGCGGTTGATGTTGAAATTGCATACAATTCGTTTGGCGGTAAGACTGCCGATGAAATTGCAGAAGCACTGCAAGATGAACTCCATGACCTTCTCTTTGAACTAGAGCAGGTCACTGGCGTCTATACTTCTGTTACTTCCATCGCATCTTACGACTGATGATGAACACTGATTACCTTGCCGGCTGGGACGTCACAAAGGAGCAACAAAAAGCTGACTTCATGGAACACATGTATCAGTGCTCAGGTCGTGCCAACGGTGGTCCCGGTGTCGTTGGTTTGTACACCGGACTGTGGGAACAATTCTGCCTCAAGGAAGCAGGCCCCATCATGCGGGATCGTTACTTTGAAATGATGGAAGCTGTCCGTCTTTACGAAGAAGGCAAGCTCGAGCCTGTTTCTTAAGGTTTACACTGAACACACTTTTGTTGTTGGACGTGCCACACTAGTGGTACGTCCCTTTTCACTTATGGACACCACACAAGAACCTACAGACATCGTTCAAAGCTGGCAAGATTGGTACCGCAAACACCGTCTTGTTGCTCAAACGGACAAACCTTTAGCAACCAAAGGCTTACGCGAAAACATGCACGACACCACCAACGCAGTTGAAACTTTGACTGACACTGATCCAAAAGCAATGTGGATTGGAAAAGCACGTGAGCATTTTGCTGACACACTTGCTGAATACCAATACGAACTGAGTGGTAAAGACTTCTACAAAGCTTTTTACCAAGCGGCAGTAGAAGCAATGGATAATTCAGAAAAAGAATATCAACGTACCAAAGAACTGGTTGATATGCTACGTTACCACCACCTTGGTCAAGACTGATGTCACGTGCCAATGATCCTGAATACCCTCAATGGATCTGCCATTGCTGTGGTGAGAACTATGGCACGTGGTACAAACGTGGTACCTATGTAGGACCGCCGCATCACTATGCCACCTACCACCAAGGGACGTGTGGGCTTTGTGGTGCAACTGATGTGACTGTCACTGAACCTCGTGACTATGGACATCTACGCGCCAAGTGGCGTAGTGAGATAATAAAGAAAGGAAATAAGAACTAATGCAATGCCGGTATACAGAGAAGCAGGCGAACCTCTTCTATATGAAGTAATTAAAGTACAGACCTGTAGTGGTCAACCACTTGAAGTAACAACGGCAACTGGTGCAACTGTCTATGTGCAGCCTGCTGGTATGGCAGGTGATGCATTTGGACGTACGCGTGTATCAGCACCTCTGACTCTCTTTGATTCAAGCCATCGTTATAACGACAATGGTTTGTGGTCTACGTCCAGTGGTGCTGGTGCTACGTACGCATTCAATGCGAATGAAGGTCTTGTCGATCTCAATGTAACTACTACATCTGGATCTGAAATCATCAGAGAAACCAACAAAGTTTGCTCATATCAACCAGGGAAATCCCTGTTGTTTATGTCGACCTTTGTCATGAATACGGCAAAGGCAAACCTACGGCAACGAGTTGGTTACTACGGTGCTGCTAATGGCATGTACCTAGAGGTTAGTGGCACTACAGGCCCGGCACTGGTTGAACGTAGCTCTGTAAGTGGAAGCCTTGCGGAAACACGAGTATTACAAAACAACTGGAACATTGACAAATTGGATGGCAACGGACCTTCGGGTTTTACACTTGATATCACCAAGGCACAGATCCTTTGGTTTGATATTGAATGGCTTGGTCTTGGTACCGTACGTGCTGGGTTTGTAATCAATGGTGCGTTTATCCATTGCCATTCATTCCATCATGCCAACCTAATCACATCCACCTATATAACAACGGCATCTTTGCCGTTGCGTTATGAAATTACTAATGTGGGTACTACGGCAAGCAGCAGTACTTTAAAGCAAGTTTGTTCAACCGTTCTATCGGAAGGCGGGTATGAATTACGTGGTGCACAGTCTGCAATTGGAACACCAGTCGCATCTCCGCGTGATCTAACAGATATCTCCACTGAGTATCCCGTTATCTCTATTCGTCTTAAGTCAACGCGTCTTGATGCAATTGTCATCTTGACTGCGTTATCAATCATGGGTATTACCAACAACTCAAACTACAACTGGAAAGTGATTGTTGGTGGTACAACCACAGGAGGATCATGGACTAGCACAGGAGCAACTACGTCAGTTGAATACAACATCACTGGTACTTCTTTCACCATGGGAACAGGACGTGTTCTTGCCAGTGGTTTTGCCACTGGTTCTAACCAAGGTTCAACTGTTGTTGACATCTTGAAGGAGGCATTGTTTGCATTCCAGCTAGAACGTAATGGTCTCACTAGTACGCCCACGGAATTAACCCTGGTGTGCAGCAGCGCACAAGCTGGTTCAGATGTCTTGGCATCTATGGATTGGGAGGAAATCTCAAGATGAGTCGTTAATCTGTTATACTTTACAAGCGCGTTCATGGTTGTCTTGTGTCTATTCTCTTGAAAAACCGGCTTTCTTTGGAAGCTCATCGCAATTTAATTAAAGAACGTTTTTATATTTGCACAGAATCCCCTAGTGGGTTGCGGTATAAAGTAAGCTTACGTGGTTCGGTTAAAGCAGGTGCTGTTGCAGGTTCTTGCAATAACAATGGTTATTGGCAAATTGGTATTCGTATTAACGGAACATATAAAAAATTTCAAGCACATCGCATTGTTTATTTTCTTCAAACGGGTATAGATCCTGGTGAGTTAATAGTTGATCACAAGCAAGGAGTTGAAAAACCACTTGATTTAAGAGGTGGTACCCAAAGCGATAACTTAGGTAACGCAAAAAAAAGATTGTTGGTAAATGGTAAGCCGACAACCAGTAAACATAAAGGAGTTAGTTGGTTTGCTCCTACACAAAAATGGCGAGTCGAAATTAGGTATCAAGGTAAATCAATGCATCTCGGTTATTTTGAGGATGAAGTTGCTGCTGCCTTAGTGTATGATGCAAAAGCATTTGAGTTACGTGGCGACAAGGCACGTTTAAACTTTCCGCATTAGCCGCTGATAAACTAGATCTATTGATTAAAAGCTATGTATACTCCTGGTCCTCAAACGCAACAACCACCCCAGATGGGGGTGGAACCATTCAATTCTGGGGTGACTCCAGAGCCACAGGCCAAGCCCAAGACACCTGGTAAATCCAAAGGCAATACCGATGTTGGTTCTTTTATCCAGCAGTTGATCAGCCTAATGGCTTATGTGCATCAACTCCAGGTGCAAGCTCATTTGATCCATTTCAATTACGAAGGATCAAACTTCTTAGGTGTGCACAAGTTTCTTGGTAAACAATACGAAGCACACATTGAACAGTTTGATAAACTTGGGGAGTTCATACGCAGTATGGACTACCTTCTTCCTTCTTGCCACAACGGTTTGATGGAAGCAAGCCCTGAGTTTAAGCACTGCGGTAGCTATAAATCCAATGAGATGCTGGGTGTGTACTACAAAAACCTGGAGGAGCTTGGCATGAAGACCAAGAAGCTGGAGCCTATTGCCGCCAAGGTTGGTGCTATCGATATCCAGAACTACATGAGTGAGCTCTGTGGCGAAGCCTTCAAGGCTGCGTGGATGATTAAGGCGTCTCTGCGTAATGGGTAAGCCTGTGGCAGTTGCAACAAAGCGGAATGCATTTCTCAATCTCTTGCTCGACCCTGCTCCAGGCGTAACCATGGTTCACCATGGATGAGATGTTATTGTCCTTGTCACCTATGTGGTGGAACTCAAGGACACGATGATCATTCAACCCACACTTCTCGCACTGCAGAGTCTTCTTGTACTCCAGAAGCTTCTGTCGATTCTTATCGATACGTTTTTTGGCGTTGACCCAGGTCACGTATAGGTTTTGCGCACGTGTACATATAATTTATCAGTTTTCTCAATAAACCACGTTTATTGAGATTCTCAATAGCACCTGGGTAGGAGTCGAACCTACATCGTCCTGCAGCGGCAGTAACCGTCTTATCCAATTAGCTCGGACCAGGTGATCGGAGATGCAGGATTTGAACCTGCGACCCATTGCTCTTACTTCTTATTTGACGCTTTTTTGGCCGCTTTACAAAGATCGCAACGACATTTGTATTTTGCATACGACCAAACAGTCCCATGCTTTTGCCGAGGTTGCGTTGTCCAACTTTTGGACCAGCTTTTTTCTTGCTTTGTTTTTTCTTTATGACAAGCTTTACAAAGCAACTGACACTTATCAAGTTCTTTTGTTAAAAGATCCCAATGTGTTGACCACTTAGCACTAATGTCAAAAGATTTTAAACTGTGATCAATGTGGTCAAATTGAAGATTATCTAAACAGCTGCAATGTTTGCATCGGCCGCCTAAATACTGGAGCATTTCTTGCCTACGTTTTTTGTAGTCAGAAATTTTTGAAGCCATGTTAATCGGGATGGAAGGTACTGCCCCTTCTCCTCTGCTTCCCAAAAGCAGTGTGATACTTTTCTACTACATCCCGGAGAGGGGATAAACAGCTTAGCAGATGCGCTACCAAGCTGCGCTAATCCCCGGTATAGGGCAAGGATGTCCGCCTACGATGAGCGACTTGGCAACTTATGCTGAAGCTAGTTTCGCCATTTTACGATGCGGCCGAGGGGATCCTTTGTTTAATGCAACGTTCCTTGTTGCACCCTTAATGCCCCATCAAAAGAGAGGGGGAACGGATTTATTCTACATGCTTTACCTCATACATGTAATGGTCTGATGTTTCCAGTTTCTTTTTGTTTTCTACGGAGTACACCGTCATATCAATCTCATACCCTGGGTTCTGTTTGATACGGTTAAATGTCCAGGCGTTGTCGTACCAGATGATTCGATTATTGGGATACGCGTAGTAATTACCACTGTCCATCTTGAAGAGGTGTGCGCACTTATGCTCAGGTGTCTCTGAAAAATTAAAGTCGGTCGTACCTTTGTTTTCCCATGACCAATCAAGCGTAAACATGTAGGAACCAAGGGCCTTCTCGCCGCTGGGCTTGATCAATTCAGCTTGCAACCCGGCAAGTCGTGCACGTTTCTGTACGTCAATATAAGGTGAGAAGCAGTCCCAGTACATCACGTCTTCTAACGGCTCGATAGGTGCATCAGGCTTCCAGCAAAACGCATGTAGGGGACGCCGTGTCCAATTCACACCATTCTCAAGGAAAGCTTCAAAGAGAGGCACACGCTTCTCAATGCTGGCAACGCAGTGCACATCACACTTGGTCACCTTGCCATGACCTTGGGTGTGGTTGTAAAGAAACTCGTTGCGGATGTAGCACGACCAATCGGGAAGGTTGTGATTCAAGTAGGCCACGTACAAAAAATCCCGGTTGCTATACCGGGATCATACTTCCTTCCCACTTAAACTGTTGCTAAGCACTACGTTCTTAACGTGAAGGAGCTTTCGACTATTGGCTCCGGAGCGGTATTGCTCCGTAGCCAACGATACCATTATTTTTTCTTCTTTGCGGCTGCAGCTTTTTTTGCTTCGATCATTGCCTTGAACTTGTCGCGGGCAGCAGCTTGCTTGTCAGTGCCACCTGCTTTGCCTTTAGCAGGAGCTTCTTTGCCCTTGGGAGGAACAGCTTTGCCTTTAGGGGGAACTGCTTTAGCCATGATCGTTAAGTATCTTTATTGATTATAAAGTCACTTACTTTCTTTGTAACGACGGGCGGCACGTCCGGCTTTCTTGGCACGTTCAGTGTTACCTACAAATTGTTTGCCTTCTCTACTACCAGCTCTTTTCTTTTGGTCAGTCTCCTCACGTTCTTCTTTAGACAGTGAAGCCCATGCACTCTCTGGGAGGTAACGCTTTGTGTATCCTTTCTGAATTGCTTTGTCTGCCATGATTAACCCATTGTCCCTGTTGTTGCTTGCATAATGGTAAATTTAATCTCATCAGGGTATTTACTCTTTTTAAGATCAGACATTTTAAAGGGATATTGAAACTCTAAAGCTGCTTCTTTTAATACAGGATTTGTTGTTTGACTTGCATACATCTGCATTAAACGTTGATCAGGAAACACATCAGGCTCATAAAGCGGCCTATTGTCCTTTGCGTATTTACCAGCAAGTTCCATTACTTACTCTCTTTATACTTTTTGGCAGCAGACTTAGCCTTGCTACCTTTCTCGTACTCATCTTTGGTCATCCACTTTTCCTTGCCCCACTTCTCCAAATCTTTTTGCTTCTCACCCTTGCCGCCTTTGTACCCACCACCAGCTTCTTTGTACTCACTTGCAACAAGTTGAGCCTTACGTGCAGACCACTGCCCAGGCTTGCCACCCTTAGAACCAGCCATCACGCGATCTTTGATTCGTTCGCGCAATTCTGGTTTTGAGTACTTGCTATCATCCTGCGCCATCAGGATCTTTATTCCGTTCTTCTAGTATTCTACGCCACTTACATGGACGTGATAATACCTGCTCCAGCTCCTTGTCTGTGGGGCAAGGAATAGGAAGACTAAACAAATACTTCTCGAGGCGTTCAGCCTCGGTAACGATTTGTCTTTTCGTCATCCTTCTTGGCAAATTGTTGCATCAAGTCATCAACCTGCTCAAGGGATTCAAGACGGCACAGGATGTCAGAGATGGTGGTAATCGTGATGGGATGCTCGGTACGTGCAGCAAATGCTAGTGCATCACGCATGCAATTAGATGCTTGTTCAATAGACTCCTTGACTTGAGTAGAAAGAGACATCTCTGATAACCGTGGTCCTCTTACTATAGTAAACATAACAGCTTTCTGGATTGTTTATATTATGGGCTAAGACAAAAGCCTTGGAAAGTACGGATATCTAGTACCAGATCCAGCCAATTTGGTAGGAATCAAACCAGGGTTCAATGCCAATTGATTTCATAAGCTCATAGACAAGACGCCCTTTGCCGTGACGCCGTCCATCTGGAGCTTTGATATTGTCGTCAACAACGATCAAAGTCCCAGGGGCAAGTAAAGAATGTGCTGCGAACATCTCCTTGAGATGGTGGGCAGCCGGTGCCCAGTCATTGTTCCAATCTGTGATGTTGTAAGAATCCAGGTAGAGGAGGTCGCATGTACCAGTGAAGGTATCAAGTGCTTCTACGGAATCCGATTCAATAACATCAGCATGCTTGGTGGTTTTCCGAGCCAGGGCGCAGGCACCTGGATCAATGTCAATTGAGATTAGTTCGCCTTCCCCACGGATGTCGATGTAGTTATCGAACAGAAGTGTTGAGCAACCGTCGCCTGTGTAATTGTTTTCTTCTCGGTACGTGCCAGTTTCAATGATGACCGGATTACTGCGTTCATCTAGGTACTTAAAAATCTTTTGGAAGGTATGTTGACGTGCACCCAGTTTGCTCTTGATGGGTTTGAAATAGTCGTCCCAGGTACGTGTCATTGTTATAAGTCGACTCGAGTGTAAGGAATCTCCTTGGATTGTAGCTCTATTTCGTAAACGTCTGCCTCAATGGTTTCAACATCTTCAAAAGCTAAACCTTCAAAGCAACCTGTACGGCATTCGTCATCAAATTCAAAATAGAAGCGCGTTAAGTTTGACATCATGGGTTGTGCACCAGATGAAGAGGAAGGTCAGTGCAAGCATGGCAAGACGGCCATTGACACGTTCGGCGTACCAAAGGTGGTCATCAAGGTTTGTATGCCACTTCCAGAAGCGGAGGTCAGGTGACATCTCTAGAATCCACTCCCAAAGAGCTGGGAAAAGCCAACCAAAGCACGACGCATACCCCTGGATGCCAAGAAGGAACTTATTCATTGACGAGATGCGACTTCCATGAAGAACAGGTAGGCATCCATGCTAATCACGACGAGCATAGCGCCAAGGATTGAGGCAATTGCGTAGTTGAATCCGTCCATCACACGTAGTCGATTTATCTGTTAAGCTAGCAGCAATATACAAAACCATCAATGGTTGCTAGACTGAATGCATCAGATCCTTGGATCAAAGCCAAGGAAGAGCAACCTGAGATGATGCGGTCATTAAATAGGACCGCTGCCAGAATTACGCTTAACGGAAAACGTCACTATACAACTCCGTTACCCACTGGACCAGCGCCGTCCGTAACTACTATCATCAGTGAGACAGCTTCCGAAGCAAATAAACGGAAGCTTGAAATGTGGTCAAAAGCTAACCCAGGTGTTAAAGAAGCTGCCGCCGAACGAGGAACTGCTATCCACTATGGCATGGAACAGTACCTAAAAGGGAATAAGACTCCGGACATCAAGGATGAATACGCGGATTTCTGGGCGGGAATGCCGCCAATTCTGGATCAATTTGAGGAGGTCCTTTGGGCCGAGTCCCCAGTTTTGGATAAGTTTAACTTCACTATTGGTGCTGATGACGTTGCTCGCGTCTGGGGTTGTGACTCAGAAGGTCGTGCTTGGGCTGGTGCTCCTGATATTATTGCTGTCGCCAACAATAAACTGACACTTGCTGACTTAAAAACCAGCGTTAAACCGTATAGCCGCAAATGGCCTAAAGATTTGGAAAAGGGGTCCCAGGAGTGGAGGGATCTGCTAGGTGGTCACCTTAAATTTAAAAAGACCTGCAAACAGTTGGCTGCTTACGACATTGCTATTACCCAGACCTTGGGCATTACTGTCCAACAAGCAGCAATCTTGGTTTCAACACCAGTTCGTACACAAATTTTCAAAATTTCACGTCGGTATCTTGACATGCTTCATGAAGACTGGTACGCAATAGTAGCGGAATACTACACACAGATTGAAAACTGTAATGTTTACGATCCTGATCTTATTTAAACATGGAGAAAAAAATTTGCAGTCTTTGCAAAGAGCTAAAAACTTTAGCGTGCTTTAGTAAAACTGGTCGAAAAGAAGCACTTAGAAGTAACTGCAAAAGTTGTGATGCTAAAAAATATAAACAGTGGAAAGAAAAAAACAGACATGCATATTTGCGTGGGGCAACCAACGCAGGATTAAAAATAAAATATGGGATCACTCTTGAAGAATACGAACAAATGTTAAAAAATCAAAAACAATGTTGTAAAATTTGTAAAAGTAAAAAGCCTGGAAGAAAAGGTGTTAAAAGATTTGCGGTAGATCATTGCCATAAAACAAACAAAGTAAGAGGATTGCTGTGCATGTCCTGCAATACAGCAATAGGATTGTTAAACGAAAATCCAATTCTTTTTGACGCCGCAAAACAGTATTTAGAAGAGTATTCTTAAAACCTTTATTAAATAAGACATCTCACACTTTGGTAGAATGGCGGCTTACGACCCCAATGGCAAGATGGAATGCAGGAAGCGCCTAGCATGGACGATTGCCTGTGAAAGGGCCGTCGTCACAAAAGAAGATGCAATCCAGATCTACAACAAAGTAATGAAAGAATTTGAAACAATAGATAAGCGCCAGCAATATAAAGAGCGTGAGTCTAATAAGACCCAGACAACTTAAGGATTGCTCGTTGGTCTCCACGGATTGGGAGCCGTAGGATAAGAAGACACACAACCAGGCCCTCCCCATGGACGTACACGTCGCCTTGGGTGAGTGGATGAATAGTCTCATGAGTCGCATGATGAATGCGATGGACGGGGATTGTTTTTATCTGCCCACTCAGATGCATCTGCATGCGTACACAATCTTAAAGGAAGCCTCGTTCCCCGACCGACACTTTAAAGTAGAAATCAAGAACTCCACAGAAGTATGACCAACCAGAATTTGAAAGCGCTTAAGCCCGGCGAGATCCGTCTAGATTACATCCCACTCGATTGGCCCTTAACCCCTCTTGGACCCAACAAAGATCCCTACGTCCAGGGTTGGCAGAACAAACCATTCAGTGTTCGTGAAATTGAAGAAGAGCTGGCAACAGGTGATTGCAGGGCTATTGGATTACTTGGAGGCCCCGCATACAACCTGCCTTACGGACTTATTTGGTGTGATGTAGATGGTCCAAGTGTCTATAAACTTATTGAAGAAATTAGCAACCTTCCTTTAGAAGAAGCTTTGCCGCCAACATTAACAATCTTCAGTGGTAAAGTCGGCCGCGAACGGAAGCTCTACAAACTAAACCGCGATAAACACAAGCACTTCCTGCGTAATAAGTACACTTGGCACGGGGAAGAAAATAAAGAAAAGCTTGAGATCCTTTGGAAAAAGCACCAGGGTGTCTTGATGGGTGTACACCCAGAGACCGATGGTTACTACACAGGAGAAGGACTGGGATTTGAGTGGTCTGATTCACTGCCCGAACTCCCGGATTGGATCCTCAATAACATCATCACCAAAAACGCCAAACAAGGAAGTCCCGCACAAGAAGTCTCACGTGTGGTCGGTGGTAACTTTGCCATCCAAAGTGTCATCGGTTTGGATCGTGATATCCAACTGGCGACCGAAGCAATGTGGGGTATGCCGCCAGAAGCGACGGATGACTATGACATCTGGATCATGGTTGGTCAGTCGCTTCATAGCTTGGATGAATCCCTGTTGGATCAATGGGATGAATGGTCCAAGCAAAGCGATAAGTACAAAGATGGTGAATGCCACAGGCGCTGGCTCTCCTTTAGTAAAGGCGGTGGTCGTGGTATCGGCTCACTTATCCATATTGCCCAGGAAAATGGATGGACGCCATCACAGGACTACCGCGTACAAAGCGTTGATGATGCAACACTAGATGCAATTGCTGCAATCCTACCCAACCTTGAAGGTGACACATTAGAACACATGGAAAGAGTATTAGCGCAAAACGCAGAAACCCTTCAAGCATCAAAGCCACCTCTGAAAACAAAACCATCGACACGCAGCAGGAAGAAAGAACGAGATGGAGAAGAACCCAAAGATGCCAAAGGGCACAACAGACCATCACATGAGGTAGCGGATCAACTGCTTGTTGCTTACGCAGGTGATCTGTTATTTAGTCAGCCCCACAACCAGTTCTTTCTCTATGACAGAAGGAAGGGACTATGGGAGAAGAAGACCAAGATTGAGATGTTTGGCAGCATCAGGGAAAACCTGAAAGATCTGGCGGCATCTGGTTGGTTGCCCAGAGGGTTTAACCACAACCTGATGGAGGACATGTACAAACAACTTCAGGCGTTAGTGCCATTTGATGACTGGTACGACGGATCGGACTACCTTCTGTTCACCAATGGAATGCTTGAGGTTAGTACCAGGGAACTGCATGCGTTTCAACGGGATCTGTATATGACGCAGCAGATGCCGTATGAATATGACCCATCGGCTACCTGTGAAGAAATCATTAAGTGGTTGAAGCATACGCAACACAATTCATGGAATCGCACGCAAGTGTTGAGGGCATGGTTGCGGGCAACACTGCTTGGTAACTATGAGATCCAGAAGTTCTTGGAGATTGTTGGCCCAGGTAAGTCGGGTAAATCGACCTATGCAAACCTGGCTGTGGCATTGGTTGGACGCAGTAATACCTACTCCACAGACTTTGAGAACATGGAGAAGAACAGGTTTGAAGCTGCTGCCTACATGGGTAAGAAGCTGCTGCTGTTCCAGGACGCTGATCGTTGGGGTGGTTCCGTATCAAGATTAAAAGCAATCACTGGTAATGATTGGATTCGTTCTGAGCGCAAGTACCAAGGGGAAGCGCTCGATCCCTTTCAGTACCATGGGATGGTCATCATCACGGCTAATGAAGCTATTCAGTCCACCGACTATACTTCTGGCCTGGCTCGTCGCCGTCTCACTATTCCGTTTGACCGTCCATTTACTGGCGGCCAAGCAGAACAAAAAGAACTGATCAAGTTCGATAACAAAGGCAATCCAGAAGGTGAGTTTGCGCCCTTGCTTCCAGGGCTTGTGAACTGGTTACTGGATATGCCAGAAACAGAGATGCGTTCGTACCTGATGGAGACCGCACAGCATGTGGACTTCTTCCAGAAGTATGAGAAGGAGCAAAGCCTGCGTTCTAACCCTGTACTGGATTGGATGAGTCAACACGTCATCTACGATCCAGGTGCAAGAGCTGTAGTTGGTACCTGCAAAAATGCACAGGGTTCCAATAACTTCTACCAGAACTGGCAGCAATGGCTCTATGCAAGTTATGCAGAGTTTTGCCGTAGTTGCAATGTTGGTTTTGTAGGTCGCGGTCGATTTGAAGTCCTGTTCTTTGACATCTGTAAACACCAGCTCAAACTTAATGTCTTCAGCAAGAAAACCAATAAGGGTTTGATGGTCTTCAATGCTGTTGTCAGGGACTCGAATCCCAGTAAGTATGATTCCTATCCGTCGATTGTTGAAGTGGCATCTGATCCGCAGAAGTATCTGCCGTTGTATGGAATGGATATCACTACACCTACTAATGCGACAATGGAAGATATTGCACAAGTCACGTGAGCAATGGCCGTCACCTGATCCTGGATCTCTATGACTGCGATCAAGAGATCCTGAATGACTATGAGGAGCTTCAACGCTTGCTTGAGGCTTCTCTTGTCATGGCCAAAGCAAACGTCCTACGTATCTTTGGAGAGAAGTTCCAGCCGCAAGGGGTAACGCTGTTGGCATTGCTGGCGGAATCCCACGCATCTGTACATACGTGGCCAGAAATTGGTTATTGCGCTATCGACCTTTACACCTGTGGTGATACAACGCAGACGCATCGAGCGGCTGAGTTTTTGAAGGTAAAACTCAAGGCAAAAACGTCGGAAGAGAAAGAGTTAGTACGGTCGATAACACCGTCTGTTTCGGTATAGTAAATCGAGAGTAACTCGATTGCTTTGAAAAAGAAAACTAAGGTGCTGTGGTGTGGCGATATTGTCGCCATGACTGGATTTGCACGTGTCACTGAAAACGTCATCTATCGACTGAAAGACGACTTTGAAATCGTTGTGCTTGGCCACAACTGGTGGGGAGATCCCTGTGATCAACAGAAGGATTTCAAAATGTATCCTTCGTCTAATCGCTTCCAGACTGCACCGTTTGGTGAGCAACGCATTAGGGAGGTTATTGAACGTGAGCAACCTGACATTGTGTTCACAATCAATGATATGTGGATTATCAATGAGCAGTACCGTCAGATCCAGGATCTGCATAAACAAGGCAAATTTAAGTTTGTGGGGTATGCCCCTATGGATTCGTACGGCTGGATTGGTTGCCTGAATGAAACAGCCAACGATTGGGATGCCATCATCTCCTACACAGAATTTGGTGCGCACGAATTTGTGAAAGGCGGTATCCGGAAACCCATCGCTGTCA
>Ga0315901_10005158_pt1 | contig 15979 bp, 23 predicted proteins | sample LakEriMetagenome_10_FD_203761 | JGI IMG/M metagenome (GOLD analysis project Ga0315901, IMG submission 203761) | Freshwater fungal communities from buoy surface, Lake Erie, Ohio, United States - Buoy 2 MA116 | ecosystem: Environmental > Aquatic > Freshwater > Lake | place: USA: Lake Erie, Ohio...
TATTTGAGCCGCTGAGGGATTCGAACCCTCATCTCCCTGACCAATCAGGGGCGTTATCCCGAGCCGGTATTCATTCCCGGTTACGCCAAGCGGCTATCCAACTGCCATCCCCTTTAAATTACTAATTACTTACTAAAGTTAATAATAATTAAATGGCAATATTTTAAACTAAATCGAATAATGTAGGAACTGATAATTTGTGCATCATTGCTTTTATGTAATAAATACCATCATTATAATATTCGCTATTCAGTTCAACACTAACTGCTTTTCTTTGCATTTCAATAGCTTTGTAAGCTGTAGAAAATAAGCCTCCAAATGGATCATCTACAATTTCGCCTTTCATAGTATATCTATTTATAAGCCTTTCAATAATATCAAATTGCAAAGGACATATATGTTTTTCTTTTTTAGAGTGTACTTGATTAGCATTTAAAGTATTCATTCTATTTACGTCTGTCCATACTAAATCATTATTAGAATGAACTGGCAATGTCATAAATGTAGAGCTTAATTTTTCAAGTTCATCAAGATCTTCACAAACCCTTAAATGTTCTTTAAAGTCGTATATTTCGCTTTTATTAAGCTTTTTCCATGCGGCTACAATCTTTTTTACATCAGTTTTTTCAAGTTCATCTTTTGTCATAAATCTGTCACCGCTTGATCTTTGATATGCATGAGCATCTAATTGCCAAAGTGCTTTTTTATAATCTGATTTATCTTTTTGCACAGGTTGGTCACCATAGGCGTTATTCATTTCGGTAGGCGCTTTCCTAAATAATAAAACATATTCCGGCAAACCTACGCCCATCTTTGTAGCATCTTTACATTGTTCAGACCATCCTAAACGGTAAGTCTGGTTATTTTCAGCTACCACATCTGTTGTGACTGTTATTTTACCCATAAGATAAAAACCATGTTTAATAAAATGCTGAACGGTTTGCCCGCTGAAATCTGAAATGGTTGTAAATGATGTTCCATTTTGATAACTATAACGGATGCGATCTTTAACGTGAATAGCGGCAATGCGTCCAGGTTTTAATACACGTAATAAATTAGGTGTTAAAAAGTCCATCTGTTTAAAGAAGTTATCATTACCGTGATTATGTCCAAAATCATTATAATTATCTGAATATTCATAATGATCTCCAAACGGTATTGAAGTTAAGATCATATCTACTGAATTATCTGGCATCTCTTTTTTGTCAGCATGAACAATTACAGTATCATTATTATAAAGAGTTACATTGTCATAAACTAATTTGCGACCATTTGCGAATATTTGACGTTCCATTTGTGATTTTATTATGTTGTTATTTAATCCGTTTTCTTTTACAAGTTCAATCATTTGATTGTTTAATTCAATATGCTTTGCCCACTTTTCCTTTAAAGTTTTTAAAACCTCATATTCATTCTCAGTATAAATGATATGAACATTTACAGTTTTATTTTGGCCAAACCTGTAACACCTGTGGATAGCTTGTATAAAATCATTAAATTTATAATCTATACCGGCAAAAATCATATTATTGCAATGATCTTGAAAATTACATCCCGAACCTGCAATTTTAGGTTTAGTCAAAAGGTACTGATATTTACCTTCGCTAAAACCTATTAATAATTCTTCTTTTTTATCATTTGGCAATCCTCCATAAACAGATGCATAATTTCCACCTCTAAAATTGCTTTCAAGTGTTTGCCGTTCGCTTTCTAAATGATGCCAAATAATTACATTATCATTTATTGATTCAGCGATTTCGCAAGCTTTATTTATACGTGCAGGTAAGCTATCTCTTTTTTCTTTACTAACTTCTAATAAAGACTTCGATAAATCTTTGAACAAAATAGGTTCACCCCATTTATTTAATGGCTGATCTTTTAAGTCGTATCTTATACAATGTTCAATGATGTTTAATTCTGGGAGATCATATCCGGTTGAATCATATCCTAAATCTGCAGGCGTATTAATAAATGCAGCCCATGTGCTAACCCATTGCCAAAATTCTTTCTTCTTATTTTCGTAAAGTTTAAGCTGGCCGGCTTTTGTGGAATCTCTTTGAAAGAATCTTGTAAGCGCATGGCCGCGAGATATTACACCTAAATAATCTGCATAATTAAGAATTTCAATAAAATCATTTGGCGTAGGTGTTGCGGTTGCTACAAACCTATATGGCACTTTCTTAAAATAAGATAAAACAAATTGCGTTGTTTCTGTTTGCAGGTTTCTTAAAATAGATGCTTCATCAAAAGATACGCCACAAAACAATTCTGGATTAATATCTCCTTTACGTACGCGCTCATAATTCGTCAGATATATCTGAATGTTTGCATTTTCAAAGTTGTCCGTATCTGTTATGTATGTCACATCGTAACCTGTTGCAAGTTTACGATTGTCGCGCTTAAATTCACCGCTTACACCTAAGGGACAAACAATAAGAAAAGGTTTGTTTGTTTTAATAATAAGCTGTTTTGCAATTTCCAGTTGCATAAAAGTCTTTCCTAATCCAAAGCTTGCAAATATTGCACGTCTGCCACCTGTAAGGCAAAAGTCAACAATATCTTTTTGATGTGGGAAAAGCTTTTCTGTAAATTTTAGATTGTCGGTTTCAATGCCAAAGTTTTCGGCAACAATCACCTTCCCTTTAAGGAATGATTGATAATCTTTGTTCATGGTTTGTTTGGTTTTTTGGTTTACAAATATATGGGTTAAAAACTTATTTGATCTTTTTGTATATCAGCAATACTTTTAAATAGCTGAATCTCATTTTTAAAGTCCAGATCACAGGTCATAAGCGATCCATTCCGCTGCTTCATTATTCTTACCCTCCGCTTACCTTCATAACTTTGATCATTTGCCAGCTCGGCATCATTAGCTCCCCAAAGCATTAAGATCAAATCGGCATCCTGTTCAATTGCACCTGATTCCCGTAGTGCTGATATTGGCGGTGGTACGTCCCATGTGCTATTTTTAACACCATCCCGGCTGAGCTGGGATAGGGCAACTATTGGTATTTCAAGCTCTTGTGCAAGGTTTTTAAGTTCCCGGCTAATGGTCGCAATCTCCTGCTCGCGGTTGTTTTTGCTTTCACCATGCATGAGCTGAAGGTAATCAATAACTATCAGCCCGATGTTATGTTTCTTTTTTAGACGGCGTGCCTTAGCTTTTAATGATCGTAAATTTACGGCATTAGCGTCATCAAAGAATATATTATGCCGGCTCAGGTTGTTGGCGGCTTCTGTTAGCTTTTTGTATTCAAAGTCCATCAAGCTGCCGGTCTGCAATTTATTCAGAAAAACATCGGATTGCGCTGCAAGCATTCTAAGGGCTAAATACGGGGCTTTCATTTCAAGTGACCATACACCTACACCTGCACCATTGAGGGCCGCATTTCGCACCAAATTAAGCGCAAATGCTGTTTTACCTACGGATGGGCGCGCTGCCACGATAATCAGGTCACCGGGTTGCCATCCTCTTGTACTTTTGTCAAGATCTGAGAAACCTGATCGGATGCCGGTGATCTGGCTTCCGGATGCTTTCCATTGATCTATCTTTTGTAAAGTGTTAACCAAAACGCTCGAAATGTGTAAAGTGTCGGCGGCGTTGTTGTTTGATAAGGTCATTATCTGCTTTTCGGCAAGGTCGATCAGCTCAAAGCAGTCTGTTTCCGGATCGAGAGCTTTGGCGGTTATTTCGGATGATACTGATATAAGCTTTCGAAGGGTGTACTTTTCATGAACGAGGCGGGCATGGTTAACGATATTGGCAGAAGATACGATGGCATTGGTGAGCTTTACCAGTTCGTATGGTCCGCCGATTTCATCGAGGTGGCCGGCCTGTTTCAGTTCTTCGGTAACTGTAACAAGGTCAATTGGTTGATGTTTCTTTTGTAGGTTCAGTATGGATGTGAATATCTTTTGGTGAGCGGTGACATAAAAGCTATCCGGGGTTAATAGTTCGGTAACTTTGTCGATAGCATTTGATTCTATGAGTATCGCTCCAAGTATTGCTATTTCTGCATCCTTTGCCTGTGGCTGTAATCCTTTCATTGTCATTTATTTAGCTGTTCAAATCTTTCCCTTTCGCGCTGCCATTTAGCTCTATTGGCTGCCGCTATTTTCTCATGTTCATCTAACTGCTTATTATCTTTAGCTTTCCATGCTTTGATATATGCAGGTATTGAAGCTTCCCAGTTAACTATTGGTGAGCCGTTATAAACCCATCCGCGTGATTCGTTTGTTGAAAAGTAACGTTCAGCCATTTCAGTAGTACCTTCGAGACTTATAAACTTATTAATAACTTGTTCAAGATTTGGTGTTTTTTGCTTATTTATAACACTAACACTATCATTAACATTTACATTATCATTAACACTAACATTAACACTATCAGCTATGTTTGCCATAGTTTGCCATTCAGTTTTAGCATTTGCTATATTTGGCATAGCATTTTTAGCATTTGCCATATTTTGCCATCGTTTGTTAGCACCTTGCTTACCTGATATGCTTCGCTTATCTTTCTTTTCTTCATACTTTACAAGGTCACGCTTTAATGCCTGTTTAATTGGCTCAAATGCAACGTCAAGCAATATGTCATCAATAACAGGGTTTTGATCATTTACGTACTTTAAAATGTGTTTAAACAATCTTCCTGCCTGTTCATCTGTTAGCTTATCCACTACGTTCATAATGTCGCAGTAAAGGATAAATGATTTTTTATTTTCTGCCATAAAAAAGTTAAGCCCTCCGGAATAAAGGAGGTCGCACTCTCCAATATCCCATTGGGCCAAAAAGTTATAAAAATGATGGTGCGACTCATCAATACCAAAATTAATAATTTACTTTGATTTTACCAACTTTTTTTTGAGCTGTTTACATTTTGTAACCGATTGCAATTCGGCAACGGTCTCCTTCATGGCCTTAATGCCTTTCGCATTGATACGGTTAGATACTAACCGATACTCAAACCATTCGCAATGGCTGCCATATTTGGTCTTCCCCTCCATCTTAGTTCTGGTTAATACGACATTGAAAGGTTGTTCAATGAGCCGAATAGCTCCCCGGCTAACATTACTAATCCCAAAATGCCGATAAGCGTTCATGATGGACAGCTTTCCGCCGGACAATAAATACTGTGCAAGTGCAATTTTACGTGTCATTTGATTTGATTTTGTTTGTTAAAATATTCGTCAATTACTGATTTTATATGATCAAACCCACAGCCAAAGATAGCAGCATATCCCAGCCGTTTCAATTCCTCCAAAGATTTTAGCTGCTCCTGTACGTGTTTATCATTTTTGAAATGTCCCGATTTTTTTAAAATTTGTGACAGATCTTTTTTGATTTCAATTATCAATCCATGATACAAGCGATTTGGATGCATGATAATAAGGTCGGGTATCTTATATCCTTTGCACCGGATGGCCTTTAATGCCTTTGCCATGCCCATGCTTACCCTCACCCCTGAGCTATCCGACGTATAAATGACCTTAGGATATTGCAGGTCAATATATCGGCATACCTGAGCGTGTATCTGTTTTTCTGTCATCTTTTAGTTTTATACTTTTATATTTTAATCAGTACAAAAGCCAGCTTGACATCCGGTGCCAGTACCAAAATTAAAGTCTTGCTGAATGCTTAATTTCTTTATTGTATTATAAGACATTTCGCTTTTCCATGTATTCCGTATTTCTTGATCAGAAAACCATTGCATTTTGTTAGAATTATCCTGCCAGTTTTTCCTTAGTTGCGGGGGTTGTTTCCAAAAACATCCAACACAATTAGAATCAGCCGGGAATGTTAAATTACTTTTCTCTGCCCATTCTTTTATTTTATAATGATGTATTTTGTCATCTATTAATGGGAATGATCCAATTCTCCATTCTTTTTTTCCCCATTGCGTTGTAAATTTATTAGATCTTTCCTTTTCATCATATCTAAAACCAATGCGCATTTGAACTACTTCATTAATATTTCCTTTCCACCATTTATAAATAGGTTTTAATTTCATTTCACTTGTACAAAATCTCCACATTTTATTTGGTAAGGCCTTTCGTTTTTTTAATAAATTGTCAAATGAAATACCTGATACCCAAATTATCTCTTCGCCTATTTTCTGCTCCAAATCTCGTATGACATATAATGTAGCATCATCTTCGGCAGTTGCAATAAAATCCATGCCTATTTTATCTGATACATAATTTATCAACGCTTTATCTTTAGGAGAGCAATTTTTATCTTCTATTCTAACCAAAGCAAATATGTTATAATCTGCTGGGTAATGAACAGCCATATATGATGATGTTTTCCCTCCTGATAAAGAATTGATTGTCTTCATGATTTGTTAATTATGTTCTTTTAGTCTTGTACTTTCCGGAACAAACGGAGTAATTTTATAATCTTTGAAATAGTGGATAATGGTCGTATGGTCACGGTTAAGAAAATTGCCCAACGTTTTAAAGCTGGCATTATGTACCAATCTCATGTGCCTGCAAAAGTGAACGCGGGCCATAACATAGGTGTGATAACGTTCTTTCCCTTTTAGCTTATCCATTGTTATGCCGTAGATATTACAGACATCTTCGGCATTTTCTGTAAGCATTTCACCGGATACAAACCCGCCTACACGATAGGCTCTCACCCTGTCTTTTATGTATGCATCCTCATATTCTTTGAGGATATCCACAAGGACATTATAGGCGGGCGGTGTAAAGTGTACTTCCAATAACCCACTAATCTTTTTTATTAACTGGTTTCTGGTCATGATTAGAATGGTAGATCGGTTTTGTTGTCAAAAACTGTTTTCGGTTTGTTGTCGAAAACATTGTCTTTTTTCATCATCTCGCTGATCTTTATGCTGATAAACTTACCTGATTTACCTTCGCGTATCCATCCGGCAATGTCTTTTTCTTTACCTTCAATGTTTACTTTGCCTTTGTAGTCTGGAGCTTTTTGATTTCCTTTTTTGTCGTTTTTAAACAGAACGCCGCTGTTTGTGTTGTCGTAGTTTGACATTTGATTCTGATTTATTGATTATAAAAATTGATTGACTGCATTTCAGTTTTAAGGGCGGATAAAATTGAACGGATAAGGTCGAGCTGATGTGTGGCCGCTGCATTGGTACGGTCTGCCAGTTCAAAGTTATATTCCTGATCAGCTACGGAAGCGGTAACATATTCTTTGAAGTTGGCAGGGGTTAATCTGTGGTTCTCCGTCATTAACTTATCAATGGTTTCTTTTTTCTTTTGCAGTAAGTCCCGCTTTGCCTGTGCCTTTGCAAGTCCAGTATAAGCTATCCATCCGGCTAACTTGGCGCCATATTCAGTACAGGCCGCAATGCTTTCCAATGTTTGCGGGGTTACGGCCTGAAGCTGTGTATTGATTTCGGTAATGCTTAACTGATTCATTTTAATGTAACGGCTATTGATGTAGTGGATGATTTAGAAGGTGGATATACTTTAATGACCTCACCTGTCTCATTACTTACTATTTCGACACCTTCGGCCGGTACCGACTTTAAATATTTCTCACGCTCCTTTTGCAATTCTTTCCTTCTGTTAATTTCAACTTCAAGAGCTGACCATTCCTGATCTCCACAATTAGAATAATCGTATTTAACGCCAGTCTCCTTAATTTCCATTTTTGAGCCGTTAAATTCAAATGACTTACCATGCTTCATGCCTTCGGTTAAGACATAATCTTTATACCTGGTATTTCCGGTTAAGACCTTAATAAAGTCTTCCATTGCCTTTACCTGATAATGAATGTCGAGCGGGTTAAGATCGCCGGCATCAATCGCTTCGACTATCTGTATTGCCAGCTCTTCCCTGTTTGCCTTACTTACGGCGAAGGCGGCCATGTTTTCTGCGGTTTGTAGTTGCATTTTATTTGGTTTTATTGGTTTGTTTTTATTTATCTAATATCATTCTCCATGACTTACCATTAACATCATCGCACTTAAACGAGAGCCGAAATGGTTTATCCTTTATTTTGATCTTATAAACATCGCATATTGTTTGGATAAGTGACATATTGCTTATGTATTTATTGCTATCAAATTTGTATCCATTATACCTGTCCCCCTCAAAAAATACAATGCTTCCATATTCAATGCCGAATGATACATATTGCCATTTGAGGTTATTGCGGTATAAAAAATTGTGCATCCCTATCCTGTAAGATCGTTTGACCTTTTGCCTATCTGTCGCGGCTGTGTAATAAAAGTTAATGATAATGTCTGGTTCGCCATCTCGGTTAAAGATGTTGACGGATTTTCTTTTTGGTTTGATTAGTTCCATCATAATGGGTTAGTCTTTTTGGTTGGTTAATTCATTAATTCGCTTTTCTATCTTAATCAGGTCGGCCATAGCAGATGCGTCATTGATGGACCTTTGAGCCGATGCTCGTTTCATGGCATCGGTAATATCCTGACATTTAAGTATTAACTTGCTTTTATAATCTGTTAGATCGTCTTTCCCGTGTGTATTGGTAGCGTCTGCATCTTTGCTGTCATCCAATAAGAAAAGACCGGATAAAGCGTATTTACGGGCGTATGATGAAGATGCTCCGAAAGCCTGTGCGATATCCATTCCTTTGCGGTTAGGATCAATGCCAGCCTGTGCGGTTACGATTACACTTTCGTCATGATGGGAAAGTTTGGCAGTAGCCTCAACGTAAAGTATTGAGCCGGATGTCTGCACGCAATCGGAAAGTATTAGCGTACATTCGTACTTTAATAGCAAAGGTTTAACGGCTTCCAGTATATCTTCAGCATTGCGATAATTGTATTTACCGAATGAATTAAACTGGCTTTTTGGAGCTTTCAGTTCGCTTTGAATGTTAATAAGCTGCTTCATGGTGGTTTATTTGGTTTTAAATATTTTTAATACTTCATCCGATTCACATCTTTTGCCGGCGTAAAAAATATCAATCATGAGATATTTTACAAACCGGGAATCATAACTGAATGTCATTATATTATAGCCAAAAGAATTTTCATTTTCTAATGATAAGATAGTGAAATTATGAAGCTCACCTTTCTTTTCAATATCTTTCCAATATTGTAAATGTGAAGGGGTAATTGCTATTGAGTCTGTAATAATCATTTCTTACGTTTTAATGGGTTGCGCACCCGGTTATTTTTAATGTCGTTCATGTAATCTTGAAACTGGACTTCTATGCCGAACAAGATAATTAAGGCGAATATGGCTATTATAATCATGATTGATCTTTAAATAGTTTATAAAGTGAAAGCGAGATTATTGATAAGCATAGTATCAAAATGATCATTATCATTGTTTCTTTCGTTTAATAGTGAGATAATTGCCTGTAAAAGGTCATTGTACTTTGAGCCGTCAAATGTCATGCTTTCAGCTCGTGGCATGGTAAAGCCCTGATAGATCAGCTTGCCGGCCGGTGTTTCAGATAAGTGAAGAGTGATGGATGGATAAGTACCTTTACCATCAAAGGTGGGCCAGAATGTTTTGGCATCGGGATAAAACTGGAGTTCGAAGGTTTGTAATTGCATTGTTTTAGGTTTATTTGTGAACAATTGTAGAGCAAATATACAACCTTTTTTCACAATTCCAAATATTTTTTAAAATATTTTTTTTCAAACGATTAATTTAGGAGCGTGTTATGCGGAGCGTGTAAATATTGGAAGCAGAAAACCCAAAAGAATACGGCCATTGCAGGCGGGTTAGTTCACTTGGTAAGCATCTTGGGTATCTGCCAAAATAGTGCGGTAATGGATAACATCCACTTAGTCCCAAATGATAATGCCATCAACATCATACCTCATGCCACAATCGAAACAGATCAGGCCTTCGGGTGTGTCTATTACGAGCCGTTCCATAATTAGCCAGCTGTGGAGTGATCCTAAGCTCAACGAAATGCTATCCAAATTCAATGCCGGCGCCGGTCAAGATGACCTCAAATCAGAACTATTTGCCGTCTTATGTGAAAAGGATAATGACTTCATTTGCGATCTTTGGTCAAAAAAACAACTTTTATTTTATTGTACAGGCATAGTTCAAAGGATGATCTTTCAACCAGGCAATCGTTTCCATCGACGCTACCGAACACAGTCTTATGAATTTACTGAAGCTATCCTAAATACAACAGATGAAGAGTACAATGCCGACAAAGAAAAGAAACTGCAAGATCTCGAAGCGGCTATGGATAAAGATCTGCATTGGGTTGAGAATGCTATGGTGAAGCTCCATCAGGACTTAGGCAGTATGGAAAAGATAAGCAAAGTCACGAAAATAAGTTTCAATCAGGTAGATCGTATTTATAAAAAAGCAAAGGAAAAATTAAGGACTTCGCTTTCGGGTAAACTTATGGGTAATTACATTGTAGTGTCAGGGGAGTTTGTTTTGGACATTCCACAAGATGTTACACCTGACAATATTAACGATATACTGGATGAGACTTTGGATTACATGAAGATGCGACTGGAAGGCCGCATGATACCTTCCAAAGAAAAGACCAACGGATACATAAAAGACATCAAACCACTAAAAGCCAAAAAGATAATATGATTCTACTTATCCCGATAACTGCCATCCTTTGCGCGTGGATATGGATGGATGTGTGGCGAATGCCGGAAAGATATGTATTGTTCAATAGAAAGCCATTTAACTGCCCTATGTGTTTATCGATGTGGGTAAGTCTTATTTTGTATCTTTGCCCTTTATTCGTACAGCAAATCTTATTCGTAACCACAACAGCATCAGCATTAGGAGCATGGGCAGACCAAAAAAGATAGTAACATTAGAAACGAATATCCCGGAAATTAGTCAGTACGCTAAAAATCGGGCAAAGTTTATTGAACTGGAACAGCATTGGAGTTCGGTTAGGTTAGGATATTTAAAGAGTTTAGATGCTGAAATAAAAATGCAGATTGAAACAATTTACAAAGAAGAACTTGATCCGAAATGGCTACCGAACAAATACTGCACAGGTTGCTATTTTAACGCGGTGAAAGATTTAATACTACATTTTTTCTTATGAGTTACATCCACGAAACTGCCATCATTTACCCAAACGTAATTATCGAAGATGACGTACATATCGGACCATATTGCGTGATAGGTGGTGAGCCAGACTGGAAAGGAAAAGAAAATGAAGGCAAAGGTGTAATAATAAGATCGGGGACAAGACTCACGGGCTTCGTGACAATAGATAGCGGGGCGGAAGGTGTGACATATATCGGGCAGAATTGTTACATTATGAAGCATACATACATAGCTCATGATGTTACCTTAAAAGATAACGTCACCATATCTGCCGGTGTCAGCATAGGCGGCTTATGTACAATAGGTGAAGGCACTAACATTGGCATGAATGCAGCTATCCATCAAAAAGCAAAAGTACCGCAAGGGTGCATGATCGGGATGGGTGCTGTGATTACCAAACGAACTGAAATGGAAAGATATTGTAAATATGCGGGCGTACCTGCTAAATTCATAGGATACAATGACAGGAATCATATATCTCAATTATAAGCGCAAAGAGCATTCAGATCAGGCCTTACAATCTATAAAACAAGGTCAGGCAGATGCCGAAATACTTGAGGTTGAAATGTTTGGTATTGCAGCCGCTATTAATCATGGCCTCAAATACTTCTTTGACGAGAATGGCTTTGACTACGTTGCCATCTGTGCAAACGACATCATAATGCCTCCTGGATGGCTTAATAAAATGATTGCTGACGCGGAAGTTATTACCAATACCGGACTATCTGCCATTCATTGTGTCGAAGGGTTACCCGATGAACAAATAATAAACGGGATTAAATGTCATCCGTCATGGGGGGTATTTGGTAATGCTTTACTGACAAAGCAAGGGTTTGATGCGGTCGGCTATTTTAACACAGATCACGATCCATACGGGATGCAGGATAGTGATTATTGTTACCGATTACATAAAGCAGGGTTTACCAATTATTACATATCAGCATTAAAAGCTGAACATATCGGCGGTGATGTAGGTACCGGAACGGATTACCGGTTAATGAAAGATGAAGGTTTAAACAAGGCCGGGAATACTTATGGCAAATGGCTGAAAGTTTACGATTCGGGGAAAGTCTATCTTCCGTATTTACAAGAGAATTATATAATACAAATGAATCAAATGTATGGGGAGGTATAAATTAATAGAATCACCGGAAAAGATGTGGCAGCTTTTTGTAGCTTATAAAGAAAGCGCAAAAAACAAACCTATATTAGTACAAGATTTTGTAGGGAAAGACGGGATGGAAGTTAGAAGAGAAAGGGAAAGACCATTAACGATGGAAGGGTTTGAAAATTATTGTTTTGACCAAGACATTATAAATGATTTAGGAGATTATTTTAGTAACAAAGACGGGGGATATTCAGATTTTTCCACTATCTGCCGCGCGATTAGAAGAGCAATTAGAGAAGATCAGATAAGCGGTGGCATGGCAGGTATCTACAATCCATCCATAACACAAAGACTTAATGGGTTAGTAGAAAAGACCGATGCAAAAACGGAAGGCATCCAAAAGATAACAATTGAGCGCGTCACAAAAAATACAGATCAATAACGAACATTCCGGGCAGCTAAAAGTACTTTCCGAAGCTAAAAGATTTAACGTATTAGATTGCGGAAGAAGGTGGGGGAAGTCTGCTCTGGCGGTTAACCTACTTTGCGAGCCGGCATTAGATGGCTATCCCGTCGCCTATTTTGCTCCATTTTATAAACTACTCGAAGGGACATATAAAGAGCTTTATTCAGTCTTGAATGCAGTTACAATAAAAAAGCATGAGAATCAGTTTATTGAACTTGTAACAGGCGGATCAATCGAGTTTTGGTCCTTAGAAAACCCATTGGCAGGCCGTTCACGAAAATACAAGGTAGCCATAATAGATGAAGCGGCATTTAATCGAAACCTATGGCAGTCTTGGACAGAGGCAATAAGGCCGACATTAACCGACCTTAAAGGATCGGCGTGGTTTATGTCCACACCAAAGGGAAAGAATGATTTTTACAAGCTATGGATGCGAGGGCAGACGGGTGAGCCGGACTGGATGTCATGGCAGATGCCGACCATTACAAACCCGTTTATAGATCCGTCAGAGATAGAAGCAGCAAGGCGCGACCTTCCTGATCTTGCATTTAAACAGGAATACCTTGCCGAGTTTAATGATAACGTGGCTAATCCATTCGGATTAGATTACATAAGGATATGTACGGGAAGAATATCCAATGAGCCGGCTGTATGCTTCGGAATTGATCTTGCAAAGTCATTCGACTGGACTGCCATAATAGGCTTAGATAAGTTTGGCAATGTTTGTCATTTTGATAGGTTTCAAAGGCCCTGGAACGAGACGAAAGAGATTATCAGGCGATTGCCGAGAGGGGCAATAAAGATAGATAGTACAGGTGTAGGTGACCCGATAACGGAGGACATCCAACGTGAGCGCGGTGATGTGCATTCTTTTAAGTACACATCGACATCAAAACAACAACTTATGGAAGGGTTAGCGGCTGCCATCCATCAAAGGCGGGTAATATTTCCAGATGGGGTTATAAAGGCCGAACTTGAATCATTTGAATATCAAATGACAGGTACCGGCGTTAAATATACTGCACCTCCCGGACTGCATGATGATTGCGTAAATGCTTTGGCATTGGCGTGGGCCATGTACGTACAGGACAACGGGGGACATGTTAAATATTCTTTTTTATGAACTGGAATAAAATCACAGTAAGACAATATCAGGATATCTTCCCGATAATTAATGATGACAATTTATCCGATCTTGATAAGCTTGTCAAAATTATCTGCATCCTTACCGGATACACGGAAGACTACATCGACTCATGGCCGATTGATAAGCTGAATGAGTATAGGCATTTATTTGAGTTTGACCACAAAAAAGAAGCTCGCAAGAGGGTGAAAGTCAATGGCAGATATTACCGATTTAACTGGGAGATCAATAAATTAAAGGCGGCAAGATACATTGAGGCCAAAACATTCACGGGTGAAGGACTATTTCAAAACTTACATAAGATTATGGCATCATGCGTAATCCCGCAAAGGAAGATCGCATTCTTTTACTTTGATAAAAAGTACAATGCAGCGGACCACGACAAATATGCCACTGATTTATTAGATGCCCCTTTCCCATTTGTTTATAATGCTTGCGTTTTTTTTTGTCAATTATTAATGAAGTGGATCGACGTTACCCTGTCTTATTCGGGGGAACTCAAAGGGAAGATGACGGAGAGCCAGATAGCAGCATTGAAAGAGTCTTTGCAAAGTATTACGGATGGATTTATAGTACGACCCTTGTCGCAGATCTCGAGCGAATAACATTAGATCAGGCATTTGAGCTACCTATTTATCAGTATTTGAACGGACTGGCATATTGCAAAATGAAAGAGAAATTAGAACGCAAACAATTGGAAGATATGCAAAAAAAGAAGTAGATTTGTCGTTTCATAACAAGCATAGGTTTAGGTTTCCCCCCTGATCTTTTTAGGTTAGGGGTTTTTTGTTTTTATGGTATTTATAAAAGTATGGCATTATCAATAGCGCAAGCGCAAGCAGCATTCCTCAAAGATGGCGGTCCTGTGGGGGGGACCTTAAGGGGGCAGCCTAATGAGCTATCTGATATTGAAAAAATGATGTCGGACTATATTACTAAGTTTTTAAATGCTGCCGCCGATAATCTAAATAAGAATCAATCGGTTACAACAGGTAACCTGTTGGATAGTTTAAACTTTAATATTGAATCTACAAAGGCCGGATATACCATAAACTTTACGGCATTAGATTATTATAAGTTTGTAGATAAAGGGGTTAGGGGTGCAGGTGCAAGCCGTAAGAATAACACCTCCCCTTATAAATTCAAATTTATAACACCTTCCAAAAGTCATGTAACCGCAATTGAAAAGTGGATAATAAGGAATAGATTAACGGCAACGGCAAGGGATGTCAATAGATATGGCAGAACAGGAAGGGAACGGAAAGCTATTGCTCCAACGAAGGGCCGTAAAACATTGGCGTATATTATTGCAAAGAGCATCAAAAGAGACGGATTGTATGAGACTGGTTTCTGGACGGATGCTTTCAATGATACATTTAAAGATTTTGGAGTGAAAATGAGTGAGGCATTAGGCAAAACAATAACGGTCAATCTGCAACAGATGGCAAAAGATATAAAAGGACAAGGAGTAAATATACCAAGATGAGCATAACAATACATCAGTCACCTACGGGATATACATCAGCACATGAAGAGGTGTGGCACGTAGTCGAAAGTACGGACAAGAACATCACCGGTTTCCAATATGTCTATGACATTTACAAGGGTGCGGAACTACTTACAAGGGTGAAAAATAGTCCATTAGGCGCAAGTAAGTTGGGGGTATTGGATGTCGGCAATATTGTCAGGTCGGCATTGGATTCTTATAACTTCCCTACTTTCAATCTGGCTGCATTTACGAACGAGGTGACATTAGGGGCGGATATATTCTTTACCGATTATGATGTAAGATATGGGCAGGTGAGTGGTGTGGGTGAGGTGAGCGGTAACTTGGCATCAGGTACATATCGCGTGTATAATAATTACAAGAGGTCAAAATGGGATAATGCGACAAGTGAAATATCGGCAGATGCATTCTTAACTAACAGACCATCGGGAAGCACATACTATCCCGGTGAGCCGATTGTTGCAAGCGTTTATGTGGGCAGTGAAGACAGGTCGAGATTGCTTACTACAAGCTACGGCAATGCCGGCAAATATTATAACACATCGGGCCAATACAATCTGGGATATACTTTTGGGATATTGCCTGTGAGCGGTACTATTACATTTGATTTGCAGGATGAAAATGATGATGTAATTGATACGATTACATTTAGGCAAAAGTGCGCTAAATACGAAACGCATACTTTGATTTTCTTGAATGCTTATGGTGCTTATGATTCCTTTACGTTCGTACATGGTAA
>Ga0315901_10005159_pt1 | contig 15976 bp, 14 predicted proteins | sample LakEriMetagenome_10_FD_203761 | JGI IMG/M metagenome (GOLD analysis project Ga0315901, IMG submission 203761) | Freshwater fungal communities from buoy surface, Lake Erie, Ohio, United States - Buoy 2 MA116 | ecosystem: Environmental > Aquatic > Freshwater > Lake | place: USA: Lake Erie, Ohio...
AGTTGGCACCACGCTGACATAACCATTCTTCAAGGCAGTCAAATCTGTATCATCATGTGTATCAACATTAGAAAATTCACCTGTGAGCCAATAATATGTATTACCAAATTGATCTTTCCTCTTGTCAAATCGATCAGACCAAAACGCATGTGCTTGCCTGCAAATTTTGAATCCGTGTATCTTATCTATTAATAAATCAGGTATATTCACATTTAAACATGTATTTTCAGGAATGGTGTTCTCAATTGATTTTTCAATTATTTTTCTCACTGCCCATTTGGAGGCTGAAAAATCAGCGTCAACTGAAAAGTTTGCCAAGGAAAAACCTATAGATGGAATATTCTCCATAGCCCCTTCAACTGCGGCCGACATTGTGCCTGAATATAATACATTTGTTGATGTATTTTCTCCATGGTTTATTCCAGATAAAAGCAAAGCTGGTTTGTTATTCAAGATTTCATATATCGCCAATTTCACACAATCAACGGGAGTACCAGAGCACGAATAAGCTTCAACTCCCTCAAAACCGTAATATCGATTTAATCGAAGCGGATGATGTATTGTAATGGAATGCCCCATCGCAGATTGAGGTTTGTCTGGAGCTACTACCAAGACATCACCAAATTCTTTCGCTACCTCGATTAAGGAAAATATCCCCTTAGAGGAGATACCATCATCATTCGTAATCAATATTTTTAGATTTGACATCATATTTGATTCACGAAAATAATCAATATTCCTCCATGTAATAAAAAATTTAAAAAGAAGTAATTAAATTAGTAATAAAGATTTTTCTCTTTCTTGACTAGAAATTACTCACTCCAGCTAGTTTTTTATTTAATTCAGAGTTTGTATTCAGCTTATTTTTATAATTTTAATTCAAAAATAAAATATGAAAAAGAGAATTCCAGTTTTGTTATTGTTATTAATTTTATTATCTTCATTAACTAGTGATCGTCAAGGAAAATTGTCTCTAAAAGAATTAAGAATACTCTACAAACCGCTTTTCAAAAGTTATAAAACAACACCCAAAGATGAATTAACAAACTGTTGTGCTTATGGTTACATTAGACCAAATGATGATCAATATTACGAAGGATTTAAAGGTCTTTTTCTATATTCTAATTATGTTGCAGACGGGGTAAACAACCTTTTAAAGAAAAAGAAAATTAATTGGAACAAAGACAACAGCCTAAATAGCTTCTATAACATTGAGCATTTTGAGAAATTATCTGGTCATTTCTTGTTCCTGTCAAGAAGCCCTGAAGTTATTGATTATCAAAGAAGTAAACCAATCGATCATTTTGAAAAATATAATCCTGATTTTATTCTATGGGTGAAAAACAACCTTATTCCCGAATCAAATTTTAGCATCAATGGAATTTCGGCTAAAATAGTTTATTCTCATTACAGCAGATTTGCTCGACTATTGACGGAAAGCTATTTGTATATGTTAAAAAATAATTCCTTGGATGCAAGTTCAAAGAAATACATTTCAGAAGTACGTAATGGTAAAAACGGTTTAGATCTGCTGGAGTCCATGTTTTCGTCAAAATTAAGTGAATACAGGATTCCCGTTAATAGTGAAATCAATGCCCCTTTTCATGATTACATGGCATTCGGTTTTTGGTTGAGAAGATATCAAGATAAAACACATGATGAAATATTTGACCTATTAAAAATAATTATGAATCGCTTTGATCAAACTTGGTATAATGAGGTAACTAAACGGTATAATTACTCCTCTTAAACTTTCGTTTTATAAGCAATCATTTAACACATAAGTGTTTTAAAATGAATATCTTAAATTTACAGATTAATTAATCTAAATATCCTTTTATTATGAGAATTATCATATTCATTTTAACATTCATTCGTTTAAATTCTATTTATGGCCAGATAGTTTGTTCGGTTACCAGTCCATCGATTATTTCGGGAAATTATGCATTTTCCTGGGGTACTCCTTTGAATACATGGGCATCAATGGATTTATCTATTTCTGGAAATTATATCACAGGAGAACTTATGTTGGTTGATGACGGTTCGGTTGGTAACAGTCCTGCATCCGGTCTTCCCCTTTCAAACTATGGTTGTGCACCACTTCAAAATAACTTAACAGGTAAAATTGCTGTCGTTTATCGCTATGATGGGGTAACCAATTCAACCATTTGTTGGATGTCTGAAAAAGCTAAATATGCTCAGGATGCTGGAGCAATCGGCGTAGTAATTATTAATCGACCAGGAGCTTCTGCTGACATAGGAAACGGTGGAGGAACTTCTGCTCCATTAGTAACGATACCTGTAGTTTTGATTAGTTATGAAGATGGTGCAATTATTCGAAATGAACTCCAAAATGGACCGGTTTCCATGTTTATTGGCAACAAAACTGGATTATATGCAAATGACTTGACGCTCAATACAACCCAAAGATTGATTTCACCTCAATTTGGTGTTTCTTCGCAACTTGCTTTAAATGGAAATGAATTTTCTATTGACTTAGGAGTAAGAGCGTATAATTTTGGTTCAACAAATCAAAACAATGTTTTTTTGACAGCGAAAATTTTCAACCCATTAGGCCAAGAAGTGTACAATAATCAAATTGGCCCTTATCAAATCTCAATCAACGATAGCCTAGATGTTTATCCAAATACTACAATTTCTTTTCCTGTATTTTCTCTTCCCTCCTATTTACTAGGTAGATATAAAATTCGATATGAAGTATCTATGGATGTCTCGGATGACTACCCTGGAGATAATTTTATTGAATCCGACTTTATCATGAACGATTCTATCATAAGTTATGCTCGTTTAAATGAATCAACGAATCTACCAATTGCACTAAATTATTATCGACCATCGTCCGGTGGTACAACATATTCTCAATGTGCAGTGTTTAATAATTCAAATGCAAGCAGAATTGCTGTACAAGGACTCTATTTTTCAGCTGCAACGGGTTATAATTCAGGTTTTACATTAGACGGAGAAGAAATGCAATTAAGTCTTTATGAGTGGAATGATGCTTTTGCCGATTTGAATGACCCAAATTTAGCTTTTAATAATTTATCGGAAATAGCTGTTGGTTATTATTACTATCCTTCGGATTTACAGAATCAAGTAGTTTATAGTCAGCTAGATAATCCCGTGATATTACAGGACAACAAACGGTATTTAACCTGTATTACTACTGTAAATCCAAATATTTATTTAGGGTGTGACGTTAATACGAATTATGTTTGGAACGAATCTTATTACTTACAACCCATGTTTCCTATTTCGAATGATGGTACCTTTTTCGCTGCCGGGTTTGGAGCAGATATTGTACCGGCAATTGCTATTAAAATTATGAATTCAAACGAAGTTGGGACGGAAGAGTTAACTTCTGAAAAAATAGAGATTTATCCAAATCCAACATTTGATGAATTAAATGTCAAAGGAATGGAAAATAAGAACTACATAATTATCGATCAATTGGGGAGAATTGTACAAAGTGGTCAGATAAATTCGGAAAATCCAATTTCAATAAAAAATTTTGATTCTGGAAGTTACTCTTTAAAAATAGGTGACTCTTATTCTAAGATTCTATTAATCAAATAGAGCCATCAAATAATTCAAATGAAAAAAGCACCCGAAGGTGCTTTTCTTGAAACTAAACTAATTAACTATGATTTATTGAACTATGAACTGAAGTGTTTGTGCATTTTCTGCAGTTTGGATTTTAGCTATGTACATTCCTGGTGTTAATCCATTAAAATTAGCACTTGTTGCATTTGATACTTCTTGAGATGATACCAGCTGTCCAGCCGAATTCATTATTGTGATATCTGTTACTTCTGCATTGTTCCAAGTGATTGTTCCGTTTCCATTGTTAGGGTTAGGATATACTTCGAATGTGCTTGTAACTTCTTCAATACTTGCAGCTTCCATTGCCACATAAGTTCCGATGTTCAATTGGCAACCGTTAGCGTCCGTAACATTTACTTCATATACTCCTTCAGTTGTAACACCAAAAACATCTTCGTTAGTTTCACCGTTAGACCAGCTGTATGAATATGGAGCTGTTCCTCCTTGTACTAATAAATCCAAATTAACTGAAGTGTTAAATTCTGTTTGAGAAATCATCCCTTGAAGAACTTCAGGAGCAGTAATCTCAAAAGAAGCAAAAAGTACTTCACCACCGTTGTTTTCGATTTTCACTCGGTATGTACCCGGAGTTAAGTTATTTAAGTCTTGACCGTTTGTACCGTTGTCCCAAGAAAAGAAATAGTTAGCACCGTCAACTACTTCGATATCGATGCTACCGTCGTTTGAAGAAGCACAAGATAAATGATGAACTGTGTAAGAAACGATTTCTTGGTTATTTGTATTAACAATAGCTCCTGTAGTAATTTCTTCCGCTTGAGCAGAAAATGTTGTTGCTCCTAAGAAAAGACCTGCGATGATGTTGCGTACTGTTGTTTTCATTTTGTTTCGTTTTGATTTCTGAAACAAAATTGCACCATACTTAACGGTTAATAATCCTATTTTTATTTCACAGTGTTCAAAATACAGAAGCTTACTAGTACAGGACTAAGTAATATCTCCATTATTCTATGTGGAAACACTTAGTTTTTGCTTCGAAATATTATAAACAAAGAATTCTCTTAATGTTTTAATATTTCTGAAACATCGAAAAAATAAGCTTAATTACAATGCCTATTCAAACAAGTTATTCGTTGTTTGATGTTTCCGAAAAACACTTTTGACAAGAAAGATTATTTCAGATATTACTTATTAATAGAATGCTCGCTCTTGTTCAACTTAATTGTTTTACTAAGAACAACAGATGTTGGAATCGTAATAGTATCGCCATCAGCAGTTTTAATGTACATGAAAAAAAATGAAATATCTACTACTGTGCCCCTAATGTCGTATTCCTTATCCATTATTTGAATTTCATGCCCTAATTTCATTGGATGATTGAAAAACAAAATTAAGCTCGATGTAACATTTGATAATATCGACCATTGCGCGATGAATCCAACTCCAACTAGAGTAAGAGTTGAAGTAATAAAAACCATTAATTGTGTTCGATCAATATTCCAAATTCCAGCAAGAAAAATTAACGCGAATAGCGTTATAAAAAGATTGACGATTTTGTGACTAATACGCTTTCTTTCAACACCAAATTCAAATTTACCCAAAATTCGGTTTATTGAATTTCGAGCAAAGAATTTAACCAAAATTAAAAATGCGAAAACCAATACAGTTTCAATTATTTGTAGCTTGTATAATTCAAAATTCATAGGTTATTTTTTAAAATTAATTTTGCTTTAGCCCAATACACGTCCATTTCAGATAAACTCATATCCTCTAATTTCTGATTATCCTTTTGTACCAATTCTTCCATCAATTGAAATCGAGTAATAAACTTATTATTCGTTTTGGCTAATGCATTTTCTGGCTGAACATTTACATATCGTGATAAATTTACAAGTGAAAAAAGTACGTCCCCGAATTCTTCTTCTATGGATGTCGATTTTTGTTCAATTTCCTGTTTGAGTTCAATCATTTCTTCAAATACCTTCGCCCAAACATCGTCCAAATTATCCCATTCAAAGCCAATTCCTTTTACTTTCTCTTGAATTCGAGTAGCTTTTACCAAAGCTGGTAAGGATTTAGGAACGCCCTCCAAGACAGACTTCTTCCCTTCTTTTAACTTAATTTTCTCCCAATTTTTCTTAACTTCTTCTTCATTAGATACTTGAACGTCACCATAAATATGTGGATGTCTTTCGATAAGTTTATCGCAAATACGATTCAGAACTGTATCAACCGAAAAATCACCAGTTTCAGAGCCTATTTTACAGTAAAAGACAAGATGTAAAAATAAATCTCCGAGTTCACCTTCAAGTTCTTTTTTATCATTTGAAAGGATTGCATCTGTCATTTCATACATTTCTTCAATGGTTAATGGGCGGAGTGTTTCCAACGTTTGTTTCATATCCCACGGGCATTTCGCACGCAATTCATCCATGACATTAAGAAGTCTTTCAAAAGCTTTTAGTCTTGTATCCATTGATGGATTCAAAATTACTGTATTTTCTTTCAATCGAATGTTTAAATTTGTTTAAATTTCTACAGTTAAAATGTTTGTTAAGTTTATTAAGCTATTCTTTTCAGTACTCCTAACCGTTTTCATTCCGCTGGTTTTCAATTTATTCATTTTAACAGCACAAGAAAATAAATGGGGACTTGAAGTTCGGCAAAAAGCAGGTTTTTTAGCTGCGCATCGGGGAACAATGGCACATTTGCCACAAAGAATTGGATACCCAACAGAAATTGTTTGGTATCGAAAACCTGCAGGAAATCGGAAATGGCATGAAGCCTATCGTTTTCCCGAGCACGGGGCAACACTATTTCACGGTTCAGTTGGTAACGATTCAGTATTGGGAAAATTTACAGGAGTTTATGGATTCGTTCATGTTCCGATTATTCGTCCAACCTCTTCATTTCGCCTAGATTGGCAATTTGGAACTGGACTGGGCTATACGCCAAAAATATATGACCCCATCAACAACCCTAAGAATATTGCTATCGGTTCCCATGTAAACGCGATGATGTGTTTGGGTGCTTATTCGAAATATTATTTTGGAAGAAACAAGATAACGTTGGGAATTGATATTACTCATTTTAGCAACGGAGCTTTCGGTGTGCCTAACCTAGGAATTAATATGTTCTATTTATCCGCTAGTTATGCTAGAAACATAGGAAAAATGAAAACCAATGAAAAATTGATGCCTTTGGATAATAAATATAGAAGTTTGAACCTTGGTGCTACTGGAATTTTTATGATGAAAGAAACGTATAATGACAACCCAAAAAAATATCCAGTTTATGGATTAAATATTCATACTCGAAAATTCTTTGGTCCAAAAGCAGGTCTCGAAATAGCGTTAGATCTAATTTCAAAACAAGCCATAAAAGCCTATTTCCCAGAAATCCCTAAAACACAGTGGGAAATGTTTCAAATGGGGATTTTTGCAGCATATTTGCTTCCTTTAGATCATTTTCATTTCGTATTTGGAATGGGTGCCTACATCAAAGATAAATTCAAGCCAGAAGATCCACTTTATCATAAAATTGGTTTTCGCTATCAGTTTAACAATGGATTGATTGCACAATGGGTATTGAAAACACATTTTGGTCGTGCAGATTATTTAGAAACAGGTATCGGTTATTCATTTCCATTGAATAAAAAAATGAAAAAATGAAAAAGCTTAGTTTGTTTATTTTATTTCTCCCTTTCATTTTTTCATGTAAAAAGGCTACCGAACGAACCTGTTGGAAAGGAACTGGCACAACATCGGACACAACAATATTTGTTCAAGATTTTTCAAAGCTTACTCTAAACGAGAATATAACCTACGAATTGATTCAGGATTCATTAAATAAGATTGAAATTATTGGTGGAAAAAATTTATTACCATTTATAAAGGTTGAAAAACTATCGAATGGCACGCTTTCAATTTCTAATACCAACAAATGTAATTTCCTTCGCTACAAATCCCAAAACGTCAAAGTTAAAATTCATTTTAGAGCTTTGTCTTATATTACTTATAGGGGAACCGAAGATTTAATTTCCGCAGACACCTTAACTTTCACCGATTTTCAATTTTTCATGGTTGATGGAGGAGGTAGTATTCATCTGAAATTAAATGTGAGTAATTCGCTCTTGGGATATGTTTCGCATGGAGCGGGAGATTTTCATTTAGAGGGAAATGCCCATAAAGCAACACTCAATGTAATGACATTAGGAAGTTGTGACACAAGAAAGCTAACTGTCTCAAATGCTTTGTCAATTGTTTCCAATGCAAATGCCCCTTGTTATATAAATGCCGATAACACAAATCTGAAGGTGGAAATAACAGGTCAAGGCAATGTTTATTTTCAGGGGGATCCAACTTCATTACTTTTCAATCGTGAAGGAGCAGGAGATTTAATTCAGTTGTAAAAAAAATCCGGCATCTAGCCGGACTTTTTGTACTTTAATGTTTATGATTGGGATCACTATGATCATGACCGTCGTGATTATGACCATCGTGATTAGCTGGTATTGGATCACCAATAGAAAGTATTTCAATTTCAAATACTAAATCAGAATTTGGTTTAATTGTTCCCAAATCTCGGTCTCCATATGCGAGAAAATACGGAATGTACAATGTCGCTTTTCCACCTGGTCCCAATAGCGAAATACCTTCTTCGAAGCCAGGAATTAACTTTTGGTCAATAAATGCAAGATTAAATGGTTCTTTACGATCTAGAGATGAGTCGAATTTTGTTCCATCTTTAAACAATGTGCCCGTATAATGTAAACTTACTTGAGAACCTTTTACAGCATGAAATTTCTTTGGATTCTTTCCTTTTTTGGAGATTACATAAACCAATCCAGTAGAAGATGCCTTTGCTTTTTTATTTTTTGATTTTACTTCATTGAAAAAAGTGATTTTGTAATCATTTTGTTTTTTTTCTTCCTCGAGTTTTTTTCTCTCTGCCTCCAAACGTTTTTTCTCTTCTTCTTTTCGAATGATTTCTTTAGCAGCATCCGGAAAATATTGTTTTGCGTCCCATGTTGATGCCTCACTACCGACTCTAATAATTTTTACACTATTCATTAAATCATCTTGTTGAATCGCATCAACAATTTTTTGTCCTTCAACAACATGACCAAAAACAGCATGTTTACCGTCCAACCATGGAGTTTCTTTGTGCGTAATAAAAAATTGACTACCGTTTGTATTCGGACCTGAATTAGCCATTGAAAGAATTCCAGGACCTGAATGTTTTAATTCAGCAACTAATTCATCATTGAATTTATATCCAGGATTACCCATTCCATTTCCATTTGGACAGCCACCTTGAATCATAAAATCTTTTATTACACGATGAAATTTTAAGCCATCATAAAAAGGTTTAGATGGAGAATTGAAATTCAACAAACCTTCAGCCAAACCAACAAAATTGGCTACTGTTGTTGGAGTTTTTTTGTATTCAAGAACGCATACGATTTTTCCTTTAGATGTATTAAATTCTGCGTACAATCCGTCTGCCAATTGATTTGTTGCTTCTTTTTGAGGTAAAACTTCTCCTTTGATGTTAATTACTTTGGTTGGTTCATTGATAGCATTAGACATTATCGTAACACTTTTCTGGAAAGATCCAACTCTTTTGGTATCGTAAGTTACTTTAATTGATCCTGTTGATCCTGGAGCAATTGGTTCTTTTGGCCATTCAGGAACAGTACATCCGCATGACCCTCGAGCTTCAGTAATTAACAAGGATTCATTGCCTGTATTCTTAAATTCAAATGTACAGTAAGGATCTGCACTATATTCGATGATTCCGTAATCATGAACTTCCTTATTGAATTGAATTTTCGGACCTTTTTCAAGTTGACCGAATAGCGTCACCGTAATAAAAGTAAACGCAAGAAATAGTAAATTTTTCATAGTTTTATGTTTGATTATTTGTTAATAGATAAAATTTCAATATCAAATACAAGATCAGAATACGGCGGAATTACTCCTGGTCTTCCTTGGGCTCCGTAGGCTTGATAATATGGTATTATAAGCTTTGCCTTCCCTCCTATTCCAATTAATCCTACTCCTTCCTCAAATCCAGGAATCATTCGATTTTCAAGATATTTGAATGGCATTGGTTGATTTCTGTCGTAAGAGGAATCAAATTTTTTTCCATCCAATCTCAAGGTACCATTGTAATGGAGTGTCACTTGATTACCTTTATCTGGTTTTTCTCCCGTTCCCACGCTTTCAATGATATAAACCAGTCCTGTTGGACTTAAGACTGCGTTAGGATATAGTGTTTGAACCTCCTTGTACATATATTTTTTGTATTCCTCTTGAGACATTGCGGATATTTTAGAATAAAACTCTTGCTTTCTCTTTTCTTCCATCAAAAATTGGGTGTAGAATTTTTCAAATGTTGAAGATGCATCAAACTGCTTTACTTCTTTACCAATTCTCAAGATTTTAACTTCAAGCATGGCATCATTTTGTTCAATACTATTTACAACATCTTGTCCTTCAATCACATGACCGAAAACTGTGTGCTTACCATCTAACCATGGTGTTTCTTTGTGGGTGATAAAAAATTGACTTCCGTTTGTTGCAGGGCCAGAATTCGCCATAGACAGAATTCCAGGACCAGAATGTTTCAGTTCTGAAACAATTTCATCCGGAAATTTGTATCCAGGTCCTCCGCTTCCATTACCTAATGGATCTCCCCCTTGTATCATAAAATCTTTTATTACACGATGAAATTTTAGACCATTATAAAAAGGCTTAGAAAAAATTGAATCACCTGCCTTAAAATTCCCTTCAACTAATCCTACAAAATTAGCTACCGTCATAGGTGTTTTTTCATGTTCTAAAACACACAATATTTTCCCTTTTGAAGTAGAAAATTCAACATACATTCCATTTTGTAACTTTTCTTGACCAACAGCGGCAAAGGCAAAAAGTACAAAAAAAGATAAAATTACTTTATTCATCATGTTTGTTATTCTATACCTAAAAGTTCTACTTCAAATACCAAAGGCATATATGGTTTAATTGCACTACCAGGTTGAGGATTTGCACCATAAGCAAGTTCCTGAGGAATAAACAAACGATATTTCGATCCAACAGACATTAACTGTAAACCTTCTGTCCATCCTTTGATAACTTGATTTAGTCCAAAAGTTATTGGTTCACCACGTTGAACAGAACTATCAAAAACTTCTCCGCTTGGAGTAGTTCCGTGATAATGAACTCGAACTTTAGACGTTGCAGTTGGTTTGGCTCCTGATCCCTGTTTGATAACTTCGTATTGCAATCCACTTGCTGTAACCTTAACATTCGGATTTTTCTTGTTTTCTTCTAAAAACTTTTCTCCTGATTCTTTGGCTAATTTAGAATCGCGCTCTGCTTTTTGCTGAAAATAATTATTCAACATTTGATTTGTTGGATCGCTAACGAGCGGTTGGTTACCATACAACTGATCTTTCAAACCTTGAAGTATTAATTCTTTATTCGCTTCTGGAATATCATTCATTACATTGTTACCAATTGCTGAGCCCAACAGGTACGAAACTGAGTCTAATTCATTCATCATCTTTGTTTGAGATATACTTATATTACTTAATAAAACTGCAAAAGGCAAAAGTAGAATTTTTTTCATGTTTAAAGATTTATATTCACAAATATCTGTAATTTTCCGCGTTTAATATAATTTGAAGTGTTAAAGGCTTGTTAAATTCGTGCCAAAATTTGATTTATGATTATTCGAATTGTAAAAATGGAATTTCAAGAAAATAAAGTTCAAGACTTTTTGCTTTTTTTTGATCAGGTAAAAACTAAAATTGCTTCGTTTGAAGGTTGTTTGGGAATGAAGTTAATGCATGACAAGCAGAATCCATTCATAATTTTTACCTACAGCCATTGGGAGAGTGAGACTGCTTTGGACAATTACAGGAAATCCGATTTATTTGGTAAAGTTTGGCCAAATGTTAAACCCTTGTTCTCAGCTCCACCTCAAGCGTGGAGTTTAGATACCTACTTCGAACAGTTTAATCCTTCTTAACTTCAAGCCCAAGATTTTTTCCTATTCGGAGCATTTCTTTATATGCGGGATCAAACTCGTTCGGAATAATCCCTTCTAAAATAGATTCTTTGATTTGAGATTTTATTGTCCCAATTTCAGCACAAGGTCCAACACCAAAAGTTTTCATTATTAACTCTCCGGAAACAGGAGGTTGAAAATTTCGAATGTTATCCTTTTCTTCAACAGCCTTCAGTTTTAGTGCTACAATTTCAAAATTCTGTCGATATCTTTTAACTTTGAATTCATTTTTAGAGGTTATGTCCGCGTTGCAAAGTAGCATTAAATCATCGATATCATCACCGGCTTCATTGAGTAGTCTGCGAATAGCTGAATCAGTAACAGTACCCTTAACCAAAGCAATTGGTCTTAGGTGTAAACGAACCAGTTTTTGAACATATTTCATTTGATGATCAAGCGGAAGACGCATTCTTTTAAATATCCTCGGTACCATTCGCGAACCTAGATCTTCATGACCATGAAATGTCCAACCAGTCTCTGAATCGAAACGCTTGGTTGGTGGTTTTGCAATATCATGTAAAATTGCTGCCCAACGTAACCATAAAGAATCTGTTTTTTCGCAAATGTTATCCAAAACCTCGAGCGTGTGATAAAAGTTATCCTTATGTGATTTTCCATCAATCGTTTCAACACCAGCAAGCTGAATCATTTCTGGGAAAAATTGTTGGAGCAATCGAGTAGATTTCAATAAGACAAAACCACGCGAAGGTTGATGAGCCAAGATAATTTTATTTAGCTCTTCAGTGATTCTTTCTTGAGAAATAATTTGTAGTCGCTCAGATTGTTTGAGAATTGATTCCAAACTTGAATTTTCAATTTTGAAATTAAGTTGTGTTGCAAAACGAATTGCCCGAAGCATTCTGAGGGGATCGTCACTGTAGGTGATATCTGGATCTAACGGGGTTCGAATAATTCTATTATTTAAGTCAACTAATCCGTTGAATGGATCAATTAAATCACCAAAAGAATCGCTATTCAAACTTAATGCGAGTGCATTTATCGTGAAATCACGTCTATTTTGATCATCTTGTAATGTTCCATTCTCAACAATAGGTTTTCTTGAGTCGGTTCGATATGATTCTTTTCGAGCTCCCACAAATTCTACATCCAAATCTTTGTATTTGAAATGCGCTGTTCCAAAATTCTTGAAAAGACTTACTTTTTTTACACGTAATTTCTCAGCTGTTTTTTGAGCTAAGTGTAATCCATTTCCGACAACAACAATATCAATGTCTTTAGATGGGCGTTCAAGAAGTAAATCACGCACATATCCTCCGATAACGTAAGCTTGAATTCCTTGTTCGTTCGCTATTTCTGAAACAACTTTAAAAACTGGGTGAGTAAGAGATGATTTGTAATTTTGAGCCATATAAGATACTCGTTCTTTAATATATTCCATTAAATCTTCTTCCAAACCATTCAAGAGTTAGGAAAAATAACAAGAGGAAGAACAACCATTTATAATCAATTAAATCCTGGTATTTTGTTTCCTTATAAGAAACGGAAGAAATATCGTCTCGTTTGGCAATTTCATCGAGCAATTTATCATAATTAGCAAGTTGTACAAATTTTCCTTTCGACTTGTCTGACATTTCTACGAGTAAATTATGATTTGCGTAGGTATCCAGTCCTTCTAGGGTAATATTCTCAACAACAAAAGCCCCTGATTTGCTGTAAGTTTTTCCCGCATGTGAGGTTGTTGCTGTCCATTCGTATTTTCCGGGCTTTAATTTGCCTAAAGAAAGTTTGTATCCTTCACCGTAAGAAGCAAATTCTAATTTGGAATTTTTTTGATTTTCATCTTTCAATATAAATTGAATTTTTGGAGTAGTAATTGGAGCCATTGATTCATTATAGAATGAGGCATTTACTACAATTTCTTCATTTTTCGTAAAGCGATTAGGCAATGTAACTCTTAACGCCGAGGTATTTTGTTTTACAGTAAGAAAAGTCGAGGTCTTTTGAAGGAATTCTCTATATCCAGCAATATCCTTTGTTCTAACGTATTCGTTCATTTTCCACCTCCACATTCCCTCTCCGTAAATAACTCCTACTTTTGTTTCACCTTTCTTCAAAAAGAAAACCAGAGGATCTTTTTTGACCACACTTCCAATACGTTGATAGATCAACACATCAGAAACATTCGAAGCACCCAAAGCACCAAATTTTGATTTAAGTGGAGGAAAAAATTCAAAGGCCTTGATCATTGATTCAGTAATTTCAAAAGGTTGAAATCCTTTGTTAACTGCTCCTTGCACTTCATCAGTTTTATTGCCTCCTGGTGTCGAGAGACCAATATTTAATGATTGAACAACATTGGATGGCGTATTGGGTCCAAGTATATAAAGCATTGGTTTATTTTGCTCATTTACGAATTTGATCAAATTAGCGTCACTCTGAATTCCGGGTTCATGCCAGATTATTAAGTCAACATTACGCATGTCTTTATCCCATTCTTTTGCAAGAAAACTTTTTACTTCAAAATTTTCATTCTCCTCCAAAACATCTTTAATAGCGGCTATATCTGGATGTGGACCTCCTGCTAATATCACCACCTTACTTTTGGAATCAAGAACCTCTATGTAAAAATTCCTCGTATTATTTTCGTAATTGTATTCATTATCGGCTTTCGAAACAGTGACCGTATATGTATTGAACCCCAATTGATCTGCTTCCAATTCAAATGCTACTTGTTTGAATTCTCTTTGACCTTTTTCATACGAAATAGTTTTGCTAGCAATGGATTTACCTCCTCGTGATATAGTCACAGAATAGGTTCCTGTTCCAAGTTTAATTGCTTCAATATCAACTTCGACCGGAAATTTATTTTTTAGAAAAGCAACCTCATTGACCGAAATATTCTTGATGTAATGATCTCTTTTCGGAATTGAATCACCAGCTCCCAACGTAAAAATGGGGGTAAGATTTAATTTAGAAGAAGTATATAGGGGATTTGAACCTGTATTGAAATTACCATCTGAGATAAAAAGAACTCCACCTAAATTCCGGTTATAGTAGTCCATTAATATTTTATCAAATCCTTTTTCAAGCGCCGAATTAGCATCTTTAAAATCAACTGAACCATTGTATTTTGCTTCATTACCTACTGTCATTTCAACCAATTCGAATCGATCTCCAAAACGTGATTTAAACTTTTTTCTCAAGTCATTTACTTGATTTAGTACTCTATTACTATCTGCGTAATTACGCATTGAAGAAGAGTTATCGATTAATGTTACAAATACTGGTTTTTCCTTTTTGAATTCAAATGTTTGAAAAATAATACCCCAAAGTAAAATTCCAATGAGTGTAATGGAGCCTACTCGAGCTAGTCTAAGAATCCATTTCCACGAAAAATGAAGTTCGTTGAACCATTCTGATTTGGAATACAAAAAATAAGATAATACACAAGCGATTAAAAACCAAGGTATTAACCAAAACAATGATATATCTGATGTAAAAATCATTCGAATTCGAAGTTACAAAACTAATACGGATTGGTGGATAATAAGGAATGAATTAATCTTTTTTGACTTAAAAAATTCGCTATGTGTTGCGTAATATAAAAAAAAAATATATTTTTGTACCCGCTTTTGACGAAAGCTCACACGATTTTGAATCCAGATGTTTCTGGAGATTTTCGAAAGGAAGTTAAAAAATTGGTTTGGTAGTTCAGTTGGTTAGAATACATGCCTGTCACGCATGGGGTCGCGGGTTCGAGTCCCGTCCAGACCGCGAAGTTAAAAGTGTTAAACCCTTGTAAATCAATGACTTACAAGGGTTTTTTTATGGGTAAAAATTCAATGGGGGAAACAATAGGGGAAACATTAAACATACTTTTTATGTATAAAACAGAATGATTTACCCTCGAAAAAAAGGTTTATTTGATTTATTTTTCTTTAAAATACTTGAAACTCCCCCCACTTTTCCTTCATATATTCCCTTGTATCATTTGTCGTAAACTTTAACCCAAGTCTTCTAATCCACTTGTGAAGATGAAAACAAGTAAATTCAAAATAGATTTCTTGTTTGGTTAATTCTGGGGATAAGAAATAAGAATATTTGTTTTTAAATTCAATAACATCATCTTCTGTGTATCTTACAATCTCTCTGCTGTAATGAAAATTGTAACAAAAATCATAAACGTTTTTCTTTTTCTCTATTTTCATAACTATTCCTTTAATTCTTAAAAATGCGACATTCTGTCGCCATACTCAATGTAGTTAAGGACATCTACCAACATATCACAATAGACAGAATCATATTCTTTAACCGGTATTCCATTCTTTGAAATGAATACAATTTTATACTCATCAGACCA
>Ga0315901_10005163_pt1 | contig 15969 bp, 4 predicted proteins | sample LakEriMetagenome_10_FD_203761 | JGI IMG/M metagenome (GOLD analysis project Ga0315901, IMG submission 203761) | Freshwater fungal communities from buoy surface, Lake Erie, Ohio, United States - Buoy 2 MA116 | ecosystem: Environmental > Aquatic > Freshwater > Lake | place: USA: Lake Erie, Ohio...
CTACTAAAGGTCACATTGCCGCTGATATTTAAGTTAGTACCATTAATATTAGAATTAGAAATTAATTTTCCAACAGTAGCGGTATTAGTTATTGTTGCGTTGTTAGAAATATTTAAATTAGCACCATTTATTGAGCCAGTAGCAAGAAGCTTGCCTGTGTTTGTTGTTACGAAAGTGGAATTAGTACCACTAAAGTTAACTGCATAAGCTGTTCCATCTACCTCAAGATCATTTGCAACAAGAAGATCATTTATGCCATCAACGAAATCTTTATTAGCGTTACCTACTTCAAGAGTAGCGTCAGGTGTGTCTGTAATATTACCGATAGCGATTCGTTTGTTAGCACCAAGATTACCGGTTATAACATCACCAATATTTAATTGGTTACTATTACCAGGGCTTGGAGCAATTACACCTGCGCCAATCATAATGCTATTCGATCCGCCAGAGAGATTACTACCAGCTTGGTAACCTATAAAGGTATTATTTCCGCCGGTGTTAGCTGAGCCAGCTTCGAAGCCTAATGCCGTATTTCCGCTGCCGGAGATATTACTATAGAGAGCTTTAGTACCAAAGGCACTATTAGAGTTACCTGTTCTATTTGAGAAGGCTGATTGATATCCAAGTGCGATATTACCGTTTCCAGTAGTATTAAATCTCAAGCTCTCAATGCCGACCCCAGTGTTATTCTTGCCAGCGTTCGGGCCAGTACCAGAGCCAAAACCAAGGAATAAGTTAGAAGTTTGATCAGAGATAGCGTCGTTAAGCGCATCAAGGAAAGCGCCGCCATTGGTTAGGATTTTGGATACACTTGTCCAAGTCGCAGTTCCTGTGCTATCGATTGAGGATAGTACATAATTAGTCTGCGGCGATCCGCCACGGACTCTTAGAGTACCGTTTATATCTAATGTCGCAGATGGATTATTGGCACCGATAGCGACTCTGTTATTAGTACCATCTACAAAAAGCATATTAGCGTTAGAGTCAGATTCGATTCTGAAGTTAACGGCATTTCCAGAATCATTAAATGTAGCAGTACCATCGATATTAAGAGCCGCACCGTTTATATTAGCTGATGCAAGTAATTTACTAGTACTAATATTGCCGGTATTAACGATATTGCCTGAATTGGTAATATTGCCTGCATTATTGATAGAAGTAGAGCTTAACGCGCCAGCTGAAGTATTAGTGAAGGTAGCATTAGTACCGTTGAAGTTGTTAGCGAATGCAGTACCATCGATTTCGATATCATCAGCGACAAAGATATCATCAACGCCAGTGGCGTTAGTATTACTGCCAGTGCCGACAGTTAAGCCAGCCGTTGGGAGCGAAGTACCGATTCCCAGTTTCTTAGTATTTTTATTCCAGAAGAAGTTTAAGTTGTCTTGAGCGAGTTGTCCTCCAGGACCAGCAAATACCACACTACCGTTACTAAGCTGTGTAGATAAAGTATCTGCATTTAGCGTGTTAACAAAAAGCTTATTCCATTTTCTGGTGCTAGAACCCAAGTCATATAGATTGTTAGCATCCGGACCAATATTGCCTTTTACTTGTAATTTAAACAGTGAAGGGTTATTAGTAGCGATACCAATATTATCAGCAGAAGCATCAACAAACAGTAAATTATTCTCGTTATCGCCAGCTACGCGGAAATCAGCATCAATGCCTTGAGCATTAAATACAGTATTTCCATCTTTGCCAAATACGATCAAATCACCATTAGTGCTATTGGTAATTCTCATAATTGATGCTGTATGAGAATCAAGAGCTTTTAATCTAAGTGCAGTCTCGTTAGTTGCTCCAGATACGATAGTGACTGTAGAGTCAGGCGTGTTTGTACCTATTCCAAGTCTCTTGGTAGTATTGTTCCAGAATAATTTACTAGAATCTGAGCTTAAAGCGCCGCCAGCTGCAATAAATGGAATTGAGCCGGTAGATCCGACGCCACTAAAGGTCACATTGCCGCTGATGTTTAAGTTAGTACCATTAATATTAGAATTAGAAATTAATTTTCCAACAGTAGCTGTATTGGTTATAGTCGCGTTATTAGAAATATTTAGATTAGCACCGTTGACAGAGCCAGTTGCAAGTAGTTTATTGGTTCTTAATGTATTTGAGAATGATGCATTAGTACCGTTGATAGTGCTTACATAAGCAGTGCCGTCAATCTCAATATCGTTACTAACTAAGATATCACCGTTACCGTCAATGAAATTCTTAGTGCCATCACCAACTTCAAGAGTTGCTTCTGGTGCGTGGGTAGAAAATCCTATCGCGATGCGTTTAGAGCTGAGATTACCAGTGATACTATCACCGATATTTAATTGATTGTTAAAGCCAGGCATTGGAGCGTTAACGTTAGCCCCGATGAGTATGCTATTAGAGCCGCCAGGTTGAGTACTACCTGCTCTAAAACCAAGGAAGGTATTATAATTCCCAGTGCTAATAGACCCAGCTTCGTAACCCATTGCAAGATTGCCAATACCGGTTTGATTATTGTTAAGTGACTTGTAACCAAAGCTTGTATTATAGTTACCGGTACTATTAAAGAAACTTGATTCAAATCCAAAAGCGGTATTACCATTACCGTTAGTATTATTCTTCAAGCTATTGATACCAACTGCGGTGTTGAATTTACCTAGAGAGTTAGCAAGTCCAGAACCATTACCAAGGAATACATTAGAAGATTTATCGGAGATAGCATCGTTAAGAGCATCCAGGAAGGCACCGCCGTTAGTAAGTATCTTAGACACACTTATCCATTTAGCAGTACCAGAAGTATCAGTGGACGTAAGTACCAAATTAGCTGCAGGTGCTCCACCGCGAATACGGATAGTACCGTTAATATCAAGGTCAGCGCCAGCTGATGGAATGCCTTTGATACCGATCATATCGTTAGTACCATCCACAAAGAGCATATTGTTTTGATTATCAGATTCGACTCTAAAGTTAGACGCTGAACCAGCTTCGTTTATGACGGCACCACCATTTATAGTTAAGCTATTACCATTGATATTAGATGAAGCAATCAATTTACTAGTAGTAATATTACCGGTGTTAACGATATTGCCTGAGTTTGTGATGTTGCCAGAATTATTTATAGAGCTAGAGCTTAAAGCGCCAGCTGAAGTTGTAGTGAAGGTAGCATTAGTACCGTTGAAGTTGTTAGCAAATGCAGTACCATCGATTTCGATATCATCAGCGACAAAGATATCATCCGCACCAGTGGCGTTAGTATTAGTGCCAGTGCCGACAGTTAAGCCAGCCGTTGGGAGCGAAGTACCGATTCCGAGTCTCTTGGTGTTTTTATTCCAGAAGAAGCTAGCGTTATCTTGTGATAGTTGTCCACCAGGACCAGCGAAGACCACGCTACCATTGGTCAGTTGAGTTGATAAAGTATCAGCATTAAGAGTGTTAACAAAAAGTTTATTCCATTTTCTGGTGCTCGAACCTAGGTTATAAAGGTTATTAGCATCAGGACCAATATCGCCGCGCACTTGTAATCTAAACAGCGAGGGATTATTAGTAGCGATACCGATATTGTCTTGATCAGCATCAATAAATAGTAAGTTACCTTGGGCATCGCCTCTGACACGGAAATCAGCATCTGGAAGCATTTGAGCGTTAAATAGAGCTGTTCCGTTTCTACCAAAGCTCACTAAATCACCGTTATTGCTTCCAGTAATTCTCATTATGCTACTAGCTTCAGCAAAGCCTTTAACAATTAAAGCAGGCTCGTTTACGACTCCAGAAGCGATAGTCACAGTAGCGTTTAAATTGCTATTAGTACCAATTCCAAGCCTATTGTTTGAACTATTCCAGAATAGTTTACTTGGATTAGAGCTTACAAGCCCGCCAGCGCCAATAAACGGAATCGCTCCAGCGCTAAGATTACTAAATGTTACATTGCCGCTAATATTTAAACTAGAACCGTTGATATTATTGTTTGAAACTAATCTACCAACAGTCGCTAATCCTGAGTTAGTAAAGTTAGTAGAGTTTATGCTCGTAAATGTAGCTGAGCTACCATTTACCGAACCTGTAGTTGTTAATCTTCCGACACTAGCAACTCCGCTCAAATTGAGGACACTGCCATTAAAGTTTGTTGCGGTGACAGTTCCAGCGATATACGCATCATCATCAACTTCAATATCATCAGCGACAAGAAGATCATTAGTACCGCCCCCTAAGAAATTAGCATCGCCATTACCAACTTCAAGCGTTGCTTTAGGAGCGTTAGTTAGGTAGCCAATCGCGACGCGCTTAGTAGTGAGATTACCAGAAATCACATCAGCGATATTTAATTGATTGCTGATAATGCTAGATGATACATCACTATTAGATCCGATGATTAAGTTATTGCTTCCGAATTGAAGTCCATCACCAGCTTGGAAACCTAAGAAAATATTATTGCTTCCTTGCGTTAATAAAGAACCTGCAGAATAACCGATCGCCAAGTTACCATTACCAGTGGTGCTCTGAACTAAAGTGCCTGAGCCAAGTGCGGTATTATAATTGCCGCTTAAATTTGGATTACCTGATTTATAACCAACAGCAGTATTACCGTTACCAGTCGTGTTTTTGCCTAAAGCTAAGATACCGACTCCGGTATTGTTTTTGCCGGTATTAGGACCCATGCCAGATCCGTTACCCAAAAATAAATTAGAGGTTCTGTCTGAAATAGCGTCATTAAGAGCATTCAAGAAAGCTCCACCATTAGAAAGAATATCACTTACGCTTCTCCAGGTAGTAAGACCATTAGCATCCATTGCAGAAAGTACTTGATAAGCTTTTGGAGCAGTAGCAGTCTTGACCATAAAGGTTCCATTAACTTCAAGTGTTGCCCTAGGTGCTGAGGTGCGGATACCGACTCTGTCGTTTGTTCCATTTACAAATATGGTGTTTGCATCGTTGTCAGTTTCTATTCTGAAATTAACAGCTGACCCTTGTTCGTTAAATACAGCAGAGCCATCCGCACCAAGATTAATATCTGCGCTTGCAGTATTAGTGCCACCTAGTAAAAGTTTGTCATTAGTATTGTCGTAGAAAAGATTGCTATTGTCTTCACTTAAAACACCGCTAGCTCCCGCAAAGAAAAGACTTCCAGGAGTCATAGAGCTAAATCTAGTATTGCCTGAAATAGTCAGATCAGTACCATTGATATTAGTGCTTGCAATAAGCTTAGAAGTGTTAATAGTACCGGTATTATTGATTGTGCCAGAGTTTAAAATAGTACCGTTGATTGGACCTGTTACGATGACTTGTTCAGTAACAAATAATTTACCGTCAATCTCAGCATCATCAGCTACAATCAAATCGCCAATACCGTCGATGAAATTTCTGCTGCTGCCGCCCACATCAAGTTTTGCTTTAGGCACAGAAGTACCGATTCCTACATAGCCATTTGAACCGGTTATAAATAGTGCGTTTTGGTCAAGGTCACTTTCAACTCTGAAGTTTACGTTAGATCCTTGCTCGTTAAATACAGCAGAACCATCAGCACCAAGATTTATATCAGCAGTCGCGATCGAAGATCCGCCTAGTAAGAAATTCTTACCGGTGTTATCCCAGAAGAAGTTAGAGTTGTCTTGAGTGAGTGAACCGGAAGCGTTACTAAATATAATGCTGCCAGCAGTAAATCCAGCGCTAAGAGTGCTGGCGTTTATTGTGTTTACAAAAAGTTTGTTCCATTTTTTAGCGTTTGAGCCAAGGTTAAAGGTCGCATCTTGATCAGGACCGATATCGCCGCGCACTTGTAATCTAAAATCAGTTGGCGAGCCTGTTGCAATTCCAATATTATCATCAGACGAATCTACAAAAAGTAAATTACCTTGCTTATCACCTTCGATGCGGAAATCAGCATCAGCTAGACCTTGCTCATTAAATACAGTCGAGCCATTTATGCCAGCTTTTATAAGGACGCTATCACCGCTATTTAGTATTCTAAAGATATCAGCAGTTTGACCAGCACTTGCTTTTATACTCAATCCGACTTCACTAACGTTATCGGTTCTGATATCTAAAACAGCGCTTGGGCTTGTTGCGCCAAGACCTAATCTATTGGTGCTATCGTCGTAGTAAAGACCACTATTGTCTTGTTTGATAAGACCGTTAGCACCAAAGAAAGCTAGTGATCCGTTGCTGAAGCTTGTAAATCTAACACTGTTGCTAATAGTGAGGTCTGCGCCGTTGATATTGGTGTTTGCGATTAATTGACCCACGACCGCTCTATTAGCAACGGTTAGATTATTGTTTACGACAGCATTATCCACCACCAATGAGCTTCCATTAATTACTGCTGCAACAGTAAGGTTATTGCCAATAATTGCATTGTTATTAACAGTTGCATTATCGACAAAAATGGAAGCACCATTGATTGTTCCAGAAGCAGTGAAGTTCGATGAGTAAATATCTCCATCTGCTTCTATATCGCCGGCTACTAACAGGTCATCATTTCCGTTAATAAAATTAGCAGTACCATCTCCGATTTCTAAACTTGCATCTGGTGATTGAGCGCCGATTCCGACTCTTTGCGAATTTAGATTACCGAAGATGGTATTACCAATATTTAACTGATTTGAACCAGTAGCATTAACAACATCAATACTGTTTCCAATTGTGATATTATTAGATCCCGACGTAAAATTGTCAGCGGCTTTAAAACCGATCGCGATATTACCATCGCCAGTAGTGCCGTTGACTAAAGCTTGCTGGCCTATTGCCACATTATTATCACCGTCTATAAGTTTATACAGTGATCTAAAGCCATAAGCAATGTTGCCATTGCCTACGGTTAAAAATCTTAGACTATCAATTCCAGTTGCGGTGTTAAACTTGCCGCCACTGAGAGATTGTCCAGAACCATTGCCCACCATGATGTTACCGTTTTTCACATCAGATACTACGTCTCTTAACATGTCCATAGAGACGTTGGCATTTTTAATAGCTTGACTGAAATCTGTCCACTTACCAAGACCGCTAGCGTTAGTAACTAAAACGTAGCCATTGACTTGGCTACCGTCATTGATTCTAAGCGATTTGTTGAAGCTTGCAATATCTTGGAATATAGTGTTCCCGTTTAAAAGAGCAGATTTAACTAGTGCTGATTGTAAGGTTTTATTAGTAAAGGTTTCAGCTCCAGCTAAAGTAGCGAGTGTGCCTGTAGTTGGAAGTGTGAGAGCTGATGGCGCAGTTGCTGTGAAGCTTATATCGCCGCCAGCAAAACTTATATCATTGGCGCCGAAGGTCATGGTGCCGCCTGGGTTAGAGACTCCAGTACCACCATAACTTGGTGAAAGAATTCCATGAGTTATATTAGAGGCGTTTAAATTGGTTAATCCAGCACCATTACCGCTAAGATTCACACTTGAAATCGAATCAGCAATGAAGGTTCCATTAACTTCAAACAAAGCTTGTGGATTGAGAGTGCCAATACCTACATTGCCAGGAAGCACTCCATTGCCTGGAGCCACAAATAAAGAAGCAACGCCGCCATTAAATCCGACGACTAACGATTTGGCAATATTATTAACTAATCTATTAGTATCATCTACTCCAGAACCTATTGCTACGCTGTAATCACCGTTAGCAGTGACATAGTTACCGATCGCCAAAGACTCTTGTCCAGTGGTTTGTGCGGTGAGTCCGAGTTTTTTAATAAAGCTCCAAACAGCATTACCATTGGTTCCTGTTGACACTAAGACTTTTTGTGCTTCAGCGTTTTCAGGAATTCTAATATAACCAGTTAAAACAGAATCTGTAAAAGTTTTGTTTGAAACGATTTGTTGTTTATCTACTAAAACGAAATCATCGTTTACTTCAGATCCAGTTAATTTGCCGCCAGCATCAGAAGTGGTGATGATTTTTCCTCTGACTCCGCCAGCTGTTAAATAAATATTAGTGCCATCGTATTCAATCGCACCATCTTTAAGTGTATTCATCAAGTTACCTTGCTCAAGTACTAAGCTTGGTATCGTGCCATCTCCGCCAGCCACGTGTAGGTAGCCTTCTGGTTGTTCTATGCCGATGCCTAGTCGCCCGTTTTCTGTGAAGGTAAACTTATCCACTTCGCTTTGACCAAACGAAATACCAAAAGTTTTTGTGATTGGATCGTAATTAAGAACTGCTTTAAGAGTTTCGCTTACGCCAAGTTCTAGTCTAGATTTTAGATCGTCACCGTTATCTCCTGCAAGATTTATATCTTTGTCATCTACGTTTGTACCGCGCTTAACATTGACTCTTCTTTTGGCAATTGGAATAGTAACTAAATATTTTCCGTTATAAAGTTTTTTAACTTCTGTTTTGATGTTTTTTCTAGGTACAGCTTGATATTGAATATTTTTCAAGATGTACTTTAACATACAATCATCATATTTACCGCTAGTGCAATCAGCAGCTTCTAGGGTTATTTCTTCTTGTGCATCTTGAGAGCTGATGTTTCTCGCTTGAATTTCTCTGCTGAAAGTTGCATATGGCTGTTCAAGAGCATCATAAACAGTTACATATACTTTTTTGTAATCAGTTTTGAAAAATCCTACTGCAAGATCAAAGCTCAAATTAGCTGCATATTTTCTGTTATAAAGTGTGACTCTGCCTTCGCTCAAGAATACTTTGTTGCCTTGTGCATCTAGTTCATAAGCTTCTACTTTGATAGTGCCAGGATAATCTTTTGGATTTGTAAAGAAGCGACTTGCATCCATTCTTAATCTGATTTCGCTTGGCTGGTTATCTTTGAAGTTGATTATTAAGTCTTTGGTGTTTAGGTATAAATTAAAATTTGAATTAGTGCCAGACTCATAATTCATCTCAACGAAAGTATCTTTTGTAAGATTTTTTGAAGAGCCAGAATTGTTTAAACTAACATCGAAAGGTTTTAAAGTGTCTGCTGATGCGGCTTTCACAGCTGTCGCCGGGCCCTGCACTAATTGATTTGCAATCAAGAATAATATGAAAAATATTTTTATTCGTCTTTTCATTAAGTAACAGCTTTTGCTATGACCTATGTCTTGCAATCGGTGCTTTAGGACCAACCCGGTATCGGCCCAAAAGTTGAAAAAATAAGCCCAAAAATTTGTCAATCTAAACTAAATGGCTTAGGTGAAAACCCTAAAAAGTTACCTCTGAATCAGCTAATCACCTGAGAATATAAAAACTTAATTTTTGGGAATAATGTAATACAGGTATTTTTTTGATTAATTTTTTTCCATTTATTTTGCTTTAATAAAATTTGATTTTCTGAAACCTTTTTGCTGACAGGGTTTCACTGGTTTTTACCAGTTTCGAGAGTTTTTTAATATTTATTTGATTATTTCTTGCAACAAATTCTGCATTTTATTTGCTAGTATTTTTATTCCAGGCGGCTGAGCGCGCTTTTAAAAATTCGCTCTTTGTAAACTGAAAACTGCATATTTTTAAACAAAGTTCTTGTAAACTTGCAAAAGTTTATAAGAAATTGATAGCTAAGCGTATCTTGCAGCAATTTATTGTTGTAATGATAATACAAAAAAAGCGTTTAATAGAAAAAAGCTACTAAGCGCGCATGGTGGATACCTTGGCACCAACAGCCGATGAAGGACGTACTAATCTGCGAAAAGCTACGGTGAGCTGATAAGAAGCTTAGACCCGTAGATCTCCGAATGAGGAAACTCCGCTGGAGTCATATCCAGTGACTTCCATCTGAACACATAGGATGGATAGAGGTAAGCCGGTGAACTGAAACATCTAAGTAACCGGAAGAAAAGAAAACAAATCAGTGATTCTCCTAGTAGCGGCGAGCGAACGGGGATTAGCCCAAACCAGTTTTTACTGGGGTTGTAGGACCACAATTATGGATTCTGTTTGGTTAGTTGAATAGAGTTGGAAAGCTCAGCCAAAGACGGTGATAGCCCGGTAAACGAAAATTAAACAGACCTCTGTGGCACCTGAGTAGTGCGGGACACGTGAAATCCCGTGTGAATCTAGCAGGACCATCTTGCTAAGGCTAAATACTGTTGGTGACCGATAGTGAACTAGTACAGTGATGGAAAGGTGAAAAGAACCCCTGGCGGGGAGTGAAATAGAACATGAAACCGTGTGCGTACAAGCGATTAGAGCACCATTAATGGTGTGATAGTATGCCTGTTGAAGAATGACCCGGCGAGTTAGTTTAAGTGGTAGGTTAACCAGTAACATGGGGAGCCATAGGGAAACCAAGTCTGAATAGGGCGCTCATCACTTGAACTAGACCCGAACCCTGGTGATCTAGCCATGGCCAGGTTGAAGCGTGAGTAACATCACGTGGAGGACCGAACCGACTAATGTTGAAAAATTAGCGGATGAGTTGTGGTTAGCGGAGAAATTCCAATCGAACTGGGAGCTAGCTGGTTCTCCTTGAAATGTATTGAGGTACAGCGTCAGATAAAAGTCTATCGGGGGTAGAGCACTGTTTCGTTGCGGGCTGGGATAACTGGTACCAAATCGAGCCAAACTCCGAATACCGATAGTATGTTTTCTGGCAGTGAGACTACGAGAGATAAGTTCCGTGGTCAAGAGGGAAAGAGCCCAGACCGTCGTCTAAGGTCCCCAAATTATGGCTAAGTGATTAAGGAGGTGAAACTGCTGAGACAACCAGGAGGTTGGCTTAGAAGCAGCCATTCCTTGAAAGAGTGCGTAATAGCTCACTGGTCAAGCGGTTTTGCGCCAAAAATTTATGGGGCTAAGCCATATACCGAAGACACGGGTTTGTTAGTTTTTCTTTTTATTGATCCTTTTTTAAGCAATGTTATTCTAATGTTTTTCATTAGTTTACCTTTCTTAAAGAAGGATCAATAATTACGAAATAATACACTAATAAGCAGTAAAGGAGCGTTCTGTAAGCCGTTGAAGCATGATTGAAAAAACATGTGGAGGTATCAGAAGTGAGAATGTCGGGATAAGTAGCGAAAAGAGGAGTGAGAATCTCCTCCACCGAAATCCTAAGGGTTCCCACGTCAAGTTCGTCTTCGTGGGGTTAGTCTGGTCCTAAGGTGAGGCCGAAAGGCGTAGTCGATGGATAGCAGGTTGATATTCCTGCACCAGCTTATAACCGTTATTATCAAAGTCGTGACGCAGGAAGCTAAGTCAGGGGGCTTAATGGATTGCCCTCCACACCCGTAGCCAGATTCTGTAGGCAAATCCGCAGAGTCGTTAAAGCGAGAGGTTATGGTGAGGATCTACGGATCCGAACTGATTGATGCTACACTGACGAGAAAACCGGCGTTGAGAGGTTATGAGTTGCCAGTACCCGAAACCGACACAGGTAGGATGGCAGAGAATGCTAAGGTGCGCGAGCTAACTCTCTATAAGGAACTCGGCAAAATACTTCCGTAACTTCGGAATAAGGAAGGCCAACATACAGTGTAAGCCCTGCGGCTGAAGCTGAAGTTGGTGACACAAACCAGTCCCAAGCAACTGTTTACCAAAAACACAGCTCTGTGCAAACTCGAAAGAGGAAGTATACAGGGTGACGCCTGCCCGGTGCTGGAAGGTTAAGGGGAGGGGTTAGACGCAAGTCGAAGCTCTGATCTAAAGCCCCAGTGAACGGCGGCCGTAACTATAAGTAAAATCCGTTGTAGTTACGTTAATAAATTTGGCTATATGCTGGAAACTCCGAGAAGGTAATGGGTACTAGAGACTAGGACTTTAAGTCTGAATAAGGTTTCAGTAAAAATCTCATTATTGCGGACAATCAGCAGGAAAGACTCAAGGAGGTGAGTATGTTTAATCCTAAACAAGTTCCCTCAGATATTGGTTTTTATCTAGCCGGTTTTACAGATGGAGAAGGAAGTTTTAATGTTTCTTTTCGTGAAAGAAAAGATTACAAAATTCCATTAAAGATCTCTTTGTGTTTTAATATCTCACAAAAAGATCCAGTCATTTTATCTCTCTTTAAAAAGCACCTCCAGTGCGGTTCGATGAGAGAAAGACAAGATGGAGTTTGGTATTATGAAGTTAATAACTTTAATTCAATCTGTGAAAACGTGATTCCTTTCTTTAAAAGATTTGGTTTTTTATCAGCGAAGAAAAAAAGAGATTTTGCAAAATTTGTACAAATTTCTCAAATAATTTCTGATGAAAATCATCTAACTTATCAAGGTATTCTTGAAATACTTGAAATTAGAAAAGAAATGAATGATGGCGGCAAGAGAAAATATCAAGATCATGAAATTTTGAGAATCCTCAGAGACCATATGCCAAACACTTAATTGTGAAGATATGGTCCGGTCTTCATGGCAACATGAAGAGCTAAGCAGAAATGACTTAGCCCTCACTACCAGTGAGAGTAACAACAAACAAACGGTCCTAAGGTTAACATATTCGCTAGCCTTAGTAAAACTGGACTATTTGCGGGAAAGTCCTCCAAAACTTATCGGTACTCGTTTCATTTTGAAGCAGTAAAAATCCGAAAGACATGGGGATGATCCGCAGGAAAGATCCTAAGTAATTTTTACTCAGGATATCCTCAGAGACTATACGTCCAGTCTTAAAGGTAAATAGAAAAAACAAATTCCCATAAAGGGAGGTACTCATGGATTTAGAAGCCCAGTGGATAACTGGCTTTGTAGATGGAGAAGGTTGTTTTTACATCGGCATTAATAAGCATGATGAAATGACTTCTGGATACCAATTACTACCAGAATTTACTGTAGTACAGCATAAGAGAGATGTTCAGATATTATATGCTCTAAAATCTTACTTTCAATGTGGTGTGGTGCGAACCAATCATGGAGATAGGATGGCATTTAGAGTCAGAAGTATCAAACATTTAACTGAAAGGATTATTCCTTTCTTTGAGAAGCATAAACTCAAAACAAAAAAGCAACAGGATTTCATTTCCTTTAGAAAAGTTCTTCTCAAGATTAATAGAAAAGAACATTTAACTTCTGAAGGTATCGAAGAAATAAAACAAATTGCTTCAAAAATGAATACTGGGAAAGTTTTTTCTACTTTAAGAAAGATAGAGTCCGACTGCATAGGAAACTATGTGGATAACAAATAGGAATATCGAGCGAAATTCCTTGTCAGGTAAGTTCTGACCCGCACGAAAGGCGTAATGATTTGGGAACTGTCTCGTAGAGAGGCTCGGCGAAATTGGATTAGCTGTGAAGATACGGCTTAGGCATGCCAGGACAGAAAGACCCTATTGAGCTTTACTGTAGGCTATTAGTGAACGCGAGATTAAGATGCGTAGTATAGTTGGGAGACTTTGATCCAAGGATTCTGGTTCTTGGGGAGTCATCAGTGAAATACCAATCTTCTTAGTCTTTCGTTCTAACAGTTACCATTATCTGGTAATTGGACACTGATTGTCGGGCAGTTTGACTGGGGCGGTCACCTCCTAAAGAGTAACGGAGGTGTACAAAGGTTCTCTCAGGTTGGTCGGAAATCAACCATTGAGTGCAAATGCAAAAGAGAGCTTGACTGCAAGAGAGACATCTCGCGCAGGTACGAAAGTAGGTATTAGTGATCCGGCGATTCCGCATGGAAGGGTCGTCGCTCATCGGATAAAAGTTACCATAGGGATAACAGGCTGATCTCCCCCAAGAGTCCACATCGACGGGGAGGTTTGGCACCTCGATGTCGGCTCGTCGCATCCTGGAGCGGTAGTACGTTCCAAGGGTTGGGCTGTTCGCCCATTAAAGCGGTACGTGAGCTGGGTTCAGAACGTCGTGAGACAGTTCGGTCCATATCCGGCATGTCCGTAAGAGATTTGAGAGGAGTCTTTCCTAGTACGAGAGGACCGGAAAGGACAAACCTCTAGTGTACCTGTTGTCACGCCCGTGGCAAACGCAGGGTAGCTATGTTTGGAGAGGATAAGCGCTGAAAGCATCTAAGTGCGAAGCCCACCTCAAGATTAGATCTTTTGGGACCCAAGAAGAACACTTGGTTGATAGGTAAATAGTGTAATTGCTGTAAGGCATTTAGCTTATTTATACTAATAGTCCTTTTGCTTTTTTCACTTTTTTTTGCTTAGTCATCGATTCTTTACGAATCTGTTTAAATTAAATATGCAGTTTTCAGTTTATTTTAAAATATCTAATTTCCCTTGTTTTTACTGGGTCTAATTGTAATATTGTTACAATACTATTGTAATAATATTACAATTAGGATCTTTAATTTACCCGTGATACAATTATCGTAAGTGTCTTACCTTGGTGATAAATTTTATAAACCTGGTCATATTAGTGAATACCCATTCACGGATAAGCAAGCTTATCATATAAATAGTTTGGCCGAAAAACAAATAAAATCAAATTGTAACCGACTTCATCGCCGGGGAATGAGAATTCTTATGGCTCTAGAAATTGAAGTTGATTTAGGTTTTGAAGCTCGTCGAAATCTGCCACAATTAATAATTAATGAGATTGGATTGTCATCATCCCCTGTAAAAATTGCTCAATATCTTGGGCAAGATTTAGAACTTAGATTCCCTAAACAAAGACCAATAAGTTTTTTAAGAATTATAAATAAATTAAAAACAACTTTAAAAAGAGTAGCAGCTAAAAAAAATGTATCTTTTAGCTTTTTTAATGTAGGTGATGAATTTGGATATCCTAGTTTTCACATAAATTTTAGTTTATGGAAAAACAAAAAAAATATTTTCGGATTGTATCAGCAATACCCTAGAATAATTAATTTTATTATGAATAGATTGATTGAAGATATTAAAGAAACGGCTTTTATTTTTGCGCTGGGTAAGTACTCTTTAAAGAGAATTGATGATCTAAGATATTCCGACAAATATTTATCTTTTATTTCTGTCCTTCAAAGCGACAATAGAAGTTTTAAAAATTATTCACCAATGGCACTCCCATTAAGAGACTTTGATAACCCTAATACCGCCCGTGTCGAAGTCAGAAGATTTAACGATAATACTGGCATACAAAGCCTAAAGGTTTTGATGATAGTAAAATCCATCGCAGACTCATTAGATCAAATCATCAAACTACCAGGTGTAAAATCTTTTGATGATCTAGAGGAAGTTAATAGTAAGCTGGCTGATAAACCAGAGGCTCAACTTGTCGATAATACTCGTAATAATGATTATAAGCTTTCTTCAATTTTCCCTGAAGGCGACGAATGGGAATCTGGGCATGAAGTGCTTCGTGATCGCTTTAAAAAATCCCAGCGCGCTAAAGAAATTTTTGGCGATGAGTTACACGCCAGGATTTGTGAGGCTGATTTTACTCTGGTGGGCTAATTTCATATTGCTCTGCTAATAACTATATTTAGAAAATCGAGCCAACAGATACCAGGTCTTGCCGTCATAGAGTAAGTTTAGAATATTTCCTTTATCTTCTAACCGCCAATAACTAGTCTGCAGACCTCTTCCCCACTGGATTGTGTCGGGCGTTTCTTGGCTCTCGATGTAGAATACTACATCTTGGTTCAGTTTGAGGTTAATTATCTGTCCAGGTTGCCCTCCGATTAGTTTTTCGATTCTATCTAGGGTGTATGGGTTTGAATCAGTGATCACTAGATAATTTAGGTTAGCGACATTGATGCTGTTTTGGTTATCGATATTATAGTTTTCGTTTTTGGAGATTGGGAGCGGGCTGGACTCGCTGATTAAGGTTTTACCTTTTAAGGGCAGTTCTAGCTCGCGGGCAGTTCCGCTGCTGAGCTTTAATGTGAGCTCAGAGCCAGGAATCCCGCTCAGGGTCAGCTTCTGACTATTATTATCCAAGCTAAGTGCGGACTGCACTGCTCCAGTGATTTTACTGCCGGGGATCTCGGCTGGGATTTCTCCGGGCGGACCTTGAATGCCAGTGGCGCCGCGAGGTCCAGGCACACCTTGCGGCCCTTGTATTCCTTGCGGTCCCGGTACTCCTTGTGTTCCAGGCTCTCCTTCCGGACCAGGCTCTCCTTGAAGACCGGGTTCCCCTTGCGGTCCCGGCGGACCAGTATTTGCCATTTCGGTTGGAATATCGACGGGGTTAGGGTTATTGGTGT
>Ga0315901_10005164_pt1 | contig 15966 bp, 16 predicted proteins | sample LakEriMetagenome_10_FD_203761 | JGI IMG/M metagenome (GOLD analysis project Ga0315901, IMG submission 203761) | Freshwater fungal communities from buoy surface, Lake Erie, Ohio, United States - Buoy 2 MA116 | ecosystem: Environmental > Aquatic > Freshwater > Lake | place: USA: Lake Erie, Ohio...
ACGCCTCCTGCACCACCAACGGCCTGGCGCCGGTGGCCAAGGTGCTGCACGAGACCTGGGGCATCGACCGCGGCCTCCTGACCACGGTGCACGCCTACACCAACTCCCAGAAGACGGTCGACACGGCCGCCAAGGACCTGCGGGACGCCCGGGCCGCGGCCCTCAACATCGTGCCGAGCAGCACGGGCGCCGCGAAGGCCGTGGGCCTGGTGATCCCGGCCCTGCAGGGGAAGTTCACCGGCATGGCGTTCCGCGTGCCGACGCCGACGGTGAGCGTGGTGGACTTCACCGCGATCCTCAACAAGGATGCCTCGCCGGCCGACATCAACGCCGCCATGAAGAAGGCGGCGGAGGGTCCGCTCAAGGGCATCCTCCGGTACACGGAGAAGGAGCTCGTCTCCACGGACCTCAAGGGCGATCCCCACAGCTCGATCTTCTCGGCGGTGGACACGATCGGCCTGGGCAACTTCGTGAAGGTCGTGAGTTGGTACGACAACGAGTGGGGCTACTCCAACCGCGTCGCCGACCTGCTGAACTTCCTCGAAGATCGCGGGCTCTGAATTTCACGCCTGCCGGGCCATCCATGGCCCCGGCAGGCTTGGCCCGGCGTGGTCGCAGCCAAGGTGCGACCAGCCGGGCGATGGCTCGCCCTCCAGGCGAGCCGCGCCGTAAGCCGAAGCAGGCCCGAAGGGATGCGCCGGCGCGAAACACAGCCCCCGGCAGGCTTGGCCCGGCGTGGTCGCAGCCGAGGTGCGGGCTTGCCTTCACGCCTGCACGGCCATCCATGGCCCGTGCAGGCTTGGCCCGGCGTGGTCGCACTCCGAGAGGGTTGAGTTGCGCCGCCCGTTTCGGCCCCAAGAAGCCCCGGGTGGAAACCCGGGGACTCCGGGCCCGAAAACCATCCCGCCATCCATGCCGCACGACGGCACGCGCTTCCCCGGCTCGAACCCGCATCGCATGGCAACCGAACTGGTGCGTGACCCGGAGTCCCCCGGCTTCCGCCGGGGGCTTTTTGTGTGATCACCAGGCCCGGAGGGCCGCGTTGGGACCAGCGGGCGGAGGCCCGCCAAGCGAACTGCGGCACGAAGCCGCAGGTTCGCGTGAACCATCCTCCCCGGCTTCCGCCGGGGGCTTTTGTGTGATCACCAGGCCCGGAGGGCCGCGTTGGGACCAGCGGGCGGAGGCCCGCCAAGCGAACTGCGGCACGAAGCCGCAGGTTCGCGTGAATCATCCTCCCCGGCTTCCGCCGGGGGCTTTTTGTGTGATCACCAGGCCCGGAGGGCCGCGTTGGGACCAGCGGGCGGAGGCCCGCAAGCGAACTGCGGCACGAAGCCGCAGGTTCGCGTGAATCATCCTCCCCGGCTTCCGCCGGGGGCTTTTTGTGTGATCACCAGGCCCGGAGGGCCTGGCCCAACCACCACCACCTCGAGCCGACCGCATCGGCCGCTCGTGGCTACCGCACGCGAATCGTGGCGTCGGCCTCGAGCGGGGTGCCACCCGGCGGCACGAGCCGCACCGCCACGCGCACGTGCTCGCCCGTCGGCGGCGCCGCCGGCCAGGGAAACGAAAACTGCAGCCCCCGGTCGCGGGAGGTGCGGCGAAACGCAGTCACCACCTCCGCGGCCGGAACCCGCCACTGCGCCAGCGGCCCGCCCCCCGCGCCGGGGTCGAAGACGGCGATCTCCACGTCCCCTGCGGCCGGCACCAGCCGCGCCTCGGCGTCGCGCGGCTCGCAAACCAGTTTCAGCCCTTCGCTCACGCCATCACCGTCGGCATCGATGCCGGCCGTGCGATCGGCGTTCACGACCAGGTGAGTGGCGGCCGCCGCGGATGCATCGAACGACAGCCGGCGCACGTCGCCCGCGGGCACGAAGGCACTGGCCGGCCGCGCCGCAGGATCGACGACTGCGGCGGCGGGAGGCAACGCCAGCGGCTCACCATCCGACACCGGCAGGGCGGGCGTCGCGCCGGATGCCGGCGGGCCGATGCCCGACCGATTCGGCAGCGGCGGCACACCGTCAAGCGCCGGCGGCGCGAGCGGTGCCGGAGGCGGCGCCGATCGAGGCAGGTCGGGCACCTCGATCGCCGGCGGCACCAACCCCGGCTCGGCCGCGGCCGGCCGCGGCCGAGCCGGGTTGGCCCGCGGTGCGACGGCCGGATCGTTCTCGGCCACGCCCAGCTGGCGGCGGAGGCTCGTGTTCTCGCCGGCCACCCGCTCCAGCCGGGCGCACTTCTCCTGCAGCTCGTCCTGGAGCTGGTAGATCTGATCCTCCTGGTAGCGGAGTTCGCGCTCCAGAAGCTGCTGATTCAGGTCGCTCTTGCAGCCCACCAGCAGGGCCGCGGCCAGCACCCACAGCGGCCGGCGGCCGACCGCCGCCGTCTCGCGTTCCGTGCGTGTCATGACGCGCCTCCTTGCGCCTCATCGTGCCCGCAGCGGACGACCGCGGCCGATCCGGCCGGTCAGCCGCCCTTCTGCGTCGGCATCCTGTCGATCACCTCGTCGATCAGCCGGTAGTCGAGCGCCTCCTGCGCCGACATGAACCGGTCCCGGTCGGTGTCCTGCTCGATCTTTTCCAGGGGATGCCCGGTGTGCCTGAGCAGGATGGCGTTCAGCTTTTGCTTGACGTTCTTGAACTCCTTGGCGTGGATCATGATCTCCTCCGCCGTCCCCTCCATGCCGGCCAGGGGCTGGTGGATCATGATCCGGGCGTTGGGCAGGGCCCGCCGCTTGCCTTTGGCACCGGCGGTGAGCAGCACCGCCCCCATCGAGGCGCACTGCCCGATGCAGTAGGTGGCCACGTCGCAGGTCACGAACTGCATCGTGTCGTAGATCGCCAGGCCCGCCGTGACGCTGCCGCCCGGCGAGTTGATGTAGAGATGGATGTCGGCCTTGGGATCGTCCGACTGGAGAAACAGCAATTGGGCGACGATCGCGTTGGCCACCTCGTCGTTCACCTGGCTGCCCAGGAACACGATCCGGTCCTTGAGCAGGCGACTGTAGATGTCCATCGCCCGCTCTTCGCGGCCGCTCTTCTCGACGACATAGGGAATCAGGGGCATGGCGGGCGTCCCGGGGTTCAGTCTTTGTCCTGCTCGTCCTCGACCACGGGCGGCTTCGTCAGCACCTCGTCCACGAGGCCGTACTCCTTGGCCTCGGTCGCCGTCAGGTAGCGGTCACGGTCGGTGTCGCGGGCGATCCGCTCGATCGGCTGCCCGGTGTGGGCGGCGAGGATCTCGTTGAGCACCGCGCGGGTCTTGATGATCTCGTCGGCCTGGATCTCGATGTCGCTCACCTGGCCGCCGACCTGGCCGTAGGGCTGGTGGATCATCACCTTGGCGTGCGGCAGCACGTACCGCTTCCCCTTGGCGCCGCCGGCGAGCAGCACGGCCCCACCGCTGGCCGCAAGGCCCACGCAATATGTGGCCACCGGGCAGGAGAGGATCTGCATGGTGTCGTAGATCGCCATCGTGGCCGTCACGCTGCCGCCGGGCGAGTTGATGTAGAAGTGGATGTCCTTCCGCCGGTTCTCGCTCTGCAGATAGAGGAGCTTCATCACCAGTTCGTTAGCGTTGCCGTCGTAGATCTCGCCCTGAAGGAGAATGATCCGGTTCTCGAGCAGCAGATCGCCGAGGGTCATCTGCCGCTGCCGCTGGTAGTCGCGGTAGGCGGAGGCGGCCGACGGGTTCACGGGGGCGGGCTGCATGGGGAGTCTCGAAGGGATGGTAAGGGGGTCGAAAGCGGCCGATCAGCCGCGAGCGCCCGGCCGGGGCGCCGCCTCGGCCTGCGTGGCCGTCGGAATCTCCTCCTCGCCGATCACGCTGCCGCACACGGCATGGTCGATGGCCTCGGCGTCGGGCCGCGGAAAATCGAACGGCGTGTCCTTGAAGGCGGCATGCGACGTTACGAGCTCGATCGTCTTCCGCTCGATGATCTGGTTGCGGAGCACGTCCATCAGGCCGCGGCGCTCGAGGCCGGCCCGCACCCGGCGCGGCGATTCGCCCGACTGGGCCGCGATGGCGCGAATCTCCTCGTCATAGTCGGCGGCGGTGTCGGCGATGCCCTCGTCCTCGGCGATCCGCTCCAGGATGAAGTGCTCCTTCAGCGCCCGGGCGGTGCTGGCCAGCACGCTCTGCCGCAGTTCGTTGACGTGGCGGCGAATCGCGTCGTCGTCGAAGCCGCTGCGCCGGAGCTCGAGAATCGCCCGCTCCAGCTCCCGCTGCGCCTGCCGCTTGAGCAGGTCCGGCGGCAGATCCCAGGTGGCCGAGGCGGTCAGCGCGCTGGCCACCTGCTGGCGAACCTGCCGGCGACGGTGCCAATCGAGCTGCCCCTCGAGCTGCTTCCGCACCAGCCCCTTGAGCGCTTCCTCCGACTCGAACCCACCGAGTTCCTCGAGCAAGGCCGGGGTCATCTCCGGCAGCTCGTGCTTCTTGACCTCGAGGATTTGAATTTCCAGGTCGACGTCCTTGCCGCGCAGGTCCTCGGCCGCGGCCTCGTCCGCCACCCGCACCGTCGCCTTCACCGTTGAGCCGGCCTTGGCCTTCTTGACCAGCGCGTCGAATCCGGGCAGCTCGGCGTCGGCGAACGACAGCTTCGGCCGCACCACGATCTCCGTCTCGGTGGCCTCGGAAAGGAGCCGCTCCCCGGCACGGAACCGCAGGTTGGCCACGACCAGGTCGCCGAGAGCCGGGGAACCGTCGTGGGGCACGAACCGGCCGCGCTCGGCCAGCAGGTTCGCCAGCGCCTCGTCGACGTCGGCATCGGCGATCTCGCGGGCCGGCCGATTGATCGACAGGCCCTTCCAGTTCGGCAGCTCGAACTCGGGCCGGACCTCGATCGAGAACTCGAACGTCATCGGACCGTCGTCGGGGAGCAGCACGGCCGCCACGTCGAGCTCCGGCTCGCTGATCGGCGCCAGCTTCTGCTGCTCCGAGACCTGCGTCATGGCATCGGTGAGGAGCTTGGTGCGGATCTGGTCAGACAGTTCCGACTTGAACCGGCTGCCGACGAGCCGACGCGGCGCCCGCCCGGGACGAAAGCCGGGCAGGAGGGCCGTGGGCACCAACTCGCCGAGCGCGTCGTCCTGATACCGGACGATGTCCTCGCGTGGGATCGTGACCTTCACCCGCCGCTGACAGGTAGAGACCTTGTCGATCGAGACGTCGAGCTTGAGCGGCTGGGCCGCGGCCTCGGGGGTGGCGACGGCAGCGGATGATGATTCGGACGAGGCCATGGACGTTTCCGGCGGGACGGGACTGGGGAAGGAACGATGCGTCAGGACAGGTCGGCGGCGCACCCAGCCGACATCGCGGCGGGAACGCGCCACTCACCGCCGCCCGGCGGGGCCGACCCATGGCGGGACAGTGGCGAACCAGCGAAGCGGGTGATGGGATTCGAACCCACGACAACCACGTTGGCAACGTGGTGCTCTACCAACTGAGCTACACCCGCACGAACGCCGGCCGTCGACCGCCCGCAACCGGGAAATCGCACATTCCTGCGTTCAGGAACCCAGCGATTATAGGAGTGGCCGACCCGGCCGCAAGGTCACAAACCTGGCAAGCCTGGTTTTCTGCGCAGGGTTTCCCGGTGCGGTGCGACCACCGCCGGACGGAGCTAGAATCAGCCGATCGGCCGTCATGGCCGCCCTTCTCCCCGCCCCGGCCGGACACCCCGGGCCACCTGCCATGAATGCCCGCTTTGTCATCGTCACGCCAGCCAGCCAGAAGCGGGCCATCACCGTCCGGCTGCCGATCCTCGTGGGCCGTTCCGAGGAGGCAAAATTCCGCATCCAGCAGGATAGCGTAAGCCGGCGGCACTGCGAGTTTTTCACGACGGACGACGCGGTGTTCGTCCGCGACCTGGAGTCGACCAACGGCACGTTTCTCGACGACGAGGAAATCACGGCCAGCACGCCGACGGTCGTGCCATCGGGCACGGTGGTGCGGGTCGGCGGCGTGGCATTCAGGGTCGAGTACGAGTCGGCCGTGAGCCGGCCCGCCGGCCTGCCCGGCGACGACACGGTGCCCCTGCCCACGCCGGCGGCCGATGCCGATACCGACGAGTCGGCACCGACCGATCAAGACGACACGGGCTTCGCCGGCCTCACGCCGGCGGATGCATCACCCGCCGCCGAAGTCGACTGGCCGTCCGCCGACGCCGCCTCACCACCGCCCGCCGCCGACGACAACCTCAACGACTTCTTCAAGAGCCTCTCATGACGCAGCCGACGGCCCCCGCGCGGCGCATCGCGGTGCCCGACCTGGCGGCCAAACGCCGGACGGGCCGGCCGATCACGATGGTCACAGCCTACGACTGGCCGACGGGCCGGCTGGCCGACGAAGCGGGCGTCGACTGTGTACTCGTCGGCGACAGCGTGGCGATGGTGGTCGCGGGCCGCACCTCCACGATCCCCGCCACGCTCGAGCAGATGATCTACCATGGCGAGATCGTGGCCCGGGCCGTCAGTCGGGCGCTCGTCATCGTCGACCTGCCGTTCCCGCTCCAGCACCTCGGCGTGCGCACGGCGGTGGAGTCCTGCGCCCGGATCCTCAAGGAGACCGGCTGCCAGGCGGTGAAGCTCGAAGGCACGGCCGGACAGGCCGACGTCATCGCCGGCCTCGTGGCCGCCGGCATTCCGGTGATGGCCCACGTCGGCCTGCGGCCGCAGGCGGTGCATCAGCTCGGCGGCTATCGGATGCAACGCGATCTCGACGCGGTCACCGCCGACGCCCGGGCCGCGGCCGAGGCCGGTGCCTTCGCCGTGGTGCTCGAGTGCATCCCCCGGGAGGCGGCCCGGGTCGTCACCGCCACGGTCGGGATTCCCACGATCGGCATCGGGGCCGGCCCCGACTGCGACGGCCAGGTGCTCGTGATGCACGACCTGGTGGGATTGTCGTTCGACCGCGTGCCGAAGTTCGTGCGGGCCTACGCCGACGCGAAGACGACGCTGGCCGACGCGATCGGCCGCTGGCGAGCCGACGTTGAAAACCGCGCCTTCCCGGGGACCGCCGAAACACTGGGCTGAAGGCGGCGCCCGAAACCTCTACGGCAGCACGACCTCGTCGGAAATGATCACCGGCTTGCCGGCCGTCACACCCGCGGGCGTCGGCAGCGCGGCTCCGGCTCCCGGTCCGGGCGAGCCGCCGGGGCCGGCAGGAACTCCGATCCCGGGAGGTGCCGCCATGCCGCCTTCCACGACGCCTCCCGGGCAACCATCGCAGCCCGCAGTCGCCGGCGGGCAGGCCGGCGGACACGGGGCGCCCTGACCGCAGACCCGCGGCGGCGCGGCCGCCGGCCCGGCGCCCGGCGGCACGAAGCCGGGCGGCAGGTGGCCGAAGCACTTTTCATACTTCCACACCTCGAGGGCGATGTACCGCTCGTTCAACGTCTTGCAGCCGCTGGCGCCTACCATGATGGCCAACAGCGGCAGGCTCGCGACCACGCGGCCCTTCCATCCCCAGGCAGTCATCGCTTCATCTCCCGACGGGCGTTGCGGCTTCGGGCGACGCGCGACATGAGCGACGCGATCCGAAACCTCGCAACCCTACCCCATGCGGGAGGCGCGGCAAACGAAAGGGGGCGGCCGCCGGCCGCCCCGTCGGGAACCACTGGGAACATGTGCGGGTCGTGCCGCCGAACGCGGCCTCGACGCGCCGCTCAGCCCTTGCGGTGCCGGATCCGGGCCCGCATCCGCCGCTTCTTCTGGCCGAGTTTTCGCCGGCCCTTGCCCGTTTTCTTGACGCCCATGCTGCTCTCCACGTGTGGGGCGGAATCCGCCCGAACCATTCCGGCGACAGGTTGTAAGATGGTCGACCGGTCGTTTCAAGCGCCTCGCGGCAGCGGCACCGCATGATCGTCCTCTTCCCCACCTACGCCCGCCGCATCGCCGACACAGGCTGGCGGGCCACCGTGGCCGGCATGGTCACCCGACCCCTCCCGGCCCGGAGCCACCGCCGGTCGCTCGCCGTGGCGGTGCTCAAGCGCCTCCTGGAGCTCGACGACGCCGACCTCGACACCGACGTCTTTCGCCGGCGGGCCGAGGCCTTCCTGTTCCAACGGGTCGCCGGCGCCCCGGTGCGGATCGATCTCGGCGGGGGAGTCGGCGCCACAGTGATCTCCGACCGCACCGGCCACTTTCGGGCCGAGATTGACCTGGCGGCCGACGTCGTGGAACGCGACGCGATCCGCCACGGAGGCCGCCCGCGGCTCGACTGCCGTGCCACGCTCGACGACGTCGATCACCCGGCGGCCGGCGGTGAGGCCGGCGGTGTGATCGACCTGGTGGGCCCCGATGGCCTGTCGGTGATCTCCGACATCGACGACACGGTGAAGGTCACCAACGTGGCCGACAAGAAGGAGCTCCTCCGCAACACGCTCCTCCGCGAGTTCGCGGCGATTCCCGGGATCGCCGAGGTGTACCGCCGCTGGGAGCGGCAGGGGACTGCGTTCCACTACGTCTCGGCGAGCCCGTGGCAGCTCGCGAATTGCCTCGGCGGGTTTCTCGAGGCGGCGGGCCTGCCGACCGGCTCGATGCACCTCAAGCTCTTCCGCCTCAAGGACTCGACGCCCCTGGGCCGGCTGCCGTCGCGGAAGCGTTCGAAGCGGCGGGCGATCGAACAGGTGATGGACGACTTCCCGGGCCGGCGGTTTCTCCTCGTGGGTGACTCGGGGGAGCGCGATCCGGAGGTCTACGCCGAGGTCGCCCGGCGCCGGCCGGAACAGGTGACGGGGATCGCCATTCGCCAGGTCGAGGGTCGGCTCTCGCTGCGCCGGCAGCGACCATGGCTGGACCGCATCGCCCGCCGGCTGCCGGAAGGCTTCATGACGGTGTTCAAGGAGCCCGCTGAACTCGACGACTGTTTTCCCGCCTGCTGCCGGTAGCTTCGGCCCGCTGCCCGGGCCAGGCGGCGAACAGGAGCGCCAGCAGGGCGTAGGCCGCGGCGAGATCGAGCGGCCCGCGGCCCGTGGCCGTGGCCGGCAGTTCGCCGATCGCCCACGGCAGGAAAAGGCGGCCGTCGGCGAAGGGAGAATGGATCACGCCGACAAGCGCGGCGGCCGCCGCCGCCAGGCACCAGCCCGCCGCCTGCTTGAGCCGGCGATCGAGCAGCGCGGCCAGCAATCCCGCCCACAGGACGCTCGTGACGATGAAACCCGCGGAAATGACCTGCAGGGAGAACAGTTCCCGGGCGAGGGCCGCATCGGGCCGCGCTCCGGCGGCGAGCAGCTTGTCGGTCTCGATCTTGGCCAGCGCCGCCAGGGCCGGCACGCAGGCCAGCGCCACGGCCGGGTAGTGCCTGGGCGGCGTCGCCTGGAAACTCTGCGCCGTGATCTCCAGGCCCACGAACACGAGGATCGGCACGAGGGCCGCCATCGGCAGCCACTGATAGAGATAGGCGAACGTGCCGGTCAGCCCGGCCACCCCGATGAACACCGCGGTCGCCAGCGTGTAGGCGGCCCGGCCGCCCATCGCCTTGTAAGCCGGTTGGCCGATGTAGGGTGTCGTCTGGATCACGCCGCCGCACAGGCCGGCCACGATCGTGGCACACGCCTCGACGCCGATCACCCGGCCGGTGTCGTATTCGTCGCCGGCCGCCGCGGCGCTCTCGGTGCAGTCGATACCTCCCACGACCGTGCCCAGGGCGAAGGGAATCACGATCGGCAGATACTTCACCGTGTGCGGCCAGGCTGCGAGCCACTCGCAGCGGAATGCGGCCAGCCACTCCGTGGGCCAAAGGGCGGCCGCGGGATCGATCGCCATGTGGTCCGCGGCGGAGATCCAGCCGGCCCGCAGGCCCACGACCTGGATCAGGCCGCCGAGAACCAGCGCGGCCAGCGCCCCGGGGATCCGGCCCGGAAAGGACACGTGGGCGGTGAGCGTGGCGAGGACGATGCCCAGGGACAACAGGCCGACGAGCGGCACCGCGAAGATCTCCAGCAGCGGCAGGAAGGTTATCAGCGCCAGGGCGATCGCGGTCAGGCTGCCGAGCAGCGCCGCCCGCGGCACCGACCGGCGCACCGGGTCGGCCACGAGGGCGCAGGCCAGCTTGAAGATGCCGCTGACCACGATCGCGCACATGCCCACGTGCCAGGCCCGGCGGGCGGCGGCCTCCTGGTCGAGGCCCGCGGCGACCGCCTCCGCGAACGCCGGCCCAATGACGAAGAACACCATCCCGAACGTGCTCGGCGTGTCGAGGCCCAGGGGCATCGCCGTGACGTCGGTGCGGCCGGTCCGGCGGGCGAGGCGGAAGGCCATCCAGGTGTAGAGCAGGTCGCCCACGACGACCCCCACGGCCGTGCCGGGCACGAGGTGGGCCAGGGCGAACTGGGCCGGATAGCCGAACGCCGTCGCCAGGATCGAGACCGTGAGCACGAGGACTGCGAGGTTGTCGATCGAGAGGCCGAAGAAGGCGTTCAGGTCGCCCGGCGTGGCCCAGTGGTAGGTGGCTCGTCGATCCATGAAACTCAGTGGCCGGATCATCGGTCGTGACCGCCGAAGAGGATACCGGTCTCAACGATCCGGACAAATGAAAAGGGCGTCCGCAGAAGAGGAGCGTGCAATCGAAGGTCGTGTAGGGTCGTGGCTCCCCTGTAGCGGCGGTCTCTGACCGTCGTGCCCTGGGCTTGTAATCCGGCCGCATTCGACGGTCGGAGACCGCCGCTACAGGGAAGACGTCGTCTTTGCTTCGTGGTTCCGGCGCCTTGCCCTTGAAGCCCGAGGCGTGAGCCGAGGGTATGCGGACGGCGGCGGGTGAAGCGCCGCATATGCCCTCGGCTCCGCTTCGCGCTTCACGGCAACTGGGCACGACAGGCAGCGACCGCCGCGGGGCAGGCCGTGACGAACCGCCGGCTCACAGCGGGCTGTCGAATGCGTTTTGGTAGTGCTCCACCACCGGCCGGCCGGCACCCGCAAACGTCACCGCCACGACATCGAGCCGCACGCTGCAGTCCTCGAGCTGATGCCGGCGGATGTAGGCCGTGGCCAGCTCGGCCATCCGCCGCTGCTTGCCGTAGCCCACCGTCTCGGCCGGGTGGCCGTGCAGCGTGTCGGATCGCGACCGCACCTCCACGAAGACCACCGTGCGGCCGTCGAGCGCGACGATGTCGATGTCGCCACGGAGCACCCGCTCCCGCCGCCCCACGATCCGGTACCCGAGCCCGCGCAGGTAGGCCGCCGCCTCATCCTCGCCGCGGCGGCCGAGTTCGTCACGCGGTGGAGCCGGCACGGCCGGGGCGCCTCGTCAGGCCTTGGCCGCGGCCGCCTTCTTGGCGGCCTTGCCACCGGCAGCCTTGCCGCCGGCAGCCTCGACGACGTCTTCGCGCTTTTCACGGAGCCGCGTCGATTTGCCGGACCGATCGCGGAGGTAGTAGAGCTTCGCCCGCCGCGCGACGCCCGACCGCTTGACCTCGATCTTGGCGATCTTCGGCGAGTGGATGGGGAACTTCCGCTCCACGCCCTCGCCCGCCACGATCCGCCGCACGACGAACATCTCCCGGCTGCCAGCGCCGCTCTTGGCGATCACCACGCCGTTGAAGATCTGAATGCGTTCCTTCTCGCCCTCGAGAATCCGGGTGTGGACGTCGACGGTGTCGCCGATGGCGAACTCGGGCACCTGGGACTTGAGGCTCGAGGCCTCGACGCGCTTGAGAATGGCGTGGTTCATGATCCGCTCCTGTGGACGGGGGCTGGGGACTGGACGGGAAATGATCGGGGACTGCCGAGATCGCGACGACCGGTGGCGGCGACCGCCTGCTCGTGCCGCCAGCGGGCGATCCGGCCATGGTCGCCCGAGAGCAGGATCTCGGGCACCTCGAGGCCGCGGAACTCCCGCGGCCGCGTGTATTGGGGGCCTTCCACGAGCCGTTCGGCTCCGGAGAAGGAATCCTGCCGGGCGCTTTCCTCGTCGCCGAGCACGCCGGGCACGAGGCGGGTGACGGCCTCGACGACCACCATCGCGGCCACCTCGCCACCGGAGAGCACATAGTCGCCGATCGAGACCTCCTCGGCGGCGAGCGTCTCTCGCACCCGGGCATCGAAGCCCTCGTAACGGCCGCACACGAGGACGAGTCGATCCTGGCGGGCCAAGTCCTCGACGAGCGCCTGATCGAGCCGGCGGCCGCCGGGCGTGAGCATGAGCACGCGGCCGGGGGCGGCCTCGCGCTGCACAGCTTCCACGCACGACACGACCGGCTCGGGCATGAGGAGCATGCCGGGGCCACCGCCGTAGGGCCGGTCGTCCACCTGCCGATGCACGCCCGCGGCGAAGTCGCGGAAGTTCGTCACGCGGATGTCGACCAGCCCCGCCTTCCGCGCGCTGCCCAGCAGGCTTCCGTCGAGGAAGCTCGTGAACATTTCGGGAAACAGGGTGACGATGTCGATGCGCATGGCGACAGGTGCATTCGAGACCAAGACCGTGGGCGCCATCCGCCGGTGAAGCCGATGGCTCGCGGGGTCACTCGGCCGGCGTCTCCGCGGCGGCGGGAGCCTCGGCCACGGCCGCCGGCTCGGCGGCAGCTTCGGCCACCGGCTCCGCAGCCGGCGCCGGCTCGGCCTTGGGCGTCGGCACGAAAGCCGGCTCACCCGGATCGGGCACGATCCGCGGCATCGACAGCCGGGCGCGGGCCTCTTCCATCTGCTTCACGTGGGTGCCGTTGGGGCCGTACTTCTTGATCAGCACCCGCACCGCATCGCTCGGCTGGGCGCCGACGGAGAGCCAATGTTGAACGCGGGCGCCGTCGAGCGTGCAGCGGGCGTCGGTTTCCTTGACGTGCGGGTCGTAGGTGCCGATCTCCTCGATCACGCGGCCGTCACGGGGGCTGCGCCGGTCGGACGCGCAGATCCGGTAGTATTCACGGTTCTTCCGACCCATCCGCTTCATTCGAATCACGACTGCCACGGTCTGTGCACTCCAAAAAGGTTCCTGCCGGTCGAGCCCCTTAGAGTACCCGACAGCCGCCAGAACCCAAGGGCCACCGGGCGGGCCTGTTTTCCCGGGGAAAAACGCCCGGTCGGGCCGCCGCGGCCTTGCTTAGTTTCGGCAGCGGGCCCCGGAAGCCGGGAACTTTTCGCGACCAGTTGGCCTCCAAGGGCATGGCCCCCGGGTGGCAACCCGGGGCTCCGGGCACGAAAACCGACCCGCCATCCACGCCGCACGATTGCACGTGATTCCCCATTTCAAACGCGCACCACCAAAATCCGGAACCGCCGTTATGCCCTCACGCACCGCCCACGTCGCCCTCCTGCTTGCGGCTTTGAGCGGTGCCGCAGGCGCTGCCGAGCCGGCGTCCCCTCCGCGGACCACCGCCCCGGCCGACGGGCCGATCCGTGCCCCGGCCGGCGTGAAGGGCTACGCCGTCCACGAGTGGGGCGTGTTCACGATCCATCCCGACCTGGAGATGGCCAACGCGGCGCTGGCCGCCGAATGGGCCGACTGCCCGCGGGAGCTTTACCGCACCGAGCCGCCAAACCTGCGGAACCTGCCCTGGCGGGGCGGCGTCAAGAAGCCGATCGTCTACTTCCACTGGGATGCCGACCCGCCGCCGCCCGAGCAGGGCCTGACGATGAAGGTGCGGTTTCCTGACGGCCGGCCGGTGATCTGGTGGCCGGCCTCGGAGGAGGGAGCGGGGATCAAGCCCCCGGGACAGGAGGTGACCGACTCGCTGTCGTGGCGGCTGTTCCTCGGGCGGCGACCAGACGGACGAGGCCCATTCGGCGCACAGCCGCGGACGCCCGCCGTGGCGGCCGACCACTGGTATGCCAAGGCCCGGATGGTGAAGGCCGAACCGGTGTTTTCCTACGGCGGGCATGGCAGAGGCGGCACGTTCATCGACGCCGAGCAGTTCGTCTACTACGACGGCCTGATGAAGCCGCTGGCGTTTCTGAAGGCCCGGCGGACGGCCACCGGCGACCTCGTGCTCGACAACACCGCGCCGTATGCGCTTCACGACCTGTGGTGCGTCGATCACACCGGCGATCCACGCACCGGAAAGGCCCCGCGGCTGGCCCGCGTGCCGCTCGTGCCCGTGGGCACGAAGGAGATCGTGCCCGAATGGCGGGCCGTCCCGGACGCCGACTGGGCCAAGGCCACGGCCGAGCAACTCGCCGCCGACCTCGAACAGACCGGCCTGCACGCCGACGAGGCGAAGTCGCTCGTCGCCATCTGGCAGCCGGGGTTCTTTCATGCCCCGGGCCTCACGCTCTTCTATCGCCTGCCGCAGCGGGAGTACGACCGCGTCACCACGATTGCGCTCGACCCGGTACCCGAGACGCTCGTCCGCGTGGGGATCGTGCTCCACGCGCATGCCGAGCCCGAGCGGGTGGCGGGGGCGAAAGAGCCGGGGAAAGAAGCCCGGCCCGCGGAGCCCGTCGAGCCGGCGGGCCCGGCGATCCGGCCGCTGCGGCTCGAAAAACGGCTCACGGTCGCGGAGGCCGAGAAACTGTCCAAGGCCGATCGCGACCTCTGCCTGTTCGGCCTCTCGGGAGTGTCGGCCGACGTGGCGGCGGCGCTCCAGTCGCATCGCCGTACGCTGCGTGCACCGGGACTGATGCGGCTCGACGCCGACGTCGCCGCGGCCCTGGCCCGCCATGCCGGGCCGGTCGACCTGCCCGACCTGCGGCGGCTCGACTCGACAGCACTCGCCCGCAAACTGCTCGATCGTGAAGACGGGTTCGCAACGCTGTACATGGACGAGATCACGCCCGAGGTGGCGACTCTGATCGTGGCGAGCGATCGCTGGAGCGGCAACCTTCCGCGGCTCGCCGTCCTCGCGCCTGAGGTCGCCGCCGCACTGGCGGCCGCGCAGAAGTGGGACGGCCAGCTCCCGGGCGTCACGGCCTTCGAGCGGCCCGACTCGGTCGCCGCCGCCACGGCCCTGGCGAAGCGGCAGGGCCCGCTCGCCCTGCCGAACCTCAAAAAGATCTCCCCCAAGACGCTCTCGGCGATCATCGCCAAGGAAGACGTCGTCATCCCGCTCATCGAGACGCTCGAGTTCATTCAAGAACCCGACGGCAGCGCGACCGACGACTTCGTGATCCCCAAGGGGTTTCAGCAGCGGCAAACCCGATAGCAGCGCCGGGCGGACTGACCTGCGCGAACGAAGCCGCCAAACAGCGGCGGAGAATTCCAGCCCGACTGATGGGCGGCGTGGGAGTCTCGTTGCTTGAAGCCGGAGGCGTGAGCCGAGGGAATGCGGAACGGTTTCCGATGGAGCGACGCATATTCTCGCGGCTTACGCTTTTGATGTTGCGCCGAGTGGCTCGACAGCTCAGCGTCGCTGCAGGAATCCAGGTGCGAACCGTGTTCGAAGACTCTTTGGACACGGAAGTGGGCTCGTCACCCGTCCAAGAAGCCCCGAGTGGACACCCGAAGACTTCGAGCATGAAAACCATTCCGCCGTCCATGCCGGATGACGGCCCGCAATTTCCCGGTTCCAACCCACATCGCATGGCACCTGGGAAGGCATGCGACCCGGAGTCCCCCGGCTTCCGCCGGGGGCTTGTTGTGCCGTTCGCGCGAGTCCAGCCGAGAACACGACTGGAGAACGCGCAACACCGCAAGCGTACGTTGCGGGCTCCGGGCCGCGGCGATGGCAGCGAGGGCGTGGCCGCATCGGCAAGGCCGCAGCGTCATCGCGCCGCGGCATGCCTCATCGCGACGCTCGAACCCATCGTCGATGGCGGCTGCACGCTGCTCACGGCCCGCGGGGACGAACCGCCGGTCACGGCCGGCCGTCGCGCTTGCGGCGGCGGGCATCCTTCTCCCGCTGCTTCTTCTGCTTCCGCCGCTCGTCGGCCGTGAGCCGCTTGCCGGTGTCGCCCTTGGGCTTGGCCAGCCGCGCGCCGGGGTTGGCCATCTGGGACTGGAGCCGTTGCACCTGCTGCATCCGCTCCCGCATCCCCATGCCCGCCATGCCCTTCATCAGCGCCGCCATGCCGTCGAACTGCTTGACGAGGTCGCTCACCTCGTGCG
>Ga0315901_10005165_pt1 | contig 15964 bp, 15 predicted proteins | sample LakEriMetagenome_10_FD_203761 | JGI IMG/M metagenome (GOLD analysis project Ga0315901, IMG submission 203761) | Freshwater fungal communities from buoy surface, Lake Erie, Ohio, United States - Buoy 2 MA116 | ecosystem: Environmental > Aquatic > Freshwater > Lake | place: USA: Lake Erie, Ohio...
GATCGCTCCCAGCACGGCGTCGCGGTCGGTGACGTCGAGCGAGGCGCGGTCGACGGCGACCACCGTGTCGCCGGCCGCCTCACACGCGATCGCGACGTCACGGCCGAGCTGGCCGGCGCCGCCGGTTACGAGCACTCTCATCGGCACCGCCTCAGAACGCGGCCTTGGCCTTGAGCGGTTCCCACCAGGCGCGGTTGTCGCGGTACCACGCCACCGTGGCGGCGAGCCCGTCGTCGAGGGTGTGCTCCGTGCGCCAGCCGAGGGCGGAGACCTTGTCGTGGGTGATCGAGTAGCGGCGGTCGTGCCCCTTGCGGTCCTCGACGGGCAGGATGAAGCTCTCGTCGCGACCGGTGAGCTCGAGCAGCCGGTAGGTGAGCTCGCGGTTGGTGATCTCGTTGCCCGCGCCGATGTTGTACACCTCGCCGGGGGTGCCCTTCTGGAGCACGAGGTGCGCGGCGGTGTTGTGGTCGTGCACGTGGATCCAGTCGCGCACGTTGCCGCCGTCGCCGTAGAGCGGCACCTGCTTGCCGTCGAGCAGGTTCGTGGTGAACAGCGGGATCACCTTCTCGGGGAACTGGTACGGCCCGAAGTTGTTGCTGCACCGCGTGACGAGCACCGGCAGGCCGTGGGTGGTGAAGTAGCTGAGCGCGATGAGGTCGCTGCCGGCCTTCGCGGCCGAGTACGGCGAGCGGGGCGTGAGCTTGTCGTCCTCGGTGAACGAGCCCTCCTCGATCGAGCCGTACACCTCGTCGGTGCTGATGTGCACGAACCGTTCGATGCCCACGCGCAGTGCGACGTCGCAGAGGACGTTGGTGCCGTAGCAGTTGGTGCGCACGAAGGAGTAGCCGTCCTTGATGCTCCGGTCGACGTGGGTCTCGGCGGCGAAGTGCACGACGGCGTCGTGACCCTGCATCGTCTCGGTGACGACGTCGGTGTCGCAGATGTCGCCGTGCACGAACCGGCAGCGCCGGTCGTCGACGAGGTCGCGGATCGTCTCGAGGTTGCCCGCATAGGTGAGTGCGTCGAGGATCGTGACCTCGTCGTCGGTGTTGGCGAGCAGCCAGCGGACGTAGTTCGAGCCGATGAACCCGGCGGCTCCGGTGACGTACAGCTTCATGTGGTGGTGCCTCTCTCGTCGGCTTCTCGTCGGCTTCTCGTCGGCTTCTCGTCGGCTTCTCGTCGGCGTCGTCGGCCGCGCTCAGGTGCGCATCGTCCAGTAGGGACGGCGGCCGGCGGGCAGATCGGCCCGCAGCGGGTTGGTCTGGTCGCGGGCGGACAGGATCGGGTCGGTGACACCCCAGTCGGCGCCGATGACGGGGTCGTCCCACTTCACGCCGAGCTCGTCGGCGGGGTTGTAGTAGCCGTCGACGAGGTAGGTCATCACCACGTCCGTGAGCGCAGCGAAGCCGTGGGCCACACCGGGTGGGATGAACACGCCGAGATGGTTCTCGCCGCTGATGTCGAAGCACTCGGTGGCGCCGTCGGTCGGGCCGCCCTCGCGCAGGTCGTGGAGCACGACGCGGATCGTGCCGACCGGGCAGTACCAGTAGTCGGCCTGGTGCATGTGGTAGTGCAGGCCGACCAACGCCCCCTGCTGCTTGTTGGAGCGGTTGCCCTGCACCATCTCGCGTCCGTTCGGAAACCACTCGCGCCGGTAGGTCTCGATGAACAGCCCGCGCTGGTCGCCGTGGATCTGCGGCTCGACGACGTGCACGCCGGCGATCCGGTCGCTCTCGCGGATGGTGGGCACTGGTGGTACTCCTCGTGATGGGGATGGTTCGTCCGGCTCGCCCGGCTCGTCACTCGACGTCGATCTGGCAGTGGTCGCCCACCATCAGACGGAGTGCGCGCGGCCGCGCCTGCGTGCGCGTCACCACGACGTCCTTGCCGATCAGGCTGTCCTCGAGCCGGGGGATGTCGCGGATGGTGCTGCCGTCCATCACCACCGAGTGCTCGATCTCGCTGTGGTGGACGCGGCAGTCGTTGCCGATCGCGCTGAACGGGCCGACGAAGCTGCGCTCGACGACCGTGCCGGCGCCGATGACCAGCGGACCGCGCAGGGTGGAGTTGACGATCGTGGCACCCGCCTCGACGACCACGCGGCCGTCGAGCACGCTGCCCTCGTCGACGCTGCCGTCGACACGCGTCTCGATGCGCTCGAGCAGCAGGCGGTTGGCCTCGAGCAGCGGGGTGAGCTTGCCGGTGTCGATCCACCAGCCGGTGAGCTCCTCCTGACGCACCCGGCAGCCCTGGTCGACGAGCCACTGGATCGCGTCGGTGATCTCCAGCTCGCCGCGGGGCGAGGGCGCGATCGCCCGGACCGCGTCGTTGATCGTGCGGTCGAACAGGTAGACGCCGACGAGCGCGAGGTCGGTGGGCGGGTCGGCCGGCTTCTCGATGAGTCGCACGACGTGACCGGCTTCGTCGAGTTCGGCGATGCCGAAGCGGTGCGGGTCGGGGACGCGCTTCAGCAGGATCTGCGCGGTGGGTGGCTCGCTGCTCTCGCGTGCCGTCTCGAACGCCCGCACGAACGCGGCGAGGTCCTGCTCCAGCAGGTTGTCGCCGAGGTACATCACGAAGTCGTCGTCACCGAGGAAGTCGGAGGCGATGAGCACGCAGTGCGCGAGGCCGAGCGGCGCGTCCTGCGGGATGAAGGTGATGCTGGCACCCCACCGCGAGCCATCGCCGAGCGCGGCCATCACCTCGTCACGGGTGTCGCCGACGATCACGCCGATCTCGGTGATGCCGGCGGCGACCATCGCCTCGATGCCGTAGAACAGGATCGGCTTGTTCGCGACGGGCACGAGCTGCTTCGCGCTCGTGTGCGTGATGGGGCGCAGACGGGTGCCGGCGCCGCCGGCCAGGATGAGGGCCTTCATAGTCGCCGACCAGTATGGCCGGTCCGCTCAGGCCGGAGGCGGTGGCGGTGGGCCGTCACCACGGAAATGTGCCAGCAGGGCACCGGCGCCGTCGGCGAGGCGGAGGACGGAGTTGCCGTCGACCGTGTCCCCGTACACCGGCAGGGCCCAGGTGGTGAGCCCGGCACCGACGGCGGTCCGCAGCGAGGCGGCGGCCGCCAGCACGTCGAGCTCGTCGTCGATCCGGACGGCGCTGCCGGCGCTCTCCAGCAGGTCGCCGGCGACGTACGGATCGGCCTTCACACGGTCGAGCGCAGTGGTGAGCGCACGGTTCACGAAGTCGCGCTGGCGCTCGGTGCGACCGATGTCGGCCGTGCCGTCGACGCGCCACTCGCCCTCGATCAGCTGCTCGTAGGAGCGGCTGCGGGCGTAGGCGAGCGCCTGCACACCGTCGAAGAGGTAGCAGCCGCCCTGCTCGACGAACAGCCCGGTCTTCACGTCGCGGGTGGGCCACATGAAGCACAGCTCCACCCCGCCGATCGCGTCGACGAGGTCCTTGAAGCCGAAGAAGTCCACCTCGACGTAGTGGTGGATCGGCAGGCCGAGGTTCTGCTGCACGGTCTGCACGAGCACCGCCGGGCCGTCGTTGTACGCAGCGTTGATGCGCTGCGAGCCGCGGCCGGGGATGTCGACCCAGAGGTCGCGCGGGATGGACAGCAGCGACGCCTGGCCGGTCTCCCGGTCGCGCCGGAGCACCATCATCGTGTCGCTGCGCGACCCCTGGACGTCGGCCTCGGTGCCGATGCCGCCGAAGTCGGGCGAGTTCGGGTCGCTGCCGGCGCGGCTGTCGGAGCCGACGAGCAGGAAGTTCTCCACGGTGCCCGTCTGCGGGCTGAGCACGTCGCTGACGCCCTCCACGCGGGGCAGCCGGTCGATCGCGCTCTCGGCGGCGACGAGGGTGCCCGCGGCGCCGGCCGCCGCGATCGCGAGCGTGAGCACCACCGTGAGGGCGAACCGGCCCGACCGGCGTCCGGGAGGGGGCGCGACGGGGGCCGCGGGGGTGGTGAGCACGGAGCGAGCGTAGTGACGAGCGCGCGCGAGGGGGCGTCAGGCGGGCCGCAGGTGCACCACGTCACCCGTGTCGAGGTGGTGCACCGTGCCGGTGTCGTCCTCGACCGCGAGCCGGCCGTCGCGGCCGACGTCGACGGCCCGACCCTCGAGCACGTCGGTGGGACGTTCCACCCGGACCCGCTGCCCGATCGTCACCAGCGCCGCTCGGTAGCGCTCGTGCACGTCCGTGGGGAGCGCGTCGAACGCGCGGAGCATCGCGTCGAGCAGGTCCAGCGGGTCGACGTCGTGACCCACCCGAGCGCCGCCCTCGGGTGCCCAGCCGACGTTGACGCCGATCCCGACGACGACGTGGTCGACCACACCGCCGGCCGCGCCGGCCTGGGCGAGCACCCCGGCGAGCTTCGCGCCGTCGACCAGCAGGTCGTTGGGCCACTTCAGCCCGACGCGCAGCCCCGACGTGGTGGCGACGGCGTCGGCGGCGGCGAGCGCGACCCGTTGGGTGAGCTCGTGCAGGTGCGGCGGCAGGTCGCGGAACAGCAGCGACACGAGCAGGTTCGCCCCGGGCGGAGCATCCCATCGGCGGTCGAGCCGGCCGCGACCAGCGGTCTGGTGACGGGCGACGAGCACGCTGCGATCGGGCGCGCCGGCCGCCGCCGCGGCGAGGAGATCGGTGTTGGTGCTGCCGGTCTCGTCGACCACCCGCACGTGCCAGGTGGCACCGGACTCGCTCATTCGGCCAGTATTGCCAACCGTGCTGCAGAAGATCCTGATCGCCAACCGTGGAGAGATCGCCGTCCGTGTCATCCGGGCCGCTCGCGAGCTCGGAATCACGACCGTCGCCGTGTACAGCGAGCTCGACCGCGACTCGCTCCACGTCCGCCTCGCCGACGAGGCCTACGCGCTGGGCGGTCAGACCGCAGCGGAGAGCTACCTCAACACCGAGGCGATCCTGCGGGCGATCGAGCAGAGCGGCGCCGACGGCGTGCACCCCGGCTACGGGTTCTTCAGCGAGAACGCCGACTTCGCCCGGGCGATCACCGAGAAGGGGGTGGCCTTCATCGGCCCGCCGCCCGCGGCGATCGACGAGATGGGCGACAAGGTCAGCTCGCGCAAGGCGGCACTTCGCGGCGGCGCCCCGATCGTGCCCGGCACGACGGAGTTCGTCACCACGGCCGACGAGATCCGGGCGTTCGGCAACGAGCACGGCTGGCCGGTCGCGATCAAGGCGGCCTTCGGCGGTGGCGGCCGCGGCATGAAGGTGGTGCGTTCGGCCGACGAGGTGCAGGACGCGATGGACTCGGCCAAGCGCGAGTCGAAGGCGTTCTTCGGCCGCGACGAGATCTACATCGAGCGCTACCTCACGTGGCCGCGCCACGTCGAGGTGCAGATCGTCGGCGACCAGCACGGCAACTACGTGTGGGTGTCGACCCGCGACTGCTCGGCCCAGCGCCGTCACCAGAAGCTCATCGAGGAGGCCCCCTCGGTGGAGATGGGCCCCGGCATCGAAGAGGCGATGGGCGAGGCGGCGATCAAGGCCGCCAAGGCGGTCGGCTACTACAACGCCGGCACCGTCGAGTTCATCTACCAGGACGGCGAGTTCTTCTTCCTCGAGATGAACACCCGTCTGCAGGTGGAGCACCCGGTGACCGAGGTGATCACCGGCATCGACCTCGTCGAGTGGCAGATCCGCGTGGCGAGCGGCGAGCCGCTGCCGATGACGCAGGAGGAGGTCGCCGCCCACCGGCGCGGCCACGGCATCGAGGTGCGGATCAACGCCGAGAACCCGGCGGGCGGCAAGTTCCTGCCCTCGCCCGGCACGATCACCAAGCTCGTCACGCCCGACGGCTTCGGCGTGCGCTTCGACGCCGGCTACATGCCGGGCGACACCGTCAGCCAGTACTACGACAACCTCGTCGGCAAGCTGATCGTGTGGGGCAAGGACCGTCCCACCGCGATCGCCCGCACGATCCGGGCGCTCGAGGAGATGGAGGTCGAGGGCGTGGCCACCACCATCCCCGCGGACCTCGCGATCCTGAAGCACCCCGACTTCCAGGCGATGCAGCACTCCACGAAGTGGGTGGAGGAGGTGCTCGACCTGTCGGGCATCGAGGCGCCCAAGCCGCCGGCGGCCGCCGAGGGCGAGGAGCCGCTGGTGCAGCGGAACACCACCGTCGAGGTCAACGGCAAGCGCTTCGACGTGAAGATGTGGGTGCCGGACACGCCGATGGTGGCCGCCGGTCCGGCGAAGGCCGCGGCGAAGAAGCCGGCGCGCGGGTCGAGCGGCTCGGGTGGCGGCGGTGGCGCCGCCGGGTCGGGCAACGTCGAGGTGCCGATGCAGGGCACGATCGTGAAGGTGCTCGTCGAGGTCGGCCAGAGCGTGGAGGTCGGCCAGGCCGTCTGCGTGCTCGAGGCGATGAAGATGGAGAACCAGATCACCGCCGAGAAGGCCGGCACGGTCAAGGAAGTGAAGGTCAAGCAGGGCGACACGGTCGGCGCCGGCGACGTCGTCGTCGTCATCGGCTGAGGAACGAAGCTGATGACATCATCCGTCGTCGTCATCGGCTGAGGGAGTTCTCTCCTGCCGGCTGCCCGCAAGATCGCGTTCATCGGGTCGCACGCGGTCCGTAAGACCAACGCGGTGCACTCGTTCGCGGGCGCGGTCGGCCGGAGCGGTCGCAGCGTCGAGGTCGGCCGCGAGGTGGTGCGCTACAGCCCGCTCGGCATGAACGAGCGGGCGACGCCCGAGGCCCAGCTGTGGGTGATCATGGCCCAGATCCGCGAGGAGCTGGAGCTGCGGTCGCGCGCCGAGGTGCTCGTGCTCGATCGGGCCGTGATCGACAACTTCGCCTACTTCCTGCGGGTCACGAAGGGCGAGGACCCGTTCGACGTCACGCCGCTCGTGGCCCGCTGGTCCACCACCTACGACCTGTACGTGCGGCTGCGACCGGACACGCCGCTGGTGGCCGACGGGGTGCGGAGCACCAACGAGCGGTTCCGCAACGAGATCGAGAAGATCCTCGACGTGGTGATCCCGAGGTACGTGCCCGACGACCGGCTGGTGGAGCTGTGGGCGTCGGAGGTGACCGACTCGTTCGACTGGCCGGGCCTGGTCGAGCGCCTGTGCGGTCCACCACCGCCGGGCCCGGTGGTGCCGCGGCCGGTCACGTTCGCGCCGACCCTGTTCGACTGACGGCACCGATCTCCGACGACGCCGGAACCGCGCGGGCGGTCGGCGGTGTCCCTTCGGGTGGTGGATGATTCGGTGGTGGAGGTGTCGTCGTCGGAGCCGGCGGGAGCGTCGGGATCGGCCGACCGCGGGGACGGCTGGTTCGACGACGTGTACCGACGGCACTGGGACGGCATGGTGCGCCTCGCGTTCGCGATTGTGGACGACCGGGCCGTCGCGGAGGACCTCGCGCAGGACGCGTTCGCCCGCGTGTACCGCGCCCGCGACCGGGTGCGCGACCCGCTGCCGTACCTGCGCTCGGCGCTCTACAACGGCTGCCGCAACCACCTGCGCGAGCTCGGCCGCCGCCGTCGACGCGACGCGCGAGGTTCGGCGATCGACGCGGCCGGCACCGGAGGCGCCGCCGCCGTGGGCGACCACGTGATGGACGTGGTCCGCCGGTTGCCCACCCGGCAACGCTGCCTGGTGGTGCTCCGCTACTACGCGGGGCTCACCGACACCGAGATCGCCGAGGCGACCGGGCTGCCGCTCGGCACCGTGAAGTCCACCCTGCACCGCACCCTGGCCGCCCTGCGCGAGGAGCTCTCGTGACCCGTCCGCCGAACTCCCCCGGTTCCGACGACCAGGCCGCCGCCGCCGAGGGCGTCGACCGCGTCGAACGGTTGCTGCGCGAGGCGCTGCACGCCCACGTCGCGACGATCGACCCGTCGCCCGCGCCACCGGTGTCGGCCCTCGCGGTGTCGGCCCTCGACGCGCCGGGTCGCCACGCCGTCCAGCACCGCCGGCACCCGTTCGCGCTCGTGGCGGCCGCCGTGCTCGTGGTGGTCGCCGTGGGTGGGGTGTGGTGGGCGACGACCGGACGCCGCGACGCGGGGCCGGTCGTCGACGGGCCCGTCCCTGGCGCGTGGACGGTGCCGGCCGCGTCGCCGCTGGCGCCGGGCCAGTTCCGCGAGGTGATGTGGACGGGAAGCGAGTTCCTCGTGTGGGGCGGCGTGATCGGCAACACCGGCCTCGCGGACGGCGCGAGCTACGACCCCACCACGGACTCCTGGCGACCGATGGCACCTCCGCCGGCCGAGGTGCGCCCCGGGGCGTCGGCGGTGTGGACGGGCGACCGGATGGTCACCACGTCGGGGCGCACGGCGTTCGCGTACGACCCCGCGACGGACTCGTGGTCGCCGCTCGGCACGTTCGAGGAACCTCCGGCCACGGCGTTCGTCGTGGAGGCGGGGGACGTCACCGACGTCGTCCGCTCGGGCGAGCACGTGTTCGCGATCGGCGTCCTCCGCGAGGCGACCGGCGACGGCGCGACGCTGTCGGCCTGGCTGCTCGACGGCGACGTGTGGCGGTGGGCCGACACGGTGCCGATCGACGCGGGCGTGCCGGCGATCCGGTCGAGCACCACCGTCGACCGGATGTCGGTGCACGACCCCGTGCCGCTGCAGGACGGGTTCGCGCTGTGGGACGGTCAGCGCGACGGTTGGCGCTTCTCGATCGACGGCGGGTGGCAGCCGCTGCCGACCGTGGAGGAGTACGACGACTCGGGCGCGCTCGTGTCGGAGGGGCGGCTGGTCGCCGTCGACGGTGAGTTGATCGTGGTGGCCATCGGGCAGACGGCCGAGACCGACGACCTGCGCATCGCTCGGCTCGCCGGGAACGCGTGGAGCGACTGGACCGTGGTCGCCGATCGTGCGGTGCTCGGCCTCCGGGTGCTGGCCGCCGGCGACCGGATCGTGGCGTTCGGCGCCGACATGGCCGGCGACCCGGCCACCCCGGGCGTTCCGCGCCTGATCGACCCGACCACCGGGACGTCGACGTCGCTCGACGGATATCCGATCGACACCGTCATCGACCGCGGTGCCGCCTGGTCGGGTTCGCAGCTGCTGGTGGTCGGTGGACAGAACTCCACCGCGGACGGCGAGCAGTCGACCGAGGTCATCAGCACCGTGAGCGGATCGACGGCGCTGTGGAGAGCAGACCCGCCCAACCCGGGGTGACGCGTCCGCTGGGGAGATCTGCGAGTCAGGGCGTCGGCGCCTGCGGGCGGATCGGATCCGTCGCTCGGCGGACGCGGATCGGTCGCGCGGCGGAGGACGCCGACGGACCGGATCGGTACCGTGCGAGGCATGCGACGTCTCCTTCCCCCCACCATCGCTCTCGCGCTCGTCCTCGCCGCATGCTCGTCCGACGACGAGGCATCGAGCACGACCACTCCCGCCCCACCGACGACGGCCGAGTCGGCAGCCGACCCCGATCAGACGGACCCGGACCCGACCGAGACGACCGAGACGACCGGGACGACCGGGACGACCGACCCCACCGGTACCGACGCCGGAACCATCGAGTGGGGGCCGTGCGACACGCCCGGCCCACTCGAGTGCGGCGCCCTCGAGGTACCGCTCGACCACGGCGACCCAGACGGCGAACAGATCACGATCGCGCTCACACGCCTGCCCGCGTCCGGCGCCGCCGCCGACCGCATCGGCTCGCTCGTCATCAACCCGGGCGGACCGGGCGGGTCGGGCGTGGAGGCGATCACCACGTTCGCCGCGACGATCCCCACCGACGTGACCGAGGTGTTCGACCTCGTCGGCTTCGACCCACGTGGCGTCGGCGAGAGCTCGGCCGTCACCTGCGACCTCGTCCGCGACGACGGTGTGGAACTCGTCACCGCGGGCGACCGGGCCACCTGGGAGGCGCAGCTCGGCCGCCTCCTCGACCAGTTCGCCACCTGCACCGCCGAGCCGGCTGCGCTCCTCGCCGCCGTGGGCACCAACAACGCCGCCCGAGACCTCGACCTGATCCGCGCCGCCGTCGGCGACGAGCAGCTCACGTTCCTCGGCTTCTCGTACGGGACGCGCCTCGGCGCCACCTATGCCGAACTGTTCCCCGACCGCGTCCGAGCACTGGTGCTCGACGGGGCGGTGAAGCCGACGACCGACCTCGGCTCCACGTTCGACGAACAGGTCGGCGGGTTCGACCGGGCGTTCGGCAACTTCGCCGACGCCTGCGACGCCGACCCCGACTGCATCCTGCGTGAGATCGGCCCCACCCGCGACGTCGTGGCGGCGCTGCGCGCAGAGATCGCCGAGCTGGGCAGCTTCACGACCGACGATCCCGACCGCGTGCTCACCGCCGCCGAGTTCGACCTCGGGATCATCGCTGCGCTCTACAGCAGGGAGGCGTGGCCGTTCCTCGCGCAGGGCCTGTACCTCGCCGAGACGAACGCCGACGGCACCCTGCTCCAGGTGCTCGGCGACGGCTACGCCGACCGCCGAGCCGATGGCACCTACTCGAACCTGTCCGAGGCGAACGCGTTCATCAACTGCGCCGACGACCCGGCGCGGCCGACGGTCGACGAGATGTGGCAACGCGCCGATGCGCTCGGCGACGGCTCGGAGTTCTTCGGTGAGTACCTGCGGGGGACCACGGGCTGCCTCGGGTTGCCGGACTCGGCCGACCCGCTGGTGCTCGGTCCGGCCGAAGGTGCGCCGCCGATCCTCGTCATCGGCACCACCGGCGACCCGGCCACGCCGTACGAGTGGGCGATCGAGCTGGCCGACTTCCTCGACTCCGGCGTGCTCTACACGGTGGAGGCCGAGGGGCACACCGCCTACACGCGAGCGGCGTGCGCGAACGACGTCGTGAACGCGTACCTGATCGATCTCGAACTGCCCGAGGCCGGTGCATCGTGCTCCGAGAACGCGACCACGGACTTCTTCCCGCCTGCCGGCTCGACGGCTCCCGAACAGGTGGTGGCCTTCGCCGACTGCCTCCGCGAAGAGGGGCTCGACATCGAGCCGGTGACGGTTGCCGACGTGCTCGCCGACCCGACCGGCGAGCAACTGTTCGCCTCGATCGACCCGAGCGACCCCGCCGACGCTGCAGCCGTCACCGCCTGCCAGGACCTGCTCCCCGGCTGATCCCCCGCTGAACACCTGCTGAACACCCGCTCGGTGCCGTCCGGCTCCCGGACGGCACCGAGCCGCGTGCGAACCTGTCGGCCATGAGCGCAGACGACGCAGTCCCCACGGGCCACCTCGACGGCAAGGTCATCCTGATCACCGGTGCCGGTGGCGGCTTCGGGCGGATCCTCGCAGAGATGACCGCGGCGCGAGGCGCGAAGGTGGTGGCGACCGACGTCGACGGCGACGCCGCCGCCACCACGGCCGACGTGATCACGGAGGCCGGCGGCGAGGCGATCGGGTTGCGGGTCGACGTCACCCGCCGAGCCGACCTCGACGACGCGGTGCGCGCCGCGGTCGACCGCTTCGGGCGGGTGGACGTGCTCGTGAACAACGCCGGGGTGATGCCGCTCGCGTTCTTCGGCGATCACGCCCGGGCGGCCGAGGCGTGGGACCGCTGCATCGACATCAACCTCAAGGGTGTGCTGAACGGCATCTGCGCCGTGCACGACCAGATGATCCAGCAGGGCCGTGGTCACGTGGTGAACATCTCGTCGATCTACGGCAACGCCGGCACCGCGGGCTCGGGTGTGTACAGCGCGACGAAGGCGGCGGTGCGCGTGCTGTCGGACTCGCTGCGCATCGAGTCGCAGGGCCGGATCAAGGTGACCGTCGTGCGCCCCACGGGCGTGATGGGCACCGGCCTCGGCGAGGGTGTGGTGAACCAGGAGGCGATCGTCGGGATCACCGGCCAGAACACGCTCCGCTTCGGTGAGCGCGTCGGGCGGCTCGTGAGCGGCGAAGGTCTGCGTCCCGAGGAGACCGACGTCGACGACGTGCGCTACTGGGCGATCACGCCGCACGACCTCGTCCGCCAGATCGTGTGGGCGATCGACCAGCCGTGGGGTGTGACGATCAACGACGTCACGGTGCGCGCCACGGGCGAGGACTACGTGCTCTGACGCCGACCCCGACCGGGCGCTCCGACACCGGATCGGACGTGACGTTCTCGGTACGGTGAGACCATGCGAACGGGACGGTGTCTGTGCGGTGCGGTGACCTACGAGTTGGCAGGCGACCTCATCGCCACGGCGGTGTGTCACTGCGACCACTGCCAACGCCAGGGCGGGAGCGCGTTCTCGGTGAACCTGATCGCCCACGTGTCGCAGCTCACGGTGCGCGGCGAGCTGAAGACCTACGAGGAGCGCGGCGAGCTGGGTGACGACGTGTACGTGCGGCGCCGGTTCTGCCCGGCCTGCGGCTCGCCGATCGTGTCCGAGCTGAAGGTGCCCGAGGGCATCATCGCCGTGAAGGCCGGCACGCTCGACGACAAGTCCGAGGTGCTGCCGACCGTCGAGGCGTGGTGCGTCGACAAGCAGCCGTGGGTGTCGCTGCCCGGCATGGCCGTGTCGATGGAGCGCGAGGGCGGCTGATCCGTGACGACGCTCGACGACGACCAGGACACCGCTCCGGACACACCGTGGTTCCTGCGGGGCAACTTCGCCCCGGTCGACGACGAGCTCACCGTCACCGACCTGGCGGTGACCGGCGCGATCCCGCCGTCGCTGTCGGGTCGCTACCTGCGCAACGGGTCGAACCCGAAGGCCGGCAACCCGTCGCACTGGTTCTTCGGCGACGGGATGGTGCACGGCATCCGCCTCGAGGGCGGGCGGGCCGCCTGGTATCGCAACCGCTGGGTGCGCACCACCAAGCTCGAGCAGGGCCTCGACCAGATGGCGTCGATCTTCGACCCCACCGCCAGCGCGGCGAACACCCACGTGCTCGCACATGCCGGTCGGATCTGGGCGCTCGAGGAGCAGCACCTCCCGTACGAGCTCACGCCCGAGCTGGACACGGTCGGCCCGGACGACTTCGACGGTCGCCTGCGCACGGCGTTCACCGCGCACCCGAAGCGGTGCCCGCGCACCGGCGAGCTCCACGTCTTCGGCTACTCCGCGGTGGCGCCACATCTCACGTACCACGTGCTCGACGCCGCCGGTGCACTCGTGCACTCGGCGCCGATCACCGTGCCGGGCGGCACGATGATGCACGACTTCATGATCACCGAGCGCCACGCCGTGTTCATGGACCTGCCCGTGGTGTTCGACTTCTCCCGCCGCGACGGCGGCGGGCCGCTGCGCTGGTCGGACACCTACGGCGCCCGCGTGGGCATCGTGCCAAGGTTCGGCACGGACGCGGAGGTGCGGTGGTTCGAGGTCGAGCCGTGCTACGTGTTCCACCCGCTCAACGCCTGGACCGAGGGCGACGAGGTGGTGTGCGACGTCGGGCGACACCCGCACATGTGGCGCGACTCCATGCAGGACGCCCCGCCGGCGGTGCTGCACCGCTGGCGGTTCGACCTCGCCACCGGGGCCGTCCGCGAGGAGCAGCTCGACGACGCCCCGCACGCGCTGCCTCGTGTCGACGAGCGCGTCGTCGGCGGACGCCATCGCTACGGCTGGGCGGTCGCGGCGAGCGAGCCGGGCGGTCGCCCGCTCACGGGGGACCCCGGCGCGCTCGTGAAGTGGGACCTGCAGACCGGGGCGAAGCACGTCGTCGACGTCGGCCCCGGCCGGTTCCCGGGTGAGTTCGTGTTCGTGCCCGAGCACGACGGGGCGGGTGAGGACGAGGGCTGGGTGATCGGGATCGTGCACGACGAGGCCGACGATCGGTCCGACCTCGTGATCTGCGACGCCTCGTCGCCGGGCGCCGCGCCCGTGGCACGGGTGCACCTCCCCCGCCGCGTGCCGTACGGCTTCCACGGCAGCTGGATCGACGACCGTGAGCTCGCCTCGCCCTGACCGAGGTCCGACGAGACCGAGACCACCGGATCATCGGTGCGGTCCGCCCGCTCCGGCACCGGATCATCAAGATCCGCGAAACACGTGGCCGACCCGACCGCTCGCCCACCGCGACCGCCGTACGCTCGACCCGTGCAGTCCGCTCCGCCGCCGCTCGACGTCCTGGTCGTGGACGACGAACCGATGGTGCGCGAGGTGGTGGCCCGGTACCTCGAGCGTGACGGAGTGCGCGTGCACGAGGTCGCCGACGGCGATCAGGCCCTGGCGTGGCTGGCCGCGAACCATCCGGCGCTCGTGGTGCTCGACGTCATGCTGCCCGGGGTGGACGGCCTGTCGCTGCTGCGCCGTCTGCGGGCAGACGGCGACGTACCGGTGATCCTGCTCACGGCGCGGGCCGAGGAGGTCGACCGGGTGGTCGGCCTCGAGCTCGGCGCCGACGACTACGTGGTGAAGCCCTTCTCGCCGCGCGAGCTCGCCGTGCGTGTGCGCAACCTGCTGCGTCGAACCGCACGTCCGGCGCCCGACGGGGCCGTGCTGCGGTTCGGGAGCCTGACGATCGATCCGTCCGCGCGCGAGGTGTCCGTCGACGATGACCCCGTGACGCTCACCCCGAAGGAGTTCGACCTCCTGCTGGTGCTGGCCCGCTCGCCCCGGCAGGTGTTCTCCCGACGCGAGCTGCTGCAGCTGGTGTGGGACTCCGCGCCCGAGTACCAGGACCCCGCCACCGTCACCGTGCACGTCGGGCGACTGCGCCAGAAGCTCGAGACCGACCCCGACCACCCGCGCTGGATCGACACCGTCTGGGGTGTCGGCTACCGGTTCGAGCCGTGACCGCGGTGACGATCGGCGGCGTGCTGGCGACGGAGTCGTGGTGGTCGGCCGTCGCCGATCAGCCCGTCGCGACGACGCTGACCGCGCTCCTGCTCGCGGCGATGTCCGCGGCCGCCGGCCTCGCGCTGCGGCGGGTGACCCGTCGCACGCGTTCGCTGCGGCACCTGGTGCTGGCGATCACGCTCGCCTCGCTCGCGATCGGTGCCGCTGCGGCACTGCTGCTCGCTCGGCTCATGGTGCTCGACGCCGACGGGGCGCGCACCGCCCTGGGCGTGCTCGCCACGACGGCGGTGTTCGCCACGCTGTTGGCCCTCGTCGCCTCGGTGCCGCTCGGACGCGACGCCCAACGGGTCGAATCCGCGGTGCGACGGCTGGAGGCCGGCGATCGCAGCGGGCGCACCGGGGTCGACCGCGCCGACGAGCTCGGGCACGTGGCTCGGGCGCTCGACGAGCTGACCGTGCGCCTCGACGAGCTCGAACGCGAGCGGGTCACGTTCGAGGAGGAGCGGCGGATGATGCTGTCGAGCGTCGGCCACGACCTGCGGACGCCGCTCGCCGCGCTGCGTGCCGCACTGGAGGCGCTCGTCGACGGTGTCGCACCGGATCCCGACCGGTACCTGAGGTCGATGGTCCGCGACGTCGAGGTGCTCGGCTCGCTGGTGGACGACCTGTTCCTCCTGGCGCGCATCGAGTCGGGGCGACTGGAGCTGCTCCGGGAACCGCTCGACCTCGCCGAGCTCGCCGACGAGGCGATCGAGGCGCTGGCCCCGGCCGCCGCGGCGTCCCACGTGACGCTGCACCTCCGCTCCCCGGGGCGGGTCGCGGTGGACGGCAGCGCGAGCGCGCTCGGACGCGTGATCCGGAACCTGATCGACAACGCCATCCGGCACGCACCCCCGTCGTCCACCGTGGTGGTGGAGGTCGACGCTGCCGGCACCGTCCGGGTGATCGACGAGGGCCCCGGGTTCCCACCCGACTTCGCGCCGTTCGAGCGGTTCACCCGCGCCGACCCCAGTCGCACCCGCGCCACCGGTGGCAGCGGGCTCGGGCTCGTGATCGCCCGCGGTCTGGTGGAGGCCCACGGCGGGCGCATCTGGATCGAGCACACCGGCGGCGGCCGGGTGGCGTTCGAGCTCCCCGCGGCCTGATCCGCACGGCCCGCACAACGAGTTCGAAACGTTCGCAGAACACGCGTGTGGCGACGTCCCGGGTGGTGCGGGCGAGCGGTTCACTGCCGGCATGCCTTCGTGGATCAAGAACCCCAGGATCGTCGTGCCCGGTGTCCTCGGCGTGGCGGCCCTGCTGTGGCTC
>Ga0315901_10005167_pt1 | contig 15961 bp, 16 predicted proteins | sample LakEriMetagenome_10_FD_203761 | JGI IMG/M metagenome (GOLD analysis project Ga0315901, IMG submission 203761) | Freshwater fungal communities from buoy surface, Lake Erie, Ohio, United States - Buoy 2 MA116 | ecosystem: Environmental > Aquatic > Freshwater > Lake | place: USA: Lake Erie, Ohio...
AACTTCATACTATTTGTTTAAACACCCCAATTGACAATTTAATTGGGGTGTTTTATTTTGCCTAATTACTTTACAAACTTAATGGTTTTAGTAATGCCTTGTTTGTAAGTGTAATTTATTGGAAGCTGGGTTGCAAGCGTTTTCTTAAGAAGATGAATTACGTACACCGCACAGCTTCAAAATTTTGACAGTTAGTTAGGTCGAGTACGCGTGCGAGGTACGATGCAAGGTGCTGTATCGAGACCAATAGGAAAATGAAATCGTTCTCGATACGCGCTAGTGCGTAGGCAACCCCATGCTACTCGAACTGACTTCAAACTAACTCCCTCCCACACCCTAACCCTGAAGGGTACAGCCGCACAACTTCGACACTTCGATGCTTCGACACTTCGACAAGCTCAGTGTCCGCAGCATAAGTTTGACGAAGTCGACTCAACACTTAAAATTTAACATTAAAAATTTCCGAAACTTCGAACATCGAACTAATAACATCGAACTAATTTCTTCGTTACCATTTGCCCATTTTCTAATTGTACTTGCAAAAAGTATAAGCCTTGCGGCAGTTGAGATATATCTATGTTGTTATCATTTTCCAGCACACCGCTTTGTAGTTGTGTACCGCTGGTGTTGTTGATGGTGTAGCTTTCTATTTTTACCGGGCTTGTAATGTGCACCTGTGTGGTAGCTGGATTGGGGCTAGTTTGTATTTGTGCAGCAAGGTCTTGCACCTCTTGCACACTGTTGATTCCCCCATGCGGTTCGGCTTTGATAAAAGCCATGTCGCCACGTGTGGGCAGTATATTTGCAGTTCCACCCACAAACAACCCACCATCATCTGCTTCGCCTATTACTACATACCTTGAACCCAACCAAGGACTTTTTATTGTATACATAGTTTGAAAATTTGTGTCTAATTTGCGAATCAAGTCCATCTCACCACAAATGGCATAGTTTCCATCGCGGGTTTGGATGAGGGTATTTACGTTTGGATATGATGAATACTTAAGTGTTGTACCACTAGTATCTATGACCCCAATATAATTTGCTGATGAATTGTTTTGCACTCCTAACCTAAAAAAATATTTCGTCTTATCGGGTGATTGTCTAATTCTTTTCATTAAACCTGGAATCTCAGTTTGTGGCGGTACACTCTTAAAAATATACTTAAAATCCATAATTTGAGCAGATGTATCTATAGTTATCATAAACATGTTTGATTCATTAACTACAAAACCTAAAACATGTAGATTACCATTAGCAGTTTCATAGATGCTTCCTATAATTACATCTTGATTTGCAGTTAAATTATTCAACCTAATTTCTTTCATCCAAACGATATTTAAGTTGGAAATATCCATTTTAATCACGTACATATAGTTGGTATATGATGTATACGCATTATTGGGGCAAGTATATATATAGCCTCCGCTTATTGTATAACCACCCGGGGAAAAGTCTCGTTTATATTGTGTAGGTATAAAATCATAAGTGTCATCGATTAGATTTCCATTACGTGCCTCAACCTTAAAAACTCTAGGAGTAACCGAACCAGAAGCAGCAATTATCGTATTGCTGTCAATTTGTTTAAAATAATAGGGTGACCCAAATGCATCATTCTCCGGATAGGTCTTTTGCCACACAATTTCACCTTTGCAATTAAAACGTGTAAGGTATGCAAGATCAGGATTGCCGTCACATCCGGCACCACCTCCACCTGCTATAAAATCGCCATCCCATAATTGTATAAGAGCCCCAATACCATCTGTTTCTTCGCAAACATCCTGCACATGCGTAAATGAACATTGTGCCCAAGAAACTGCTTGCCAAACTATACTTATCAAAAACAGTATTACACGCATATCGGTCAAGTTTAAACAACACTCCGATGAATGGATTCATCGGAGTGTTGAAGGTTATTTTTATTTAACGAATTTAAGGGTTTTAGTAATGCCTTGTTTGTAAGTGTACATTATTGGAAGCTGGGTTGCAAGCGTTTTCTTAAGAAGATGAATTACGTACACCCCCCCGTTCCCGCGCATTTGTAATGCGTGGGAACTAAAATCCATACCATGATAAAACTTTAATAGCTGACTCATCTGATACTAAACTTAAACGATAATGTTCCGGTTTACTCACTATACCTTCTTCAACCGGATTCATATGTATATACATTTCTTTTTGGCGATAAAACTTATCTGAATATAACTCCTCCGGAGGATTTGTATCTCTCCAAAAGCAATAATGTTTATGCCGACTACTATTCATTGCTGCTTTTCTAAAACACGCTAAAAGCAACTCGCGTTTGCTTTCTCTTGGATTATCTTCGATAGCCTTAACTATTGCCTTTGAGGTGTATTTTTTCAAATCCCTAAGTATATCTCCCAACTTTAATTTTGTAGACGCTATCATGTGTATATGACTTGGCATAATACAATACGCATATACCTCAAGTCCTTTGTGTTTTTGACAATACTGAATTCTATTTACCAATATATCCGAATATTCAAGTTTGGCAAAAACATCCAACCAATCTACTACTGTAAATGTTACAAAATAACACTTACTCTCTACCATCTTTAAAAATTCAGACATACTGTAACTTGTGTTTTGCTAGAATAACACAGTTGTTTTAGCAATTAAGCATTGATAATTCTCACGCATTACAATACCTGTCCCGTTACACGGGATGCGCGAGAACGTGGGGCCTGTGCAAACCTGTATGTGGAAATCAGGAACTGAGCTTGTCGAAGCCCCATTAATAAAAACGTCTTGGGGTACTTTTTTGACTTAAAAGGAACGAACCTAGCAACGTGCTCTGTGCCTCGCAAACTTGATGAAAACAGGGTAGCAAAAAACACAAGAAGTATGAAAGGATAATTTATGTACGTGCTTAATCGCACGAAAATGTTATCCGCTGTGTGAACTAACTAAATCTTCGGTTAGTACCGCCTTTACCGTTCTGGCAATGGCTGCTTCATCAAATCCACACTCGGCATACAATTCTTTTTGCTCACCGTGCTCGATAATTTTATCGGGCATACCCAGCATTTTCAACGAAAGTTTATACTCATGTTCTGCCATAAACTCAAGTACAGATGAGCCAAACCCACCTACAATTGTTCCGTCTTCTAGTGTAATAAGGTGCTTGTATTCTGAGCATATTTCATGCAACAACTTTTCGTCAAGCGGCTTTACAAATCGCATATCGTATACGCCCACTTCAATCCCTTCTTTTGCCAGTTTTTCTGCCGCTTGTAGGGCAAAATTTCCGGGATGTCCTATGCTAAGTAATGCGATTTTATCTCCTTTGCGAAGTGTGCGTCCTGTGCCTATTTCTATCTCGGCAAATGGCGTTCTCCATTCCGGCATTACACCATTTCCTCTGGGATACCTGATAGAAAAAGGGCCTGCATTTTTTTCTAAACTTGCGGTATACATCAGGTTTCTCAACTCTTCTTCATTCATGGGAGCACTCACTACCATGTGCGGTATACACCTCATGTAAGGTATATCAATCATGCCGTGGTGAGTTGGCCCGTCTGCTCCTGCAAGACCGGCTCTATCCATACATAAAACCACATGCAACTTTTGCAGGGCTACATCATGTACTACCTGATCGTAAGCGCGCTGCATAAACGAGGAATAAATGTTGCAAAACGGAATTAATCCCTGAGTGGCTAAGCCCGCGCTGAAAGTAACCGCATGTTGCTCTGCAATGCCCACATCAAATGCGCGCTTGGGCATAGCCTTCATCATAATATTCATTGATGAGCCGGAGGGCATGGCAGGAGTTATACCAACAATTTTTTCGTTTTTTTCGGCAAGCTCTACCAGTGTATGTCCAAATACATCTTGGTATTTAGGTGGCTGAGGCTTTTCTGAAACAGATTTATAAATTTCACCGGTAACCTTATCAAACAATCCGGGTGCATGCCATTTGGTTTGGTCTTTTTCGGCCAGGGCAAAGCCTTTGCCTTTCACCGTAACTACGTGTAGCAGTTTAGGGCCGGGTATTTTTTTCAGGTCATTAAATACTTTTACCAGGTGATTTACATCGTGCCCGTCAATAGGCCCGAAGTAGCGGAAACGTAACGATTCAAAAAGATTGCTGTGTTTTAATAATCCGCCTTTAAGCGTATCGTGAAGTTTAGAAAGTATATCCTGCGACAAATGGCCTACTTTGCTCAATCTATCAAGCGCTTTCCAAACATCGTCTTTAAATTTGTTGTAAGTAGGAGATGTGGTAATATCCGTCAGGTATTCTTTCAGTGCGCCCACATTCGGGTCAATGCTCATGCAGTTATCGTTTAGTACCACGATAAGATTTGAGTCCTCCACACCGGCATGATTTAACCCTTCAAATGCCAGACCGGCCGTCATGGCACCGTCACCTATAACCGCAATATGCTGCCTGTCTAATTCTCCTTTTAACCGTGATGCTACAGCCATGCCAAGTGCGGCAGAAATAGAGGTGGAAGAGTGTCCTACGCCAAATGTATCGTATTCGCTTTCGCTGCGTTTTGGAAATCCTGAAATGCCTTTATACACTCGATTGGTGTGAAACACCTCTCTGCGGCCAGTTAATATTTTATGTCCGTATGCCTGATGGCCAACATCCCATACCAACTGATCGTAAGGGGTATTGAATGCATAATGCAATGCCACCGTAAGTTCTACCACGCCCAGGCTGGCACCAAAATGCCCGCCATAAACCGACACCATGTCAATTATGTATTGCCTTAACTCAGCCGAAAGGTTTACCAGCTGTTCTTCTTTAAGCTTTCTAAGGTCGGCCGGGATATGAATCGGGGCTAATAGTGAACCGGGTTTAATTTCCATATTGTTTCAAACGAAGTTGTGTTTCAAATGTTTGGGCAATACCATGTTATGTGCCCCAACACAAGCATAACAAACGGTAAAATTAGGCTTTTGGTTTAATGTGCGAAAAGATTTTTTATCACAGCCGCGCTTCGGTTACTATCAAATCTTCGCGTGGAGGTATGCTAAGCACAGGCACAGGCGAGTGATTAACCATTTGCTGTGCAAACTTACCCAAGAAGAAAGAACCAAGTTGCAGCTCCTGTTCAGTCATGATAATAATGAGATCGGCATTTTTTTGCTTGGCATAGTTGATGGTAATATCGGTGAGATTACCACCCAACTGCATATTGAAGGTATGCGGCACGTGTGCGTCATCCAGTGAGTGAATAACCTGACGGGTAAATGCTTTAACCTTGTATTCGGCATCTTTGTCATCGCCACTAGAAACACCCAGAATATGAACGGTTGAGTTAAAGTGCTTGGCTATACTGATGGCAACCGGTACTTTTTGTCTCGACTCAAACGAAGTGTCAATTGGAAGAATGATGTTTTTGAAATCGCTGATGCGTGAATCTTCGCGCATGGTAAGAACAGGGCTGTGTGCCGAGTTCACCACTTTGTAGGCGTTGCTTCCCATCCAGAATTCCTGAAAGCCGCTAACACCGTGAGTTCCCATTACTATAAGCTCGGTGTCTGTTTCCTGTGCCGCGTGCAGTATTTCTTTATGAACGGTTCCTTTTTTATGCATATAGTGAAATGAAACGCCCTGCGTGTTTTCTCCCATCATTTTGCGAAGACCTTCTTCACTTACGCCATCCTCGGCTATGTGAAGAGCAGTAAGTTGTGAGGCATAGGCTTTGCATAGTGTGGCAGCTGCCCTGAAAGCAACAATTGATTGTGGCGACCCGTCAACCGGTACGAGTATGCGCTGAAAATTGTACTTCATACGTGTAGGATTTTTTTGAAGTCACAATTTATCGCTTTTTTTTTCAATAAATGCAACACCGGCTGTAATAAATCCTTACGCACGTTTACCCAAACATTTGTTAGGCTGCTTTATTCTCCTTTAAAAGCGGGCTTTCGTTTTTCGTTAAATGCGGCAACGCCTTCTTTGTAATCGGCCGTTCGGCCGGCTATTTCCTGGCAATGGGCCTCGTACTCCAGCATGGTATCGAGGTTGCTGTGAAACGATTTGTTGAGCATTTTTTTCATGAGCGCAATCGCTTTTGTAGGCGCCTGCGCATAGTAGTCCGCTATTTTTTGTGTTTCAGCATCCAGTTCATCGTGTTTTACAACGCGGTTTACCATGCCCCACTCCAGAGCCTGAGTAGCCGAAACCTTGTTTCCCATAGTACTCATTTCGAATGCGCGTGCACTTCCTACCAGCCGAGGCAGAAAATAAGATGACCCTGAATCGAGTACCAGGCCAACATGTATAAACACCTCGATAAGTGTTGCATTTTCCGATGCCACAATAAAGTCGCTGGCCAAAGCCAGAGAGCATCCTGCACCTGCAGCTACTCCGTTCAGCTTGCATATAACCGGTATAGGCAAATTGCGCAAGGCGCGTATCATCGGATTATAGCGTTTGTACAACGACTCGCTGAGTGAGCGGTTTTTTGAGCCTGCTATTGACTTCAAATCCTGACCCGAACAAAAAGCCTTACCGGAACCGGTAAGAATGAGCACTCGAACACTTTTGTCTTTTTCAATTTTCTTCAGTGCATCCAGTACATCAAAACTTTGCTGCTCGTTAAATGCATTAAATACATCAGGCCGGTTAAGCGTAAGCGTAGCAATTCCATTATGGATATCGAGCAAAATGGTTTCGTAGGTATTCATTTGTGTTGGGGTATTAGTTGGTGGGGTCAAACTTTTGTTTGTTCTGTAAAATGTCAAAATACAATTTGAAGTCGGATAGCAGACTGTAAACAGGATACTTAAACGTAGCCGGTTTGTTGTGTTCAAAAAAGAAATGCCCTATCCAGGCGAAGCCGTAGCCGCTAAGCGGACAAAAAAGAAGCAGCACGAGATTGCCCGACAAGATAGTGGCAAACAAAAAATAGAAGAATAAACTAGTGCCTATAAAATGAAGTATGCGGCATGTTTTGTTTTGATGCTCGCTGAGGTAGTAGGGATAAAACTCGCTCAGTGACTTAAATTCTTTTTGTGTATTCATACCGGGAATCAAAATTACAGGATAAAAAGTGTGCTGCAAAGTCCGAGCAAAAAACCATAAAGCAATTGCCTTCCTGTGTGTGCCTGATTGTACAGTCGTGAGGTAGCGGTAATGCCCGCTATGGGAAAAAACAGTGCCAACATCCAGCGAACTTCGAATACAAACGAAAAGGTGATGAGCACCCCGCACACCAAACCCATAGAGGCCATGTGTAAGCTGATTTTGTTGTATTCATTCCATATCATCAGGCTTACTGCAATAGCAGCATTGGTAAGTACGAAAAGCTGAATGGAGACCGGTGCATTCAGGCGACCGAATGTATAAAACAAAAAGACAAGCATAGCCGAAGTAATCATAAGCGGTAGTCGTCTTTCTGAGCTTTCGCCAAGGTAAACCGATTTTACAAACCCGGATAAGCGCATAATTAATACGGTTAACAGTGGAATAACAGCCGCCATTAAAAAATAAAACAGAATATAAAACAGCTGTTGCGTTGTGCTAAGCTTTACATGCAGCACCGGATGAATGTACATGAGCAGCATTAGAGCCGCAACATTGACAAATACCGGATGAAACACAACGGAAACCAACCGCATAAACATGGCTGACAGATTTACAACAATTGCTGAATGATGCTTTCTACACTCAGGCCTTCGGCTTCTGCCTTATAGTTTTTAATAACACGGTGCCTCAGCACATGTTCGGCTACTGCTTTAACATTGGCTATATCGGGCGAAAAACTGCCGTGTATTAACGCATGGCATTTCGCGCCTAGTATGAGGTATTGACCTGCTCTGGGGCCTGCTCCGTAGCTGATGTAATTATTTACAACCGGAGAAGCCATGGGAGTATTTGGCCTTGTTTTACTAACCAATTTTACTGCGTATTCCATCACATTATCGGCTACCGGAACCTTTTTAACCAATTGCTGAATTTCAAGTATATCTTGTGCCTTAAGTACCTTATTCAATACCGGGCTCTGCATAGAGGTGGTGTTTTTAATAACCTGCAATTCGTCTTCGTAAGCCGGATAGTTCAACACAATATTAAACATAAACCTGTCGAGCTGAGCTTCGGGCAGCGGATAGGTTCCTTCCTGTTCAATTGGATTTTGTGTAGCCAATACAAAGAATGGCCTTTCAAGATGATGAACATGACCGCCCACAGTAACCGAGAGTTCCTGCATGGCTTCGAGCAGCGCTGCCTGTGTTTTGGGTGGTGTGCGGTTTATTTCATCGGCTAGTACAATATTGGCAAACAATGGGCCGCGTATAAATTTAAATTCACGTTTATCGTCAAGAATTTCCGAGCCGGTAATGTCGCCCGGCATAAGGTCGGGGGTAAATTGTATGCGGTTAAATTTTAAATCAAGTACTTCGGCAATGGTACGTACCAGTAGTGTTTTAGCCAATCCCGGCACTCCAACCAGCAAGCTGTGGCCACCTGTGAATATGGAAATTAAAACGGCTTCTACAGCATCGTTTTGTCCGATTATGACTTTACCTATTTCGTTTTTCAGTTCGCGGTATTTGTCGTGAAGTGCTTTCGCGGCTTCTACATCATTCGGATGGTTCATGGTGTGTTTGTCTTACTTTTTTATGAGCAATTGCTGCACGCCTTTGCATGTTGAATACTGAGGCGAAATGCGAATATAGAGTTCTTTGCGTGCACGGCTTACGTAATCAGTGAGCGCCTGTGCCTGTTTACGCTGGGTTGCCATAGCCTGAAATTTCTGGTAATCATCACGCAGGTTAGCACGGTGAGGCTTGTATTCCGTTTTCAGGTAAAGCACACGCCACGCCTGTTGTTTATCCGGTCCGGGAAGGGTAATTAATTCCGGCTCGGTAATGTCGCCCGGTTTCAATCCGTCAAGCCTGAAGTAAATTTGTTTGTCCAGTTCATCTACGGGCACCCGTGTGGTTCCTGTGCGTCCTTCGGTTATAAACCCTCCGTTGTCTTTGGTGTCTTCATCGTCTGAAAACTTTTTGGCTGCTGCTTCAAACGTCAACGAATCAATTTTTACCTGCCATACTATACTGTCCATTGTTGTTTTGGCTTTTTGCACGTCTGATTTAAAAATTTGAGGCCGAACAAGGATATGACGCACGTTAATGTTGTCGCCTTTGCGATTGACCAATTTCAAAATGTGGTATCCGTATTTGGTTTCAATAATCTTTGAAATGCTGTCGGGCTTTAGCCGGTAGGCCGCAGCTTCAAATTCGGGAACCATTTCGCCCCGGCCAAAATATCCCAACTCACCCCCGTTAGTAGCCGAGGCCTTATCATCGGAGTACAACACGGCCAGCGTGTTGAAATTGTCGCCAGTTAAAATGCGGTTGCGCAATTCGGTTATTTTCTCGTACGCTATTTGTTTGGCTTCGGCCGATACTTTGGGCTCGATAACCAATTGTGCTACCTCAACTTCTGCGCTGTAAAAAGGAATACTGTCAGCCGGAATTTCGTTGTAAAACCTGCGCACATCGTTGGGCGTAATTTTCACATCTTTCATGGCTTTGCCCTGCATTTCCTGAATCAGCATGCTTTGTCTGATTTTATCTCTGTTGTCCGATTTTATCTGCGAAATGCTTTTCCCGTAAAACTCTTCCATGGCCTTTTCGCCACCGGGAAACTGACGCGCAAAGTAGCGTATACGTTTTTCAAGTTCGGCTTCTACCCTGTCTTCATTTACCGGAACTGAGTCGAGCTGAGCTTTGGTAAGCAATATATAATCCTGTATTTTTTGCTGAAGTATAGCACACCGTAAAGTGTCGGGCAGGTCTCCTTCAAATTCTTTATCAATTTGCCTGAATTCCATTTCAATTTCCGATTGCATTATCACATTGCTGCCCACCACAGCCACTACCTGATCAATTACCTGACCCGGTTTTTGTGCCTGAACAGCATTTTGCGCAAGCAGCAGTAATACACATATACCGAAAAAACGAACTGACTTCAACCTATACTTTATTTTTAAAAAGCGTGTAAATATAGTGTGCCGAAACGGAATAACGAAAACCGCACGCAAGCGAATTTTAGTTTACGACATGGTAAAAAACAGATAACAGCACCAGAATGAAAAATAAAAGCTCACGAAACCAGCTCTTTTTGTCGGATATGAAGTAGTACCCGGTAACTACACTCAAGGGTATGGATGTATAACACGTTGCATACAGCACATTTGTGTTTTCAATTAACAGACCAACCACAGAAAAGGCAAATAAAGCGGCAAATGTTTGCAGCACCCTGCGGGTTTTCACCTTGTTCCGAAAATAGTTTTGCTGAAGCTGAATGGCTCCTACTGTGCTAATAAATGATACAATTAGCCAAAAAGGAATATGTTCATAATTGTATTGCACCTGCTTAATAACAATAGCGTTCAGGCTTTTTTGCAAGGCGTCCCACAGCACCTCATGCTGATTGAACAAATAAAAAATGGTAGCTGTAAAATAAATGGGGATGCAAATGCCCAGCAACGCGACCAAAATGTAGCGAAGGCTGAATTTGGTAAACAACACTACGCTAATAATAATAAACGGAAGGTAAATGAGTAGGTTGTAATCAAACAGCATGGCTATTCCCAGGTATATGCCTGCATCAAGCATGGGCAACAAGGGGTTAGGCGCATCGTACAAGTAGCAAATTCGCAACATCAGTAAAATGACTGATGTATTGGCAAGCAGTTGGGGGGTAAGATGCATTTGCTCGGGAAACGCGCTGTTTAATACTACAAACATCAATGCCGGCAGATATGTATGCTTATAAAGAACCTCATGGCGCACAGTTATGTAGTTGACCACCAATGCCTGTATTAGAATTACTGCCGTGGCCATGTAATAAAGTGCAGAAACAGACAGCTGGTTTATTTGCCTAAACAATAAATCGGCCAGCGGACCGGCAGCAGGCACGGTGTAAGCATTGGGATTGAGCATGGACGGAAGCCTGAGCAAAACACCCACCAGCACTACAAGCGCTCCGGTAAATACGGTATGGTTTCTGAAAATTTTTAACACCTGTGCTGTATTTAAAATGTTAATCGCATCAGTGAAAACCTGCGGTCTTTTATGGTGCTGAACAATGCGGTGTGCGCATTTATCTGTTTAGACTCAAGCGGCATCAGGGCCACATAAAAACTGAGTGACTTAACCAGTATGCGTGTGTCGGTTTCGCCTTTGGGCGAAAGGGTGCTCATCAGCACATCGCTTTCGGTGGTGGCATCCTGATTGTAAATAAACGCCAACCGGTCGTTGGTATTGAGTATAAAAAACGAGCAATAATAGACACCATCGTTCATGGACGATTGTTTTTTCTTGAACACCTCTCGTGTTTCGGTAGTGCCATCTGCTTTTTTTGAAAAAACCGCAATCTCTTCAAAATTATAAACCACCCGATAGGAAACCTGCGGCATGCCTTGTACATAATACGTAAATGCCTGTCGCGTTTCGTAGTACTTTTCGGCTATCAATACACAGCCACCATCGCTTCGGGCAATAACTTTTCGCACAATTAATTCGGCTTGTTCATCGCCACTTCCCGAAAAAAAACCGGGCCCTGCTTTGCTAAAAAATCCTGCATCAAACGGCTCAAAGGTATGTGCTGTAATCTTGCGCAGATCTATATCAAATGTTTGCATAAAACTGCCCGATAAGCGCTTTGCGTTATTGTCAGTATAAAAGCCGGAAATTAACACTGTTCGATTGGCCTCCTGTATGGCCATACCTGTTTTGTTGATGCGGTAAGCTGCCGTGTCTATCGAATACTCGCTAAGCTGTTGGTCTTCGTCATAAAAAGCATATAAAAAATGTTTCTGCGCATAGGTGCTTTTTTTCGCTGTTACATCGGGTACACTTAGCAGGGCAAAAACGTTAAATGCGTTGTCGCATACAATTTCGGAAAGCTCCACATCATCGGGTTCATGGTCAATAGAAAATTGCTTGAGGTACTTAAATACATATTGAGCCGTAAACGAAGCCAGCGTGTAAACGCTTGAATTTTTATCGGCACCGGGGGTAATTGCAGCAATGGTATACTGAGTTTTCAGCTGGTTTTGGAAAATATAAAACAGCGGCTGTTGTCTGATAGCGGAAGCATCTATTTGGAAAAGCAGGTTGGGCTGAGGGGAATGAACAAGGTTGTTGTCGACAGTCCAGTAAATCATTTCGTACTTGCCATTTACCCGTTGGCTGGCAAAAACGGTCATACCTGTTTCGGATAACACTACTTTATCGATATGCGTACCTGCGGGCTGCCAAAAATCCTTGGCACCTTCCTGTGTTAAATTAAATTTATACTTTTCTATAATCAACTCACGTGAAAATTCATTGATGCGCGACCGCAGTAAAAAAATACCGCTGCTGTTTGAGCCCAAAATTTGCGTGAAATTGGTTTTGCTTTTTATTTTCTGCTGATTTGACCATTCTACTGTTTGGGCACGCGCAGGCACCTGCAACAAGAAAACGAAGGCGATATAAACCGTAAAAAATCTCACACTACAAATAAACCGATTTTGTTCGTACAAAAAATATGTTGTGCTCACAGCCGATTTATACTGGCAACCAAAGGCCAGGAAATACCGCTTGTACATCCTGTTATGAAATTGCCTGATGGTATTTCTGTGGTATTTCGTTTTTTTGTACACTATGTATAACCCAAGTATTCATTTATTTGCACATATATGATAAATGACCAAGCCCTACTAGATTATACCATACTGGAAAATCCGGTAAAAAACATGCTGCTTTTTGCCGCCATTCTCCTTGTCGGTTTGTTACTCAAGCATTATGGTGCCGTGGTTATTAGCAAGCAATCGTTTCGTTTTTTCAGGCGGTTTTCAAAAAATAAATTTTCTGAATTTTTTGTTGAACAGCTAAGCACACCCATCGAGCGGCTTCTTTTTCTGATTATCATTTATACTTCCTTTTCTCAGCTTAAGTTTCCTGAAAGCTGGGAGCTGGCGCATCACAATGAATACGGTGTAAGGTGGGCCATACGTGCACTATTTGGTATAGCGTGGGTTATCGTATTGTGTCAGCTGTTTTTGCGAGGAACAACTTTTTTTACGTACGTTTTGCAAAACCGTGAAGAGGCTCCGGTTTCGGTTGAGCTTTCTAATTTTCTGAAAGAGCTGATTAAAGTTGTGTTGGTTGTTTTGTTTGCCTTTGCTGCATTACGATTTGTATTTAACATCAACATTACTGCGCTGGTCGCCTCACTGGGTATTGGCGGATTGGCCATAGCGCTGGCAGCACAGGATACACTGGCCAACTTAATTGCTTCGTTTATCATTTACATCGATAAGCCGTTTAAGGCCAATGATCTGGTTGACTTCGAAGGCATCACCGGACGCATTGAGCATGTGGGTTTTCGAACTACACGCGTGCGCACACTTGACAGAAGCTTGCTTACGGTGCCCAATAAAAAATTGATTGATGCGGCACTAAATAATGTTACCCTCAGCGAGTCGCGCAGAATTAAATTTACCATCGGACTCACCTACACTACTTCCGCTTCGCAACTGCGAATGATTGTGGACGAGATAAAGCATGTAATTGCCAATCATCCAAAAACCAACGAAGAATACTTTGTGCGTTTCAGCGACTTTAATTCGAGTTCGCTGGATATTTTGGTGTTGTATTTTGTAGCCAGCAACGACTATTCCGACATGATAGATGTGAAAGAAGAAATTAATTACCGCATTATGGAAATTGTACACAAGCACGAAGCCACATTTGCCTTTCCTTCACAAAGCGTGTATGTAGAGTCGTTTCCGCCCAAAGCCCATTGAACACTGCGTTAGCCATACGTTCGCGCCTGGCGCCCACTCCCAGCGGGTTTTTGCATATCGGCAATATTTTCAACTTCGTGCTTGCCCGACTTGAAACCGACAGGTTAGGCGGAACATTGCTTTTACGCATAGATGATGCTGATAGTAGTCGCGTGCGCGAATCGTATACCGAAGATGTTTTTACTACCTTAAATCAACTTGGGCTTCGCTATGATGAGGGTGCAAAAAACATAACCGACTTTAAGTCGAACTACAGCCAGTTTTTGCGTAAAAAACACTACGACACATTGCTGGATAAGCTAGCCCGCAGCGGATTTTTATTTGCCTGTAACTGCTCGCGCAGTGATTTGCTTAAAAATCCGGAGCACACCGTGTGTAAGCAACAGTCTGTGGCCGAATTTACCAACGGATATGCCTGGAGGCTAAATACAGAATCGGCAGGAATTGTTACGGTTAATGACTACCAGTCGGGGCTTCATCCGGTTGGTGTACATGTAGCCACGCCCTATCCTGTTATGCGTAAAAAAGATGGGTTTGCTGCATACACGGTATGCTCACTAAGCGATGATGTGAACTACGGCATTAACCTTATTGTGCGTGGCCTCGATTTGATGAGTCAAACAGCGCTACAGCTTTATGTAGCAAAGTTATGCGGTATTTCTTCTTTTGCGGATACACGTTTTTTTCATCACCGGTTGCTTAGCGATGCTGCCGGAAATAAGTTGTCGAAGTCAGCAGGAGCACAAGGGGTATCGCTCATGAGCAGCCTTTCACCCGCGCAAATCTTTTCATTCATTTCCGCTGAACTGGGTCTCGAGAATTCTTTAACGTATGCTGAACTAAAAACTAATTACATGAACGTACACGGTTCGGTGTAACATGTGTTACACATGTGTAACTAACCGCGCATTATTTTTGAATGGCAGTAAAAAACACAACCTGTCGTAGCAAACAAATCATCCTTAATAAAAAACATGCATATGAAAAAAAATGTAGGAACCCTGGACAAGAGCATTCGCTTAGCGGGTGCTGCCATAGCTGCCGCATTGTATTTTACCGACATCGTTAGCGGTACACCGGGCCTTATTGTGCTGGCGGCCGGAGTTGTACTGGCCCTTACAAGTATTGTGGGGTTTTGCCCGTTGTATACGGTGTTGGGATTGAACACCTGCCCCGCCCGAAAACCATAAGTAAACCGGGGCTAAAAACGGCTTGTTGTGCGTATTGCTTCGGGTATATATTTTAATACCTTTGAGCCTGCATGTTTCACACATTCAGGCAAAGAATTCGTAAATATCCGTTTTTGCACAAGTTGCTTAAGTTTATCATTGTGGGTGCTACAGCCGCACTTACCAGTTTATTTGTGTCTTGGCTAATCTCGCTTTCATTCCCGCAATACAACCTGGTTGGAAAAGCCATAGGCTATGTCATTGGTTTTTTTGTCGGCTTCACGCTCAATAAAATTTGGACCTATGTAGACCGAACCGAAGACGGTGAGCGATACCTGATGAGGTACATGATCGTGTATGCCATCACATTTGTGGTTTATCTTGCATTCAACTATGTGTGCGATCATTTGTTGCGGCTGCATCAGCCGTTTTACTGGATGCTTGATATCCTACACCTGCATCGGGTTAGCGAAATTGCCTATACCTACGATACGTCCGTTTCCAATTTTGTTTCCATTGTGGTTAATTCCGTACTCAATTTTTTAGGCACCAATTATCTGGTGTTTAAAGTGCCCGCTCCGGAAGAGCTTTTTGATTAAACTCCGCATGCATGTTTCACATGTATGAAATGAGATAAATCTTAATCATGTAACCAAGCAGCGGATGCGTTTACAAAACATGTTGGTTTGAAATTCGCATTTTGCATATTCTGTAAGTATTAATCGGGCAATAAGTACATACCGCTTTTTGTATGACTTATATAAAATCAATATTTGTTGATTAATCCACAACATTATGAAAACAAAACATTACCTACTGGTTGTTGCGTTAGGCGTTTTTATGACTGCTGCGCATACAACATCTGGTTGCCCGGCTGCTACTTGCTTATCTTATTAAAATACTCTTTGGCTTTTTCTTTATAGTAAGGCTGAAGTTCGGCCGGTATGGTTTGCAGCCATTCGGTTTCTTTTTGCCGCTGTTTAAAAAACTCTTCAAAATCGGGCGGGGCCT
>Ga0315901_10005168_pt1 | contig 15961 bp, 15 predicted proteins | sample LakEriMetagenome_10_FD_203761 | JGI IMG/M metagenome (GOLD analysis project Ga0315901, IMG submission 203761) | Freshwater fungal communities from buoy surface, Lake Erie, Ohio, United States - Buoy 2 MA116 | ecosystem: Environmental > Aquatic > Freshwater > Lake | place: USA: Lake Erie, Ohio...
CCACCAACACTTACTGCGCCAATTACAAATCCAAGAATAAGTTTGTTAAATCCGCTTTTCATAACCCCCCGATTGTTTATGGCCAAATACTAAGATGAAATCCTGTAAATTACCTTAGAGATTTCTGATCATTACCTAGATCTTCAAAGCTCATATTTCGCACCTCTTTATTTATAAATGAGAGGGTAATAGCAACAACTGTGACCCCAGCCAATATATAGAGGAAGTTTTCAATTCCAAAGAGAGCAGATAAGGGAGCTGCAATTGCAAGTCCAATCGGTCTAAACATCATAGATCCCATGGCATCAAAGGATGCCACACGAGAGAGCGCTTCACGCGGCACCTTTTTTTGCATAGCGGTATTCCAAAATGTTCCCCACAGATCAAGTGTTATACCAAATAAAAATGCGGCAAAGGCAATTACAAATAGTGATTGCGGCTTTGCCATAGTAAAGATGTAAAAGGTGAGAGTAAAGGAGGATAGTTGTAAAAAGCGCAGCGGGTACTTTGGTTTAATCTTAAGTGCAATTATTGAGCCAACAATTAGTCCAACGGACTTAGCTGTAATCACTAACGACCAAGATTTAGCGCCATTAAAGTGCTCTAATGCAATCAATGGCCCTAAGACATTTTCTGCTGCTGCCCAACACATAACCAAAAATGACCATGATAGAACCAAGACAACAATCCACTTAAAGGAGATAAAAACCTGCCAGCCATGACGAAGATCAGCTATTACAGTATTTTCACTATGGACCGCCCTTGGTGTTAAGTGCCTAAAGCTATAGATCATTACCCCTGAGATCATAAAAGAGGCAGCATCAATTGTTAAAGTGACTGCTGCGCCATATTGATCAATTAAAATTCCAGCACACGCTGCACCAATTATTAAACCACTATTGGTGAGTAATTGATTAAGCGCATTTCCCTTTTGCAACCCTTCACTTGGTACAACTGCTGGAATGATTCCGGAAAATGCTGGCCAAAATACTCCCCAAAACACACCATAGGCACCATTTACAAGCAGTAACACTGCTACTGGAACATCCCCTTTGGCAAAATACCAGGCTTGAATAAGTAGAACTGCACCTGCTAAAAAGTCGGTAACTCCAACCATTCTCGCCCGGCCATACTTATCAGCGATAACTCCACCAAAGGGTGCCACCAGTAAAAAGATGGCTGTGGTGGTTCCAAGGACTAAACCAAGTAAGTTAGCTGATCCATTTGGCAGCGCTAATATGCCAAAAGCTAAGGCGATTGGCCCCATACCATTGCCAAAGTTTGAGATAAAGCGGGCTGTAAATAATCTTTTAACATATGGCCGGGCTAAAACCTCTTTGGTATCCAACTTACCTAATTATCTCTTTAGATCTTGTAATTGATTCTAGAAACTCCATATCTGGTTCAACCCCGATTCCAGGTTTGTTTGGAACTGTTAAATAGCCATCCTCCATTACAAATGGTGTTGTTATATCTTGCTTAAAGTAACGAGCAGATGCTGAGGTATCCCCTGGCAAGGTAAAGCCAGGCAATGCGGCAAGGGCTAAGTTCGCAGCTCTGCCAATTCCAGTCTCTAACATTCCACCGCACCAAACTGGGATCTTATTCTTAAGACACAGATCATGAATCTTCACCGACTCTAAGTAACCACCAACTCTTCCTGGTTTAATATTAATAATTGTGGTTGCTTTAAGTGCTAAGGCATCCTCTGCTGATTGAAGTGAAATAATTGATTCATCAAGACAGATCGCAGTTTTGACCTCCTTGGCAAGCAGTGCGTGCCCCAAGATGTCATGTTCGTCCAGTGGTTGTTCAATTAACAACAAATTAAATTCATCTAATCTTGCTAAATGCTTTCCGTCATCTCTTGAATACGCCTGGTTAGCATCAACTTGTAATGGAACATCTGGATATAAATTTCTTATGAATTTAACTGCTTCGATATCCCAACCTGGTTCTATTTTTAACTTTATTCGTCGATACCCAGCATCAATGTAGGATTTAACCTCTTCCCCTAGTGCCTCTAGATTATTTGCAATACCAACTGATACACCACACTCAACCTTACTTTTAGTAGCCCCAAGGTATGAAGCAAGTGAAATTTTTTGATCTTTTAGTTGGGCATCCAAAATAGCTGTTTCAAGGGATGCCTTTGCCATCTGCCCTGCTAAAAATGGTTTTAAAACAATTGCCACATCTTCAGCTTTTACCTCAGGCTTTGCTTTTAGTGCTGAAACTAAAAATCTCTTAATCAAATCAATACAACCTGCCACATACTCTGGTGAATAAAGTGGCTCTGACATTGCTACACACTCGGCCCACCCTGCTGTGCCATTCTCATTTGTGACCTTAACAATTAACACCTCACGAGAGGTTTGTGTGCCAAATGAGGTTCTAAATGGCCGCACTAAAGGTAGGTGGATTGTCCTTAGTTCAATCTCCTCTATTTTCATATTCGCACAACATATTCACTATTTGTAGAAAAGCCAACTACTTGCCCACCCTTTTCAAATGCTTGCAGGAATTGCTCACGTACTTTGCGTCGCCAGCGAAGATTCTCTTCCCTATCCTTTAACCTAATTGCCACAATATCTGCTGGTATTTGAATCAAAATATCATTTGATATTGGGGTTGAAACTAATTCTCGCTGTATTGGATTTTCTCCAACAACTTTCCAACTAACTATTAAGCGATCTGATTCATCTCCTGCGTTTAGGGCATCTGGCATATCACCATAAAAATTTGGATAATATGAAGATATATCTACTCCTAGTTTTATTAAATTTAACTTTGCATTGCGGCTAACTAATGGATCAAAGGTCCATGATATTTCTGAGTAATTATTCTTTTTTGCCCAGTGCCACTGGTCAATCTTTAACGCATAACCAACGCCTTGATCCCGGTACTCATCCAACACAGCGGTCATATGTGAGTGAAGGTGTAATCCACCAGTTGTTGCTGGAAATGCAAAGGCGGCTCCGACACATTTATTGTCAATAAATGCGCCAGAAAGATAGGAGCCGCTGTGCACCATCGCCTGCAAAAGATTTGGTGTAATTTCTGTGCCTGAATCCATGGCCCAAGTTTGATCGAAAACATTACGGCCTAAATGCTGATCAGAAAGTGAATCCAATTTACGAACCTGGATTTGAGAACTCATTGAGTAATCTTATTGGTGCGCCCGCAGGGATTCGAACCCCGAACCTTCTGATCCGTAGTTGGCCAGTAAATCTGAGCTTTTAGTTCCCTAAAACTCACCTTTACTTACCTATCTTTCCTACTGTGCTTACGCCCAATCAGAAAGTCAATGCTTTATCAGTTGTCCTTCAGGAGTAAGTATTGCAGATTAGAAAATTAATTACTAGACCACTTTTATTTCTTTACGGGCTTCAGATATTCGCAATAACTAGGAACATAAGTATCTAAGCAATCTTCATATTGAATTAACTCAACAGGGTCATATTCAAGTTCTCTTTCAGATTCAGGGCTAGAACACCCACTAAGAGGAATAAAACTTAATAAAATTATTGGAAGTAATTTACGGACCACTTTATTTCTTCCTTTTTCCTTTATACCAAACGCCTGAAATGAAGTAAATACCACCACCTACAACTAAAATAAAAATTGCATCTCCATAACTTAACTTCATAGCCCAAGCAAGAAAATAGATACCAACAATTCCACTTAAAACCTTTATGGTTTTGAGTTGCATACATAAAGCCTACGCATTTCTCTAGTAAATGGAATAACCAACCCCACCTTCTTTAATTTCCTTTCACGCCTGTTAATACACCCCGACTAAATATTTCTCCTAAAGTTATGTTGTAAGTAGGTATTTGGGTCTATAGTGAACTGATGAGGTTTTATAAAGTAAAGATTATTTTAATCTCTGCATTTTTGGTAGCTGGATTTTTAGGTGCTCCTGCAAAGGCAGACAATGCCAATCCACCTAAGATTTTAGATTTGATTCAGGTAACACAAGGGCCTTATAAGCCAGGGGATTTAGTCACATATAAAATTGTGTTTAGTGGTGGAAATCCAGGATTGAAGTCCGGTGAGATCAGTTTCCCAAATGTGGGTGATTATGATTTTAGAGAATCACGTCCAGTAAATGATGTTTTTGGTAATGGATTGATTTCATTTGCTCTACCTGCAATTAATCCAGGTACTTACGGACCTATTAGGGCAAGAATTCAAGACAAGACTGAATTAAATTCTACTTGGCTAGCGCCAAGCTTACTTTCAGTCGGACCACTCTCATTTATTGTAAGTGATTATATTTTTAAACCAATAAAGGGAGGTGAAATAATACCTAGCAGTCTATTAACCCATACTTTAGATCTTAAAATGATTCCGAAGAATCCGAAAATTGGGGATATGTTTGAACTTCCAAACTATTCCTCAGTAAATGCACCAATCTACTACGGGGTATCAGGTGACTCTTCTTCTATTTGTAAAGTAATAAGTAAATATGAGTATCCTCATTTACCCGGTGGGCAGTTACAAATTTTAAATAATGGATTATGTAAACTTTCTGTGAGCGCTGATGTAGGTAGAAGAGCTTCCTACTCACAACCTGAAATAATTTCACTTGCTCCACGCCAGGGGTCGTTGTTAACTTTGCAGGTCGGAGTAGAAAAAATTAGTAGTAGCAAAAAAACTATTACTTGCATAAAAGGCAAGCTAACCAAGAAAGTAACTGGCACAAGCCCTAAATGCCCGACTGGCTACAAGAAGGCTTAACTGATTGCTAGATCAGTGAGTTGCTTCTGATTAGGAATAAGACGGTTACTAATTTGATGCTTAAACTTAAAGTGCGCCCGCAGGGATTCGAACCCCGAACCTTCTGATCCGTAGTCAGATGCTCTATCCGTTGAGCTACGGGCGCTAATTCAATACGTCGGATTCGGGATGTTATCACACTAGCCATTTGTCGGATTGAGATGACTGACAGACTAGTATGAATACAATGAAGTCTACAAAAGTGTGCCACTGCTTCTCGTGCACTATCTTGCCGAGACCAAATACATGTTTTTTTTCAAATATGACGGACTGATGTAACAATTATCTAATATCAATTTTTCTTCAAATGATTCAGGTAAGTAATATGTGACTATTTTCCAAAACTCTTCTTGTTCGCCGGATAAAATAAATTCAAATTTGTTGTTATTTTTGTAAAAATTTAATACTTCGTCGAAGTAATCTGCAACGTCTTCCGATGAATTGTCTATCAATTCAAGATCTGATTCTTCAAATTTATTTGAGTCCCAAAAATTGATCCAGTTGTTTTCAAACATTTCAACCAACCCCACTAGATTACCAGTTCTCTTATTTAATATCTTTTTTGGAATAAATCCGAATTCCAGATGGTTTAATCTTCTGATATGTTCATAGCAATTAGATACATGATTTATGGTCGCAACAGGTTTTCTTAGTACTGTGCTAACTGAACTAATTCCTGAGTCTGAACCAAAGTAGAATTCTGATCTGTCCTGAGCCAAAATATCAACTAGATCAGTAGGTTCTGAGAACGGCAAATCAATTAAGCAATCATCAAATTCTCTTCCTAAAGGTTCATTCGCTATTTTACCTCCTCTGAAAAAGTTAAATTGACCCCGATATTTTTCAATTATAGGCTTGAATACATCTACTGAGAAGTTTCTATAGTCGTGATAGCTTAATGAAGGAAGATAAGCTGAGTCTCGATTGTGTAAAAAAACAAAAGGTTTATTGGAACGATCTCCGATTTTATCATATAGCCAAGATTTCATTTCGTTTCTATCTTGATTAGTTGGAACGTAAATTGATGGATAATTTATTACGTTACTAGTTTGTGAACCCAGCCACCTAGTTTCGAACAACTGACGGCGAAACTTGGTGAACTTTCTAACAAAATAATAATACTCTCTTACAAACAAGTTGCTTTTAATCTCTAGAATAAAGTGCTGGCTCTTTATTTCTTGAATAAGTCGTAAAGCGTAGTAATTACAAATGTGTTTCTCGGTGGCAAGAAGGATTTTTATTTTTTGCTTCTTGTTATTGAATACTAGAGGGGTTAGAGCAAGATCACAGTCCCCCAGCATGTGTCCTATTCTTGAAGTACGAACTTGTCCAATCTTTAAATTCGGTTTTCTGTGTGCAATGTAAAGTGCCAATATCCAAAATATAGGATATAACACCATATATCTGAAAAAAAATTTATGCCATCTCAAAATACATTCCTCTAATTAGATTTTTTATTCTGCCAATTTTCTGTATTAATAATAGTGCCAATTTAAGCAAGTTTCTTACTATATTCAAACACATAAATTGATCAACATTATTGACTACTTAGTTAAATGATAATTACCGATGAACAAGTCATCCAAACCAGATCCATAAAAAGTTCTGATAGCATCCATTGGGGTTTCAACTATTGGTTCTCCCATCACATTAAAACTCGTATTAATTACTAATGGGACTCCTGAGAGCTTATAAAATTCATGAATTAAATCATAAAATCTTGAATTATGATTTCTCCATACTGCTTGTGCCCTTGCCGTGCCATCTACATGAGTCACTCCAGGTATTTTGGATTTCCAATTCTCTAAGACTCGAGATGTAACAGTCATAAATGGATTAGAACTTCTCGCATCAAAAACTTCCCCGTATTTCTCACCTAATATTGCCGGAGCGAAAGGGCGAAATTCCTCCCGAAACTTAATCCTTCGATTGATTTGATCCCTGATATCAGCCACTGCTGGATTGGCAAGTATAGATCGGTTTCCTAGCGCTCTTGGTCCAAATTCAGATCTGCCATTATGTATTGCAATAATTCGATTTTTATTCAGGCACTTAGCAGCCTGATATGGGACATCGTTGCAATATTTAAACGGCACTCGTGAAAGCTTTAGGTTTTCTAAAATTTCATTTTCAGTGTAACTGCTACCAAGAAAATAATTTTCAATGGGCTTGGGTTCAATGCCTAGATCAAGGGAGACCATTTGAGCTGCTCCCAAAGCGCTACCTTGATCGGTAGATGCTGGCTGGATAAAAATTTCATCAATAAAGGGTAAATCAAGTATTTTCATATTTGTGAGGCAATTCAGCGCACAACCTCCTGCTAAACCTAGTCGATTAATTCCAGTTCTCTCGTGCAGTTTTTGCACAGTGCTAATAAGAGCCTTTTCAAAATTATCCTGAATGGCTCGTGCAAAATCACGATTATTTTGAGTAAGGGGTTCTCCTTTTACTCTTGCAGGTCCAAATTCTTTAATTAACAGCTCGCCAAATCTAGGTTCACTCAAGTTGCGCGAAACGGGATCGCGTTGAAGATACTCTGGATTTATATTGTAATCTGTGGGACCTATTTGTATAATTGATTCTAAATTTACAGTTCCAGAATTTCCATAAGCTGACAGCCCCATAACCTTATATTCATCGCCCGCTCCACTAAATCCTAAATACTGGGTAAGGGTTTGATAAAAAATACCTAGTGATTGGTCAATCCCTTTTGTTTCCAAAATTTTTATGCCGCCCTCGCGGCTCCTTTTCCCACCGCTAACAGTCCCGTTAAGCTGGCCTACACCCAAAGCTAAACTTTCGAAATCACCCTGACCATCAGCTGAAATTAATATTGATTCTTTAAAGCCAGAAGGGTAAAAAGCTGATGCCAAATGTGACAATTGATGATTAACTGGAACAATTTGTGGGGAATACCCAAAATAATGTTCTAGAAATAATTGAGTCCTACGAATTAAATCTACATGCTTTATAGTCGGGATTGCTACTAAAGAAATATCTCGAATATTCAAATTATGTGCCTTGAGACCAGCGGAGATAGAGTAAATAGGTAAGTGACCATAGGCATGTTTATATCTAACATATCGCTCTTCTTCGTAACAACCCAATACTTCACCATTCGATAAGAAACAAGCTGCACTATCATGCTGATTATTGGTCATGGCAATCATTAGACCCATTATAATTGAATTTGATTTTTGCTTTATCATAAATTTTTTAATTAATTTTCTTTGTTAGCATGTAGTTTTCTATAAAAACACAATCCAAGCCAGTCCCAAAGAAAGTAGATATTGCTTCAATTGGTTTTTCAACAATCGGCTGACCTTTTATGTTAAAGCTTGTATTCAATACGGCAGGACAAGAAGTCTTGGATTTAACGTCTTTTATCAAACTATAAAATAACGGGTTAGATTTTTCATCGACAGTTTGAACTCGCCCAGTATTATTTATATGTGTAGTTGCTGGCATTTTTAGATTCCATGGCGACTTAATGTCATGTGCAATCGTCATGTAGGGGGAAGGAGCTTTCATTTCAAAAATTTCAAAACAATCCTCTTCTAAAACTGCGGGGGCAAATGGTCTAAATTCTTCACGAAATTTAACCTTTTTATTGATCTGATCTTTCATGTTTGCAATGGAGGGATTGGCTAAAATTGATCGATGGCCAAGGGCTCTTGGCCCAAACTCAGATCGACCTTGATACCAACCTACAATTTGACCATCAGCTATTTTTTTGGATGCTTCTTCAGCAGGATTTTCAATTTTGATTGCTTTAACACCTGTGATGTTTAAAGCGGATTCAATTTCTTTTAAACTATACGTAGGTCCATAAAACACGTGTGAAATCGGTTGGATCTTCTCTCCGTAAAGAAATGCTGCATGAAGTGCGCATCCTAATGGTAAACCTCGATCAGAAGCTGCAGGTTGTACAAAAAAATTATCAATGAATGGCAATGCACTCAATAGTCTATTAGCACTACAGTTTAAAGCTACACCTCCTGCAAGGCAAAGATTCTTCTGGCCCGTTTGGTTGAATATCTTTGTTACTAAAGAAATTAGACAGGACTCGAGAGCATTTTGTGCTGATGCTGCTATATTTTTATACTTGTCATGAATTGGCTCATCTTTTCGGCGTGGATTTCCTATTTTATCAATTAAAGCTTGAGAATAATATGGTTCATATGCAGTTGCTGATCTTCTTGAACGAAAGTATTTAGGATCGCAATAAAAACCTTCCGGTATTGGCTTACAAAAAAAAGATAGATCAATTACGGGAGACCCGTATGGAGCTAGACCCATCACTTTATACTCATCTTCCCCTGGTCGAAATCCAAGAAATGATGTAATGGTTGAGTAAAAAACACCAAGCGAATTTAATGCTGAGATAGTTTCTATTACATTTAATCCCGCTTTTGAATCTCCGATTGCTATAGCACCACTCAAGCCATCTCCATATGCATCTACTGATAAGCACATGGCCTGCTCGTATCTTGACTGGTAAAAAGCTGAAGCTAAATGCGCGGTATGATGATTAATTTTTATTATTTTTGGTGCATAACCAAAATGATGTTTAAGCCATTCCTCAGTTCTTAGAATTATATCTTCGTAAGTTTCGCCAGATAGGCATATTAAATCTATATCATAAATTGTTAGCTGGGATTCCCTTAAGCAAGCAGAAATACTCTCCACTGGCAAAGTCCCGGTCGCCGTTTTAACACGAATTAAACGTTCTTCTTCCACAAAACAAACAAGTTTCCCATCTACAACCAAGGCAGCACCAGCATCGTGTTGATTAACAGTTACCCCGCCATGTATTCCAAGTATATTCATATCAATTCTCAACACTACCAGTAGTCACTCAGTAATGCTAGTTAGGCATAATACTACGGTTTAAATTACTACGAATGATTACACTTTATTCAGTGGTATCCAGTAAAACTTAGTCTTAATAATGAAAGTTTTCTGTAAATTTTAGCAACCGAAGTTATAATCCTGATGAAATACAATTAGAAAGAATGACTTCTAGAATCAGATAATTAACAAACCTCATCGAATGAACAAACTCAAACTGTTTTTATTATAGTTAATTAGTTTTTCTTGGATGATTTATGCTACTAGCAGATAATACATTATACGGACTCGTGCTTTATTCAAATTCTAATATTTTTAGAGTGGTGCTATTGCGGACAAAAAATTTTGTCTTTATTCTGGAGTAAACCTATCAAATTGCAAACGGCTTTCTGATAATATTTATATTTTATATAACTTATAAAAAATTAATTTAGTGGCTATATTCCTAAAGCCTAACTTGTAATACAAATTGAGAGCATTTGTATTTCGTGTTTCAGTTTCAAGCTTAATAGAAGTGTAGCCGGGGAGAAAAGTACTCGTCGATCGCATTAGCATTTCCGCTAATCCAATTCTCCGATAAATAGGTGATGTAGCCAATAAATCTATTTCAATTGAATTACTCGAGAGTACCTTTACACTCAAAAAACCTATGATCTCTCCATTCTTGTTCGCAGAGATAACGATACGTTCTGTGTCTTCTACAGCATCAGCAATCCACGTAGACCAAATCCTATCTATGCGATCATGATTGAAAACAGATAAAGCATAATAGCGAGAGTTTGTGAAACTTTGTATAGCTAAAGATTGGAGACTTCTGAGTTGATTTTTTTCAACTAACCCTAATGTATAAATATACGACTCATTTCTATTCGTAAGCTGACCTTTGAGTTCAAAACAAAAATGCGAATCAAAAAAAATGAATTTTTCTAGAATAAGTTTTGAGATAACGCTATGAAATTTAATTGGTACTTTAACCTGATAAAAACCGGACAGTGCAGGAGAGATTAAATTTGAGCTATCGCTAATTATCTCTGTTGTTGGCTTAAAACATGGAATTTCTAAAATATTACTGAGCCATAAATCGTTCTTCCACGTCATATTTTATTTCCAATTAGAAGAAAGGTTTTTAAATTCTTTTATGAAAACACCTAAAATTAAGTCGATTTGTTTTTCTGTTAAACTCAACGATGGGGTGAAATTTGCTCTATGCCACTTGATACTTGTAAAAATATTATGTTCTTCAAGAATTTTGGATGCTAATGCCATGCCAAATTCATTTTGATTCACACATTTATACTCTAACGAAAATCTCATTCCGCGTCCTCTGACATTTACAAAAAATGGATGATCCCCGAGCTGTCTCTCTAGGGTTTCACGCATAAATTTTCCATTACTATTCACATTTGCTAAAAAATCATCATTATGAACTAAAGTCTGTACTGCTAGAGCTGCTGCTACTCCTAAAGAATGGCCCTGGAAAGTCGTTGTGTGTTGTAATCTACCTTGTTTTTCAGCAATTATATTTTGAACTTTGGAACTTGTTATAACTGCACTTATTGCACCATATCCAGCCGCTAAAGTTTTTCCAATAAATATAAAATCTGGTTGAACTTCATCCCAGTCACAGCAGTAAATTTTACCGCTGGTTCCGGTTCCACAATAAACTTCATCTAAAATTAAATGCACGTCGTATTTATCACAAATTTGTTTTACATAACGCCAGTAGCCTGGTGCTGGTGGAACATCGCCAATCAAACCGCCCATTATAGTTTCACCAACATAAGCACACACTTTTTCTGGCCCGATCTCCAAGATTTTTTCTTCCAACATACTTGCTGATCTTCGGGCGTACTCATCTAAAGATTCACCCTCTGCGCGCATTTTGTAGGGATGGTGCATGGGTATCAAACTCCGAAATGGTGAAAGCATTTTTCGGTAGAACTCCAAATTTGGACGCTGACCTAGTGCCAGAGCGTCGCTTGTTGCTCCATGGTAAGACTCCGTATGAGAAATGAACCATATTTTCTCTAAATTGCCTGAATCTTGGTGTACTTGGTAACTCATTTTCATGGCTGCTTCACACGCTTCAGATCCAGAGTTACCACAAAAATATACTTTATCTAAACCATGGTCGGCGCGACTTACAAGTAAGTTTGAAAGTTTTTCAATATTTTCGTCACGCCAAATCTTATAATCTACATGCGTGAATTTACTTAATTGTTTTTGTATTGCTGCAATTACAGATGGTTCAGACCAACCAACAATTGCATGGCAACTGCCGCCTGCGGTTGTATCTAGAATTTTTTTCCCAGACTTAGTATAAATATAATTACCTTCAGCATAATCAACAATTTCAGGTAAGCTCTCGTTTGGAAAAACTCTAAAAGTATTCATAAGATTCTAGTCAAGACCACTAACAGTAGATGAGAATTTAATTCCGAAGAGATGTGATAACTTCATGCTGATCTTGCTCATTTTAGGTTAACCAATTTATCCATGATAATTTTTTTGCTAAGGCCATGTTTTTCAAGTAATTCATCATGACTTCCATAACAATGAATAAATTCATCTTTTAAAGAAAAAACTTCTAAGTGAGAACTGGATCGCATGTCCCATGCTATCTCTTTAACTCGAGAACCTAAACCACCATGAGGAACATGTTCTTCTATCACGACTACTTGCTTGTGGGACTTTAGGAGCAACTCAATTCCATTTTTATCTAACGGTTTTAAAGTATGAACGGAAATTAATGATATAGATTTTCCCAATTCTTCAAGCTCTGTAGCAACGGTTGTTGCCAGCGTTACTGTAATACCATAAGTCAAGATTGCAAGATCATTACCCCGCTTTAGGTAGCGAATTTTCCCTGCAATAAATGGATCAGCTGAATCTAAAGTAAAATTCTTTTCGCCCACTTTTCCCAGCCGCATGTAAACAGGTCCCGAACTTTCTTCAGCACACCACCTGGTCATCAATCGCATCTCGGCTGGATCGCATGGAGCAACAACTGACATGTTTGGAACCGAACTTGCAACCGCAATGTCCTCCATTGCATGGTGCGTACCCCCTAGAGTGGAATAAATTAATCCAGCTCCCATTCCAATTACAGTAACTGGTAAATTTTGATAAGCTAAATCTACCCGAATCATCTCAAATGGTCGATAAAGGCTAAAAGTTGCAATTGTGTAACAAAATGGCCGCATACCCCTAAGCGCCAAACCCGCAGCAATCCCAATCATGGATTGCTCGGCAACTCCTGTGTTAATAAATCTTTCTGGGAATTGCTTTCTAAAATCTTCCATGGAGCCTGCGGGTGAAATATCAGCAACTAATACACAAATTCTAGGATCTTTATTCGCCATTTCATAAATTACATCAGAGAATGCATTTCTTATGAGCCCACCTCTTTCAACTCTAATAAAGCACTCTTATATTCCATGGGACTTGGAGAGCGATAATGCCACAGAGGAATATTTTCCATAAATGAAACTCCTCTACCTTTTATAGTATTGGCAATAACCATGAACGGTTTACTTCTATTTCTTTTCTGCACGGCAAATTCAATTGCACTATGGTCATGCCCATTAACTTCCGCAGCTTCCCAGCCAAAACTTTCTATCTTCTGTTTAATTGGATAGAACGCAGGATGAGTTTCCTTGGTTTTCCCAAATGACTGAAATCCATTATGGTCCAGCATTCCCACCAAATTGGTCACACCCAAATTAGCCGCCATCATCATTGCTTCCCAAGTTGAACCTTCCTGCAGTTCGCCATCACTAATTACAACATAAACAACACCATCACTCTTTTTAATATACTTTTCTGCATAAGAAATTCCTGTCGCCAAAGCCATACCGTGCCCTAATGAACCAGTTGAAGCTTCTATACCTGGATTTCCATAATCTGGGTGGCAACCAAAACGACCATCTTTTGTACAATAGAGGTCTAAGTCATTCCGAGAGATTATCCCTAAATCTTCCAGCACTACATACTGACTCAGGCAGCCGTGGCCTTTAGACATAAGAAACGTGTCCGGAGAGTCAAGCCCGGGGTTACCTCGCATTAAAGTGTTATAAATACAATCTACCATTTCAAGAGCAGAAAATGCTCCCGCTGCATGTAAAGCTGGCACTTGTTGAGAAATTTCTAAAATTCTTCTTCTGTAATTTAAGCAACGTAATCCTGGGGATTGAATAATTTTTTTTGTCATATAGCCCTCAGTTTGTTCAAGTTACCACAGTCCAGTAATAACTTCCAGTGTACCCAGCTTCCTTAAAAACTTGGATCCATTCGCTCGGAAACCCATAAAATTTTGCCGTTAATACCCAATTTTCAAAAATCTCTTTTTCTTCCTTTGTAAAAAACGAATCAACCTGTACAAAACTTCTTCCAGGTGCCAAACGTTCTATTTCCTTCAATGCAGTTATGCATCTAGGTTTATCTAAATTGTGAATTGTATTAATTGAAAGAACTGCACTAAAACTATTGTTTGGAAATGGCAAATTATCGGCTGAACCTAGATGGAGTCTACCGATTACATCTGATTCGCAATTATTGATAGCATAGTGCGAGACGTCTATTCCATAGGCATCTACGCCTAACAAAAGTAGTTCTTTCACAAGAAATCCTTTTGCGCAACCAACATCTAAAACTCGGTCTCCAGGCTTTAAATTGAAATATTGGATTATATCTTCTGCAACTGGTTTCCATCGACCATCATACCTATATCCTCCGTAGCCAAATTCTCTCGGACCATCAAAATACATCTCGCCAAACAGGCGTGAGGTTTCAATATGTAAATCACTTTTTGCTGAACTTCGTGCAACTAAATTTCTCTTCACTTGCGGAAGAGACTTCAAAAGATTAACTTCAATCATTTCGAATCCTAAAAATCATAGGGCATGCTTAAATAGTAAGGATTCGTTATCGTACTGATGAAATTCTATTTTTATCCCGTTTGGATCGTTTATCCAGGCCTGTAAAGTTTTGTCAGTCCGCCCTCGAGCAATTTGTATAGATATACCATGCAATTTTAACTGATCTTGTAGCTGAAATATATCTGACACTGCAATACAAAAATGTCTGAACAAATTTCCAGAATTTATTGGTTCGCTTGTTTCGAAAAATTCAAGAAAGTTCCCGTCACCAATATTAAAAATTAGGCCATACACTTTACCTTCTTCGTTAAAAAATTTATGAATAACCCCATAACTTAGAACATTGGTGTAAAACTCAAAGGTGCTATCTAGTTTATGTGTGCTAAAACATAAATGAGACAATTTACTCTTAATCAAAATTATAACTCCTAATCTAGAACAACTTTAACACGTTTGTTTCAAAGTGAACGCACATCTCAACTAGAAAACTTCTGAATTTCTCTTGGAAATCAATGCAGAACTGATCATCTTACTCCTATTAGTATATTTAAGCCTAGGCTTTCCTAAAGAAAGGCCAGATAAAACCTCTGACTGATTAATCTTTTCCCAAGCGGTTTGGTCAATTACTTCATGGCCAGATTTAAGTAAAGATGTGATTCCTTTTGAAAGTTTAGGTTCTTTTAGGTTTTCAATAATTAACTCCACCACATCATTTGAATCACTTTTATTTGTGCCAATAACACCAGTTGGCCCACGCTTTGCCCATCCAGTTGTATAGAGATTATGTTCAACATGGCCTGCAATATTACTTATACGGCCATTCTCAATTGTAACTCCGGGATACTCAACTGAGTCATATCCAATAGCGCTAATAACCAAACCACATTTAATCGAGAACTTTTCACCGCTTGCAACCACCTTGCCATTTTCAACTTTATTCTGTGCAAAAACAACCTCTTCAATTTTGTTGTTTCCCTTAAATTCGATTGGAGCTGCCAAAAACTTAATCTCAAGCTTTCGCTCAATACCTTTTTTAGAGTGGTCTGCAATTAATCTCATCGCTTCAAGATTGTTTTTTAGATCTTTTTCAATCTCACTTAGCGCTGAAATTCGTGATTCAGCCTCTTGTATCTGTTTAGAATCAATATAAACATCAGTATTTTCTAATTTTGGAAGATCTCGCAATTCAGGGGCGGTGAAGGCGGCATGTTCTGGTCCACGCCTGCCACAAATAATTACTGTACGGATATTGCTTTGCTTTAAATTAGTAAGGGCGTGATCTGCAACATCAGTTGGATCTAGCTCTGTTGGATCAATTGCCAAAATTCTTGCTACATCCATTGCTACATTTCCAGCACCAATTACTACCGCTGTGTCACTTGATAGATCAACCTCAGTATTTACATAATCTGGGTGGGAGTTATACCAAGGCACAAAATCTGCAGCAGAAA